>Ga0154020_10004604_pt1 | contig 16426 bp, 11 predicted proteins | sample Klosneuvirus_201_FD_109709 | JGI IMG/M metagenome (GOLD analysis project Ga0154020, IMG submission 109709) | Active sludge microbial communities from wastewater, Klosterneuburg, Austria - Klosneuvirus_20160825_MG | ecosystem: Engineered > WWTP > Aerobic digester > Activated sludge | place...
CCACGAGGGCATCGCCAAGTACATCGAGACCGCCTGGCGCGATCGCCCGGGCCTGGGCCTCTCCATCGAACAGCAGCGGAGCCTCCAAGAGGCCGCCAAGAAGGGGAAGCTGATCCCCTTCTCGAAGATGCACCCCTCGATGGCCAAGCTGAAGAGCCAGGAAGAGACGGGTCTCGCCTTCGCTGAGGTCTTCACGTTCATCGAATATTTGGTGGACCTCAAAGGTTGGGAAGGCATCCGCGCGGTGTTCTCCAAGTTGGCCGGCGGGATGAGTGATGCCGAGGCGGTCGCGGCGGTGTATGGCGCGCCGCTGACCACGCTCTCCGATCGCTGGATGGCGAGCCTCAAGACTCGCAAGATCCGCGCGGAGGGGGTGGACGCCGGGGCCGAGCGACCGGTGGTGATCAAGGAGCGGCCCGAGACCCCCGACGACAGCTTGCACGGGGTGTCCAAGGAAGGCCGTCGTTTCGCCCGCGCGGCGGATCTCTTGTTCGCCCGCGGCCGGGTAAAAGCCGCCCAAAAGGAGCTGGAGAAGGCCATGAAGGTCGCGCCCTCCCCGCTGCTCGGAGCCAAGCTGGCGGTGGTGGCGCTCTCCAACCGCGATCTCGACGGCGCCGAGCGCGCAGCCCGTGCAGCGCTGGATGAGACCTCGGATCTGGCCGGGCCCTACCTCACGCTGGCCGAGGTCTTGGCCGAGCGGAAGAAGACCGAGGACGCGCTCAAGGCCCTCGATCGCGCGGCCTCCATCAACCCCTTCGACCCGCGCATCGCCGAGATCGGCGCGCGCGTAGCCCCGAGCGCGGCGCTCAAGGAGCGCTACCAAACGGCGGCCCGCATCCTCCGCGAGGGCGCGCAAGCCCCGGCCGAGCTCGGCACCGGAGGCTCGATCGAGATCGAGGCCACCCCCTTCTCTCGCGTCTTCTTGACTCGAGAGGGCACGACGCGCCGGGTGGCGACCGGCATGGTGACACCCACCGCGCCCCTGATGCTGAAGCCAGGAACCTATGAGCTGCGGCTGGTGCCCCCCACCGGCGCGCCGACGATCCGGTCGGTGACGGTGCAGCCCGCGCGCGATGGTCGCGCCCAAAAGATCGAGCCCGACCCCCGCGGGAGCTGACGGAGTAGGAATGAACGAGAACAACGAGACCTTGCTCGATACCCGTCCGACCTCGGACGTAGAGCTGGTGGCTGAGCTGCACCGCGCTGCCGAGGCCGCCACGTCGGCGATCGGGCAGCGGATCATCGGGCAGCGCAGCGTGGTAGAGCACCTCCTGATCGCCCTGTTTTCCAAGGGCCACGCGCTGTTCGTCGGAGTGCCCGGGCTGGCCAAGACGCTGCTGATCCAGACCCTGGCCGAGGTCCTCGACCTCAGCTTCAACCGCATCCAGTTCACGCCCGATCTGATGCCCTCCGACGTGACCGGCACCGACGTGCTCGAGCAGGACTCGACCACCGGACGCCGCAGCTTCCGCTTCGTGCGCGGGCCGATCTTCACGAACCTCCTCCTCGCGGATGAGATCAACCGCACGCCGCCCAAGACGCAGGCGGCCTTGCTGCAGGCCATGCAGGAGCTGCAGGTCACGGCCTCGGGCGCGACGCACGCGCTGAGCCCGCCCTTTCACGTCTTCGCCACCCAAAACCCCATCGAACAAGAGGGCACCTATCCGCTCCCCGAGGCCCAGCTCGACCGCTTCATGTTCATGCTCGACGTCGGCTACCCCTCGGCCAAAGACGAGATCGAGATCGTCCGCAGCACGACGGGCGAGGAGAAGCCGCAGCCCAAGAAGGTCCTCAGCCCCGAGCGGATCTTGGCGCTACAGGGCTTGGTGCGGCGCATCCCAGCGCCGGAGAACGTGGTGGACTACGCGGTGCGCCTCAGCCGCGCGACCCGGCCTGAGACAGCCTCAGAGCTGCTCGATGCCGCCTCCGCCGCGCGGATCAAGGAGTATGCGAGCTTCGGAGCGGGCCCCCGCGCCTCACAGTATCTGGTGCTCGGCGCCAAGGCTCGCGCGGCGCTGGCGGGGAGACCGGTGCCCGAGCTCTCCGACGTGAAGGCCATCGCGATCCCCGTGCTCGCGCATCGCGTCGTGCCGCACTTCCGCGCCGAGGCCGCCAACATCAAGCCGGCCGACCTCGTTCGCACGGTCATCGAGGGAGTGAAGCCGTAGTGCCTGGCGAGGAGCCGCTCGAAGACCGCGCCCGCGTCCTCGATCCCAAGGTGCTGGCCGAGGCCGGTGCGCTCAGCCTCAAAGCGCGCATCGTCGCCGACAGCGTGCTCCACGGCATGCACCGCTCACGGCACCACGGCTCCAGCGTGGAGTTCGCCGATCACAAGGAGTACTCGCCCGGAGACAACGTGCGGCACCTCGACTGGAGGGCCTACGCGCGCTTCGATCGCGACTACGTCAAGCGCTTCGAGGACGAGTCCCATCTGCGCGGCCTGCTCCTGGTCGATACCTCGGCCTCCATGGGCTACCGCTCGGGCCAGCGGAGCACCAAGCTGGACTACGCCGCGCTCTGCGCGGGGGCGTTGGCGCACGTGCTCACCCGCCAAGGCGACGCGGTCGGGCTGGCGACCTTCGCTGATCAGCTCGACATCCGGGTGCCGGCGCGAGCTCGCCGGGGTCAGCTGCAGGAGATCGTCGAGCACCTCGAGCGCCTCGAGCCGCGCGGCACGACCTCGCTCCGGCTGGCCCTCGACACCTTGGCCGAGAGCATGTCGCGCCGCATGATCACCGTGATCATGAGCGATCTGCTGGACGCCGGTGAGGGCGCGGTGGAGGCGATCGCCAAGCTGGGAGCGCGCCGCCACGACGTGGTCCTCTTTCACCTCCTCGATCCCGACGAGCTCGACTTCCCCTTCGAGGAGTCGACGGTGTTCGTCTCGATGGAGGATGATCGCGAGGTCCAGATCGACGCCCGCGCCATCCGCAAGGCCTACCTCGAGGAGCTGGAGCGCTTCGTGGCTCGGGTGCGCTCGGCGGCTCAAGGATCGCGGGTCGAGTACCACCTGCTCCGGTCGGGCTCCGATCCCACCGAGGCCCTGACCCAGTTCTTGGTACGCCGCGCTTCCATGAGGGCCAGCGCGCGATGAGCTTTCAGAGCCCGTGGATGCTGGCGGGTCTGGCGGCGGCGCTGCTGCCGATCATCATCCACCTCATCCACCGGCGGCGCCCGCGCCGGCAGCCCTTCGCCGCGATCGAGCTCCTCCTGCGCAGCATCGAGCGGGTGGAGCGGCGCTGGCGGCTCCGGAGGATCTTGCTCCTCGCCATGCGCATCCTGGCGATGTGCGCGCTCCCCCTGGCCGCCGCCCGGCCGTGGTTTGGGACGCCCGCGGCAGTGGCAGCGATGAGCCAAGGACCGCGGCGGGTCGCGATCGTCATCGACGGCTCCCTCTCCATGCGCGCGCACTACGGAGGACGGGCCACCGCTTTCGACCGAGCGGTCGCGGCGGCGCGCGGGGTGGTGGAGAAGCTCGGCCCGGAGGACCAAGCGCTGTTCGTGCTGGCCACCGACAAGCCGCGGCTCTTCCCGGCCCGCCCCAGCGCCTCCAAGGGCGCGCTGCTCGCCGAGCTCGAGAAGCTGAAGCCCAGCTTTGACTACGTCGATCTCGCCCCGGCGATCACCATGGGAGCGGAGGCGCTGAAGAAGCCGGAGGATGGCGGAGAGGGCGCGCCGTCGGCCGCGACGGTGGTCGTCCTCAGTGATCTGGCCGGACACGGGATCCGCCGCGCCGCCGAGCTCAGCATCGATGAGGCGGGAACGCAGGCCACCCTGGAGCTGGTCGACGTGCTGGCCGATCTCAAGTCCGCCGAGCGGCAGAACCATGGGATCTCGGACGTCACCGTGCTCCCCGCCACCGGACGGGGCCCCGGAGCGGTGGACGTCACCGTCAAGATCCGCGGCTTCACCGCCGACAAGGGTGACCACAGCGCGGCCAAGCCCGTCGACATCACCTTGCGCGGCGCCGAAGGCGATCTGTACGCGGGCAGCGTCGATGTCTCCGCGAGCGGGGTGGTGGACAAGACCCTGGGCCACTCCTTCACCGCCGCTGGCTACGCCCCGATCCAAGTCGCGCTCGAGCCCGATGCCTTGGTGGAGGATGACGTGCGCTATGCTGTCGCCGACGTGCGGCGCGCGATCCGCACGCTGGTGGTCGACGGCTCTCCCTCGGGCGTCCCCAAGGAGTCGGAGACCTTCTATCTGGTGGCGGCGCTGGCAGCCGGGGCCTCGGATCAACCTGCTCCGCGCGTCATCACCGCTGACGACCTGGCCCGCGAGGACCTGGCGGGCGTGTACGACGTGATCGTGCTGGCGGGCGTGCCGGCCTTCGCTCCGGCCGATGGGCCGCGGCTATTGTCCTTCGTGGAGAATGGCGGCGGGCTCCTGATCTCGGCGACCGAGGGCCTGGACGTCGACTTCTACAACAGCGAGCTGGGGCGCCTCCTACCGCGCGGCTTTCGCGGCCTGAAGATCCTCGGGGACGTGGCTGGCTCGAGCGCGGTGCAAAACCTCAAGGAGCCGCTGCTCGAGCACCCGGTGCTGTCGGTCTTCGATGAGGCCGCCCAAGGAGGTCTACTCTCGGCGCGCACGCACGGCTACTTGCTCCTCGAGCCCGATCGCAAGAAGGCCGCCACGGTGCTGCTCAGCTTCGAGGACGGCCAGCCCGCGCTGCTGGAGGCGCCCTATGGCCGCGGACGCGCGATGGTGCTGACCACCTCGATCGATCGCGATCTCAGCGACCTGCCGATTCGGCCGGCGTTTTTGCCCCTGATCCGCCGCATCTTGCTGCACCTCGGCGATGCCTTGGCCCGGCCCCCCGAACCGGAGGTCGTGGTCGGCGAGCCGCGCACCATCCAGCTCCCTGCTGGCAGCCAGGTCGCGGAGGTCGTGGGCCCAACCGGTAACAGCCGCCGCTATGCGCCCGACGAGATGTCGCGCGACGGGCTGATCGTCTTCGAGGACACGTCGATCCCCGGCCACTACCAGGTCCGCGCCGCCGCGCACGGCACGCCCGAGCCGGTGGCAGCGGCCGCCTTCACGGTCAACGTCTCGCCCAAAGAGTCGGACGTGCGACCGCTGGAGATCGAGGAAGCGCAGGCTGTCTTGCTGGGGACGAGCCCGAGCGCGCGCGCCCCGACGACGCTGGCGGCGCTGGCCCGCATCGGGAAGCAGAGCATCATGGACCCGGAGCTCCTCCCCGCTCTGCTGCTGGTCTTGCTCGCGCTGTCCTTTGCCTTCGAGAGCGCCCTGACCGCGCGGCGACCGGGGGCCTGATGACGCCGTCGAAGGACCCGCTCTTCACGAAGTTTCGCACCATGGCGATCTTGTGCATGTTGCTCGGGCCGCTCTTGGTCAGCTCGTCCCTGGTCACCATCGGGGCCAGCCACCTGGTGGAATGGGCGAAGGTCGAGGGCGCGGCGATCAAGATGCCGGAGCCGTACACCGTGCTCATGCGCTTCTCGGAGCGCTCGATCTGGGTGATGATCCCCATCGGTGTCCTCCTCTTCGTCGCCGGACTACGAGCGGTGCGCAGCCCCGCGCGCGGTCGCAGCTTCCTGGCGCTGTCGGCGTGGGCCACCGTGCTGGCGATGATCGCCCTGTCCTTCACCTGGAGCTGGTCCATCACCGACTTGAACTGGGGCATCGGTGGTCACCTCTTCGGATGGTCCACCCACCTGCTCCAGGCGGTCTTGGTCGCAGCCGCGGCGCGCTTCCTCGGACGCGACGATGTGAAGGCCGTCTGCGAGGCGCATACGCGATGAACGATACCCCTCCGGATGTCCTCGAGCTGGCCGCCGAGCGAGAGAAAGAGGCCAAGAAGCGCTTCTCGGAGCCGGCCTTGCTGGCCGACGAGCTCCACAAGAAGATCAGGCTCCGCCGCTTTGCCGGCCCGGCCTCCTTGGTCGGTCGCCTGAACCCGATCCGGGTCGCCCACCTCACCGATCTGCACGTCGGGCGCGTAACTCCGATGAAGATCCAGCATGCGGCGGTGGCGCTGGCCAACGCCGAGTCGCCCGATCTGGTGCTGCTGACCGGCGACTTCGTCTGTCACAGCCAGGACTATCTCGACGCGCTGGAGGAGGTCGTACGCGGCTTCCACGTGCCGGTCTACGCGGTGCTGGGGAATCACGATCACTGGTCGGGGGCGGTCGAGGTGCGGCGAGCCTTGGTCCGAGCCGGCGCGACGATGCTCGATAACGCCACGACGATCATCGAGGTCAAGGGGAGCCGCCTCCAGCTCGTCGGGCTCGACGACGCCTATACGAGCCACGCCGATCGCCACCGAGCGCTGCGCGGGATGACGCCCGGCCTGCCGACGGTCGGTCTCTCGCACATCGCTGAAGAGGCCGACGCGCTGTGGGCAGAGGGCGTGGAGCTGGTGCTCTCCGGTCATACGCACGGAGGCCAGGTGACCTTGGCCGGCCTCCATGAGCTCGCGCTCGGTCGCATGGCGGGCCATCGCTACGTGCATGGCCTCTACGGGACGCGCGCGGCGGCCGAGCGGGTCGGCGCGGTCTATGTGGGCGCAGGAATCGGCTCGGCGGTGATGCCGCTGCGCCTCGGCGAGCGCGGCAAGCGAGAGGTCACGATCTTCGACCTCGGCGTGGGCCCGGGCAGCTTCGAAGAGCACCACCAAGAGCAGGACCCCTTGCCCGGTCGCAAGCCATCCCCCAAGACCGTCGCCAAGCGGGCGATGGCGGTGCTGAAGAAGCGAAAACGGCGGGAGAAGAAGGCCGAGAAGTAGCCCCTGCTAGGCCCGATGCTAAACTCAGCGCATGCGTCAGCTCCCCCTCCTCCTCCTCGGTAGCCTCCTCAGCGCCTGCGGCAGCGGCGGGGGCTGGAGCGACGTCGGCGCTCCGGCGGGCCTGCTCAGCGCGGTGGATGTCTGGGCCTTCTCGAAGTCCGACGTCTGGGTCCTCGACGGGAGCGCCACCGTGCGGCGGTACGACGGCGCGCAGTGGTCGACGCTGGCGACCCCCTCCAAGGGAGGCCTGAGCTGCATCTTCGCGCTGTCTGGCACCGAGGTCTGGCTCTGCGCCGGCCAGGAGGTGCTCCGCTACGACGGGACGAGCTTCCAAGCGATGGACGTCAGCGCGGTCGGCCTTGGTTCGCTCAGCGACCTGTGGGCCTCTTCACCGAACGACCTGTGGATCGTGGGCGATCAGGCCATCCTGGGTCACTACGATGGCACCCGCTGGACGGCCACCCGCGCCGGCTCGCCGTTCAACGTGTCGGTGTGGGGGTCCGGTCCCTCGGACGTCTACGCGCTCGGCACCTTCGATCTGCTGCACTACGACGGGACCACCTGGACCAACGTCGACATCCACGCCGGCGGTGACGAGGCGCGCGTCTTCGGCACCAGCGCGTCCGACGTCTGGGTCAGCGGCTCCTCGGAGCTGAACCACTTCGACGGGATGACCTGGACGACCGTCGAGACCACCGGCTTCGTGGGCGATATCTCGGCGATCTGGGGCCCCTCGTCGAACGATCTGTGGGGCGTGGGGAGCGCCGGGGCGATCGCCCACTACGACGGCAAGACCTGGTCCGAGGTCACGCATCAGACGATCGGCTCGCCGTACCTCCGGCAGTTCCTGGCGGTCCACGGGAGCTCAGCCACGGACGTGTGGGCCGTCGGTCAGCAGCTCGGAGAGGGCGGATCGATCGGAGTGATCTACCGGCACTAGTCCTGGCCAGTCGGGGCAGAACCTCCGCCGACAGGCGTACAAAGGCCGATGTCAGACATCCAGGCCCGGCTCGAGCAACTCCTCCTCAAAGACGACTCCTCTCCAGAGGTGCAAGCGACACCGGTGGAGCGCCTCGCCGCGCTGTTGCCCAGGCTTGGTCGCGAGCCAGGAGCCCTGGGGCCTTGCCTCAGCCTCCTCGGGGACGGGCTGAGCGGCGCCCTCTTGTACTTGACCCATCCGGGGCACGTCTTGAGCCGACTCGAGCACGCGCTGGAGGGCCTGTCGTCGGAGCAGCGCTTCCGCCTCGTCGAGGCCACGCTCGCGCTTCGCCCGCTCCGCGAAGAAGACGTCGTCCGCTACCTGAACCTGTCGCTCGACGCGCTCGGGCTCCGCGCTGGTCACGCCGATCAAGCGCGGGAGGCGTGGAGCGTAGAGCAGCGGATCGTGGTCTACCGCTGGTCCGAGCGCCTGCGGTCCCTGACGGCGCTGCAGACCGCAGAGCTCTCCGCGCTGCTCGAGGCCCGCGGGATCCGGGGCAAGGGCGCGACGCCGTGGCAGGTCTTTCAGGGCTGGTTCGCCTTCCGCGCGTCGGTGATGGTGACCCCGCGTCAGAGCCCGACCGTGCGCCGCATCGTCATCGAAGAGATGCAGCGCGAGGACTGGCTGGACATGCCCTGGTTGCTGGGCACACCGAAGGGCACCTTCACGATGGAAGAGGTGGAGGACGACTCCTCGCCCAAGAACATGGCCGACGGGGAGCGCATCCGTGAGCTCCTCAGCTGGCAGCGCCTACCGTGGTCGGACTTCTTCGTGCAGGCCTTTGGCTGGCTCCCGCGCCAGACCGCTGAGAGCGCCCGCGAGGAGGCCGCCAGGAAGGGCATCACGCTGCTTGAGCCAGCGAGCCACGATCAGCGGCCACCGGTGGCCGAGCCACACCAGCTCGGCAGAGACGCGCGGAGGCTGCAGACCGAGACGGTGCGCGCGCTGACGCAGATCCCAGAGGGGGCGTTGCCCGGCGATCTGACGCTGGTCTTTCACCGCGACGCGGACACCGAGCACGGCGCGCTCGAGCTGTCGGTCGCGAGCTCCTTCCGAAAAGACGGCCAAAAGACGCTGGTGCGGCTGGAGCTCGGAGACGCCGCGGAGATCATCCAGGTCATCCAAAGACACGCCGCCGAGCTAGATCCCACGCGCCTGCCGGAGCTGCTGGCACGCCTGTACCCGCATTGCTCGAGGATCACGGTCCTGACTCCCCACGGCGCGACCTTTCCGGTCTCGCCCGAGCAGGTCGCGGCTTGGGATCCCGCCGTCAATCCCCAGCGGAGCGCGTCCCAACGCGAGGTCGCCGAGGGCCCCAGCTCCGAGATCCTGGGCAGCTGGCGCGGCACGCTATCGCAGATGCTCTACGACGACGTGCAGCCCTTCTCGGTGACCCTGGAGGCACACGATCGCGGCCTGCGCGGCGTGGCTACGACCGCGTCGGGCGAGCAGTTCCGGGTCAACGGCGACTTGGTTCGCGGGCGACTCTCACTGCGCCAAGACGTGAACCTGGGGCAGGCTTTCACCATCGACTGCGCCTGGAACCGCGAGACGAACAAGCTGGAAGGTCAGTGGCGCAACGGGGCCATGGGGGGGACGCTCGCGCTCGAGCTGGAGGCGCCAAGCCAAGAGCGGCCGTCCGGCGCCGCGCTGCTCGAGGAGGTGATCGGGGCCTGGGCGGGCCGCATCGCGCTAGATCTAGAGGCGATTCGCTTCCCGGGCGAGCGCGAGACCCTGCGGGCGCTGTTCGATGACGAGTTGTTCGTCGAGGAGTACGTCAAGGCGGCCACCAATCGCGCGCTGCGCACGGAGGCCATGCAGCTCGAGTCCATGTTGGGACGCGGCGTGACGGAGCTGTCCGCCGCCCTGATCCCCACCGTGTTTAGGGCGCGCGACGCGGCCATGGCTGCCATCGGTTTCTCAGGCTCGCCGCGCCTGTGGGTGCACAACGACGCCTCACTCAACGCCTTTGTCAGCGTGGATAACGCCGAGATCACGATCCACTTCACCAGCGGCATCCTGGAGGTCTTTGACGAGGCCGAGCTGCGCGCAGTGATCGGGCATGAGCTCGGCCACGTCGTGTTCGGCAGCCACGAGCTGGCGCTGCGCCTCCAGCACACGCAGCTCTCCGGGGCGGCGCGGATGCGCTACTTCACGCTGCGGCGGTACCAAGAGCTCAGCGCCGACCGGGTCGCGTTGATCGCCTGCGGAGATCCCAGGACCGCGCTGCGCGCGCAGACGATGCTTCGGACCGGGATCAAGAAGCGCGAGCTCTTTGGGGGCCCAGAGGCGCTGATCGAGGCAGCGCGAGGGGAGATCGAGGTCCTAGAGAGGCGCGCTGACCGTCAGGGCGCACTGGAGTCGCACCCCTATGGGTCGTTGCGCGCCGTGGCGCTCGACTTGTTTGCCCGCAGCGCGCGCTTTACCAAAGACAACACCAAGGAGGCTCAGATCCGCGAGGAGCTCGGTATGCTAGGCCGCCTGCTGGAGGCACCAGCGGTGCACGAGGAGGTCTCAGGGCCGCCGAATGCCGTACCTCGATTCAAAGCCTTGGCCTCGCTGCAGCTCATCGAAATGGACAACGCGATCACGGCGAAGGAGGTCTCCACGATGATGAAGCTCGACGGCCTGGCGGCAGAGCTTCACGAGGCCCTGGGCTGGAGCCACGAGCGACGCCACGTGGAGTTGCTAGCCCTCAGCCACCACGTCAAGCGTACGCTATCCGTGCCGGAGCGCGAGCAGATGCTGATGGAGCTGCTCCGCGTCGTTCGCGCCGACAACGTCGTCCAGTATGCCGAGACCAACGCGCTCGGAGAGCTGAGCTGGCTGCTCGAGGTGGACACCCTGAGCTTCCGCAAGACCCTGGAAGATCTGTACAAGAGCGCGAGCTGACCCTGCTAGGGGCTCTCCTCAACCCCTAGTGCGCGTGCTCGTCGATCCGCGTGATCACCCCGCTCTCGAGCCCGTAAACCGCCGTGACGGTCCCCAGCTCTCCGGCGTGCAGCTTCTCGCGCAGGATCGCGCTCTGCTTGAGGACCTGCGCCATGCTGTAGTTGGCGTTGAGCTCGACCCGGACCCGCCGCAGCGTGGGGCTCGTGCCGGCGTTCCCGAGCACCGAGATGGCCGGAGCGATGCGGTCGATGATCGCTTGGATGTTGGGGCTCCCGGCCGGCTTTCCTGCGGCCGCCGCCGCGACCGCCCCGCACTCCTCATGACCGAGCACTACCAGGAGCTTGGCCCCGAGGTGCTCGACCGCGTACTCGATGCTGCCCAGGGCCACTGGATCAGCCACGTTTCCCGCGGTTCGCACCACGAAGATGTCGCCGAGGTTCCTGTCGAAGAGCAGCTCGGGGCTCACCCGGCTGTCGGAGCAAGCCAGCACCACCGCCCGCGGGTGCTGTCCTTTGGCTAGCTCCTTGCGCGTCTTCACGTACTCGCGCGTCCGCGGCTTACCGCTCACGAAGCGCAAGTTACCTTGCAGGAGCTCTTGCCAGGTCGCAGCGGGGGTGTCCTCCACCGGCTCGGGGGCGCTCCTCACTTCGGCCCGCCGGACCACGGGCTCATCTCCGTGGGCCGCCTTCTTCTCGACGCGCGCGACGACGCGGCTGCCCTCGCCCGCTTCCTTGGGGCTGGCTTCCTTGCTGCCCTCTTTGCTCTCTTTGACGCTCGCTTCCTTGGCGCCTTTCCTAGGCTCAGCGTGGCCCTCAGCTTCGTGAGGGCCGGGCGCCTCGTGCTTCTCGTCGGCCGCCTTGTCCTCACCGTGTTTGTCGTCAGCCTTCTTCTCTTCGGCCTTCTTCTCTTCGGGTTTGGACTTCTTGCCTGAGCGAGCCTCGGCGACCGCTTTGGCGATCCGCTCCCGATCCGCCGCGGTGAGCGCGCCGCCATGCTCCGCGAAGCTCGGTCCAGCGCCGAGGAGGAGGCTGAGGCTCAGGAGGGGAAACGAAGATCGCAATCGCATCTCGGTCCGGTGTTCGGCCACCGGACCAGCCGAGTGATGGCGCGGCTCAAGCTGAGACGGGTTTGGGCGGGCTCTATGCCTACGGGTGCCCCCGCCGCTTGGGGGGGCGGGTCTTCTTGGGGCCGTGCGGCTTGAGGTCCGGCCGCAGCTCAGCCCCGCCTTCGGTCTCCGCCATCGTGCTGGTCATGGACTCACCGACGTCCATCAGCACCTCGGGCGCGAGCAGCTCGTAAGTCTTCCGCGCGACCACCGCGATCACCTCTTCGGCGCGGGCGCGGGCGCCGCCCTTGGTGCAGGCCGCGAAGATAACCGGATGCTCCGGCTCCACGTAGATGATCCCGAGATCGCAGATGCGGAGGTATTGCGTGCCGGTCTTGTGGGCCACGTCGACCGCCGCGGGGATCTTGGCCACGATGCGCTGCGAGCCGGTCTGCGTGCCGAGCATCAGCTCGAGCATCTGGCGGCTGGCCTCGGGGTTGACCAGCGTGCGGGTGGCCAAGCGCTCGAGCAGGAGCGCGGTCGACTCCATGGAGGCGGTGTTGTAGCCGAGCCGGTAGTACTCGCGAAACGCGCGATCCCAATCGGCACCGCTCAGCGAACCCGAGGGCTCCCCGACCAGCTCCAGCAAGCGCTCTACCCGAGTCTCGAGCGTACGTGCGATCCCGATCGAGCGGATCTCAGAGGCCGAGAGCGCCGTGACCCGCGGGCTCATATACGAGTAGGCCAAGCGGCGCACGTCGAGCAGCGTGGTGAGCGGACCAAAGCCGCTGAGGCCCTCGTCCTTGAGCGTCTGGTTGATCCGGTCGATCCCCACGCGCTTGGCCACCAGATCGCTGGCGGCGTTGTCGCTCTGGTGGATCATGGCCTCGAGGGCCATCCTGAGCGGCACGGTGGAGCCCACCTTGATCTCGTCGAAGACGGGCGCCCCGTCGCGAACGTCGGGCTGGTCGTAGCGGATCGGCTCGTCGAGGGTCAGCCGCCCCAGCGCCATCTCCTTGAACAGCCCGGTCATGAAGGCCAGCTTCACGCCTGAGGCGAGATAGGCGGGCGTCGAGGCGTTGTAGGTGTAACGGACCCCCGTCTTGACGTCCTTCACGAAGAGCATGGCCTCGCCGTCGTAGGAGCGGGTGACCCGAACGACCTCGGTCTGGAGCAGCGAGGGCCACTCCGGAAAGGCCGGTTCGACGGCGCGGGCAGACGCGGCAGGGCCAACGAGGGCCAAGACGATGGCGAGCTTTACCCTCAAGGCTTCACACCGCTGTGCCCTTTGTGACTGGCCACCGCTCCATCGTATGCATCTCGAGCCAGGTCGGCCAGGGTGGCCTCGGCGAGGTTTCGATCGTTTCCTCCAGCAAGGCAAGCCGTCACGATCAGCGGTTGGCCGTCCGGGAGGGTGATGATGCCGAGATCGCAGATGCGCTCCCACTGACTGCCGGTCTTGTGGGCCACCTTGGTGCCCGGCGGCAGCTTGCCCAAGATGCGGTTCCGGCTGGTGTGCACGTCGGACAGGTAAAAGAGCATCTGGTCGCTGGACTCCGGGCTTATCAGCTTCCGGGTGACGATCTGCTCCAAGATCGAGGCGACGCTGTCCAAGCGGGCCGAGTTGACCCCGGTGTCATAGAAGCGCTGAAAGCCAGCTTGCATCTCGGTCTTGGTGTAGGCCCGGGGAGGCTTGCCCAAGAGCTCGCAGAACTTGGCTGCCTGGGCCTCCCAGCCCACGATCCAGCGGATCGTCCGGACATCGAGCGCGCTGAGGTCGTCGGTGTGGACGTCGACCGCCCGCATGATGCCCCTCCGGACGTCGAGGAGCGTGGTGAGGGGGGTGAACCCCTGAAAGCCGAGCGCTTCCAGGCCCTCGTTCACGTTCCGGACGCCGACCCGGTTGGCGAGCATGTCGCTGGCGGCGTTGTCGCTGTCCCGAACCATGTAGTCGAGCAGCTCGCGGATCTTGAGCTTGGCCCCAAACGGTTTGGAGTTGAGCCGCGGAGCGCCGTCGCGTACGCAGTCGGCGTCGTACGTCAGCTCCTCATCGAGCGACAAGCGACCCGCGTGCTCCTGCCGAAAGACCTCCACCATGAACGGCAGCTTCACGCCCGAGGCGAGGTAGCTCGGCCTGAGATGATCATGGCCGACGCGAATGCCCAGCGTAGGGTCGATGATGAAGACCGCGATGCGCCCGCTGAAGCGCTTGCTCAGCCGCTCCACGGTCTTGTCGAGCCGCTCTTGCCAGCTCGCGCTGAGATCGTCCGCCAAGCTGGGACGGGCAGAGAGCAAGAGCAGCGCTACTGCCAAAGACCTGCCCCTCACCGTCTGGGAATTGTACTCGAGGTTTTGGCGCTCACCACCCTCTTCGTCGCTTGTCAGCGGCCTCCGCCCGAACCGACGGTCCGTGACGCGGGGATCGCGCTAGCCCCGCCCCGACCGCGGATCGTCCGCGCCCCACGTCCTGAGGTCGCGCTGGCCGCAAAGAAGCCCACGCTGGAGCTGCTCGATAAGGTCGGCGGCCACCCCGTACCACTGGAGGCCGCGTGCGCTGAGCTCGAGCGCGGGGTCTGCGTCCGCTGGGCGCTCGATCGGGCCTTTTTGAGCCTGGATCGCGTCTATGACGAGCGAACCGAGGGCCGGCGGGCGCGGATCCTGGTGCTCGGGGACTCACACATCGCCGCGGACTATGTGACGCGCACGCTGCGCACGGAGCTGCAACGGATCTTCGGCGATGGCGGGCGCGGCTACATCCACGCCGACCAGAAGGACGGCTATGGCGGGCGCCGTTTGCCCCACTTCGGGTGGACCCGCCACCGCATGGTCGATCCCGGCGAGGAGGGCGGCGCCTTCGGCTTCTCGGGCTTTCGCCTGGAGGCCAGCCACGCCAAAGCGACCAGCGACTTCAAGCTGGAGGGGGACGCGCGGGTCCAGCTCTTCCTCCAAGGCGGGCCCGATCGCGGCGTGCTCAAGGTGTCGGCCGACGGTAAGGCCCTCGGCGAGCTGGTCTCCACCGCCACGACTCCGGCGCCGCTGAGCTTCCCGCTCGACGTGCCCAAGGGGGGCCAGCTCCTCCACCTGCTCGCGCCCGATCCAAACGTATCCCTCCTCGGCATCTCCTTTGAGAGCAAAGGCCCGGGGCTCTGCGTGGACGCGGTGGGTCCGGTCGGCTCCGACGCCACCAGCTATTCAAACGCTGACGAGGCCAGCTTCGCCGGGCACGTCGCGCTGCTCGATCCGGCGCTGGTGATCATCATGCTCGGCGGCAATGACGCGCTCAGGATCCGCGCGGGAAAAGCCGGCTCGGACGACGTGAGGAGGAGCTTCGAGACCATGCTCGATCGGCTGAAGCGCGGCGCGCCGGGGGCCGACTGCATGCTGATCGGTCCGATGGACGCGGGCGACACCGTCGGCGGAAAGATCGTCTCCAAGCCGTTGATCGCCGAGACCCGCGCGCTGCTCCGGGAGGTCGCCGAGGAGCGGGGCTGCGCGTTTTGGGATCTGTACTCGCTGATGGGCGGGCAGGGCTCGATCGCCCGCTGGTCCAAGGCGGGGATCATGAACGCCGACCTGATCCATCCCCGCGCCAAGGCCGGGGACCTCATCGGAGAGATGCTCGCCGTGGCCATGGTCGAGGCCTACGCTCAGGGCAGCGAACACTGAGGTGTCGCGGGCGCCGAACACTGTCGCTCGTGTGGAGCCGTCGGGCCGGAGTCCTAGTCACTTCACGCCGAGCGCCTCGGCGATCGCTGCCAGCCCCGCCGTGGGATCGCTCAGGTGGAGCCGCAGCAGCCGACGATCGCGCCGCGCCAGCGCCATGAAGTCGCCATTGGCCTGCGCCGTCTTCAGCTCGGAGAAGCCGTAAGGCGTGCCCGGGATCGGCAGCGCGATCGCGTCATCGGTGGTGATCTGGAGGAACACTCCGCTGCCGGGCCCACCTTTGTGAATCTGCCCTGTCGAGTGCAGAAAGCGCGGCCCAAAGCCCAAGGTGGTGGCCACCTTCTGCTGGTCGCGGACCTGCTTGCGGATGCGCCCGAGGATGTCCTCCATCGCCGCGTTCATCTCCACATAGGCGTTGATCGCCACGTAGTCACCGGGCGTCACCGTCGCCAGGTGGGCCTTCAGGATGCTCGCCAGCGATCCGGCGTGAGAGGCCAATCGATCGGCCGTCTTGGTCGGCGCGTAGACGGTGACCCCGCGCTCGCTGACCAGCTTGCGCTCGCCCTCGACGTCCGGGAGCTTCCCGCTCTTCACAAAGGCGTCGAGGAAGGTCTTGGTGAAGTCCTTGCTCTCTTGCACGTTGGGCTGATCGAAGGGGTTGATGCCGAGGACATGCCCCGCGGTCGCGGTGGCGATCTCCCAGCGGATCATCTCCTGCACCAGATCGGCGGGCTGCTCGAGCTTGAAGCTCAACACCGGATGCCCCGCCTTCTGCAGCTCAAGGACGCGCCCGTCGAGCTCGACGCTGGAGTCTTTGGCCAGACGGAATACAGCGAAGACTCGATCCGCGCCGTAGACGCTGGTCTGCCCCAGCGGCTCGAGGTCCACCGGGATGATGCCTTTGCCCTGTTTTCCCGTGCTCTCCGCGATCAGCTGCTCGAGCCAAGCGCCGAGGGCGGACAGCGAGGGCGTGGTCAAGAGCGTGAGCTTGTCTCGTCCGTTCTTGGCGAGGTCGCCGAGCAGCGCGCCCAGGCGTACGCCGGGGTTCTCGCGCGGGGGCACGTCCACCGAGCAGCTCTGGCGCATCCGATCGGCGCGG
>Ga0154020_10004605_pt1 | contig 16424 bp, 10 predicted proteins | sample Klosneuvirus_201_FD_109709 | JGI IMG/M metagenome (GOLD analysis project Ga0154020, IMG submission 109709) | Active sludge microbial communities from wastewater, Klosterneuburg, Austria - Klosneuvirus_20160825_MG | ecosystem: Engineered > WWTP > Aerobic digester > Activated sludge | place...
CGGGTGATCGAGCGCCCAGCCGATCACGCCGCGATACCCCGTCGCCAGTCCGTTGAACCAGTGGTTGAACTTGTCGAGCTTCTTGGTGATCCACGACTTCTGGTGCTCTTCGAGATGCGGATCGGGCCAATACGCCGACAGCATCGGATCGAGCGAAAACGACACGAAGAGCGAGACCAGCACCGAGCAGGCGATCGTCAGCGCAAACGGCTTGAACCACTGACCGGACTCGCCTTCCAAAAATGCGATCGGGATGAACACGGCGATGATCGAGAAGGTCGTGGCCGCCACGGCCAGACCGATTTCGTCGGTGCCTTCACGCGCCGCCGTGTAGTGATCTTTGCCCATCTCGACGTGCCGCACGATGTTCTCGCGCACGACGATCGCGTCATCGATCAGAATACCGATGGCCAGCGACAGGCCGAGCAGCGACATCGTGTTGAGCGTGAACCCGAACGCCCAGACGGCGATGAAGCTGGCCAGCACGGAGACTGGCAGTGCCAACCCGGTGATAACCGTGGAACGCCACGAATTGAGGAACAGGAACACCACGAGGACGGTGAGCAATGCGCCTTCGATGAGCGCGCTCTGCACGTTCTCCACGGAGTTCTCGACGCGCTCACCCTTGTTGCGCACAATGTCGAGCTGCGCGCCCTTGGGGAGCGTGGCCTGCAGCTCCTGCACCTTCTTTTCCACGGCCGCCGCCACGGCCGTCGTGGAGTAGCCGTTGGTCTTCTTGATTTCGATGCCGACGGCATCCTTGCCGTTGAACAGTGCAAGCGTGCGTTGTTCTTCCACGCCATCCTGCGCTTCGGCGACGTCACCCAGACGCACGACACGACCGCCCCGTTCGGCGACCACGAGCTGCATGAAGTCCTGCGGGCCGTCCAGGCGTCCCTGCAGTCGAATCGTGCTTTCGTCCAGCGCGCCGGTCACGCGGCCGACGGGCACCGCGAGATTGCCGGTCTGCAGCGCCGCCACCACTTGCGGCACACTCACCCCCGCGGCCTGCAAGCGCTGCGGGTCAAGGTTGACCGTCAATTCGCGCTTCACGGCACCCGACACCGTGACGTCCGCGACACCGGGTATCGAACGCAATTCGCGCGTGACGCCGGGATCGGCAATCTGGGTCAGCTGCGCCGGCGTCAGGGACGTCGAAAACAGCGACAGGGTCAGAATCGGGAAGTCGTTGGGGCTCATCCGCTTCAGGATGGGCTCCTCCATTTCCTGCGGCAGCTCCTGCCGCTTGAGACTGATGGCGTCGCGGATCTCCTGCGTCGCCTCATTCAGCGGCTTGGAGTACACGAACTGCGTGATGATCGTGGCGAACCCGTCGCGCGCTTCGCCGTTGATCGCCTTCACGCCCGCGATGGACTGAATCGCCTCTTCGATGGGCTCGAGAATCTCGCGCTCCACCTGCGTCGGCGACGCGCCCGGATACACAATCGTCGTGACCACGATCGGCGGCGAGACTTCGGGGAACTCGTCGGTCTGCAGCTTCAGCAGTGACACGAGTCCGAAGCCCACCAGCGCGAGCACGGACACCACCGTGATCAACGGACGCTTGATGGCAAAATCGGAAATGAACATGGTGTGCTCGTAAGTGTGTCGAGTAGTCCGAGCGGGCGACTCAGTTGTTCTTGACAGGTGCCGCGGGTGCATCCTTGGGCGCAGACACCGCCACGGACGACCCGACGGAAATACCGCGTGCCGCACCAAGCAGCACCGTATCACCGGTGGCGAGGCCCGACCGCACTTCCAGTTTGGCCGCGCCTTCATCACGCAAACCGATCTGCACGTCCACACGCTCGACCTTGCCGGCCTTGAGCCGCATCACGATCGGCGACACGCCGGTCTGGTCGACCGCTTGTTCGGGCACCAGCACCGCGACTCGCTTGTCCGTCGCCACGCGCCCTTCGACAAAGAGGCCCGCCACCAGTGCGTTCTGCGCATTCGGCACCGACGCGAGGATCTTCACCTGCTTGGTCTGCGCGTCGACCATCGGACTGACGCGCGTGATGCGTCCTTCGAGTTCGCGGTCGGATCCGTTCACGGTGAAGAGCACCGGCGCTCCCACTTTCACCTGTCCGAGCGCCGATGTCGGCACGGAGCCTTCCACGCGCAGACTGCGCGGATCGATCACCGTGAACAACGCCGCACCGGGCGCGACGATATCACCCGCACTCACCGACTTTTCGGCCACGATCCCGCCAAACGGCGCGCGCACCGTGGCACTGCGCAGATTCTTCTCGACCGTGCTGAGGCGTGCCTTGGCGTCGGCGAGCTGAGCCTGCGCGGACAGGTTGGCGCGCTCCGCACCTTCCACGTCACGCTCGGCGATCGCCCCAGCGGCCACGAGCGTTTGCGCGCGCTTGAGTTCGCGTGCGGCCTGGTCGGCGGACACGGTGGCTTGCGTGACGCCCGATCTCGCCGAGAGCACGGCATCCTGCAAGACCGCGTCATCGATGCGGGCGAGCACCGTGCCCGTTTCGACACGCTGGCCGGCGTCGACATACAGCTGCAGCACCGCGCCGGAAATTTCGGCACGGATGCGGGCCTCGCGGTCTGCGATGAGCGTGCCGGAGATGGCTGGTCCGCTGCGCAGGGTGTCGGTCGTGGCAACCGCAATGTTGTCAGGACCGATCATCTGCACGGCGGCGGCCGTGGTGTCCGCGGCTTCGGTTTTTTTGTTGCACGCGCCGAGCACGAGGGCGGCGGCGACAGCGATCGCCGTCGTGAGCATGGGCGCCGTCGGGCGCATGGTGTTCATCATGGATTCGAGCCGGTGGACGTGGTGGAGCCTGACGACAATGGAAGGTCGCGCAGCAATTCGAGCCGCTTTCGTGCGACCTGCAGATCACGTGCCGCTCTGGCGCGATTGGCCAGCGCCTGCTGCAGCTGCACACGTGTTTCGGAGAGTTCGAGCTGCGTGGAGATGCCTTCGCGGAAGCGCACCTCCGCAATTTCGTACGCGCGCTGCGCTTGCTCGGCGGTGCCAACGCTCGCCTGCCACGCCGCTTCCGCTTCGGACAAACGCAGCGACGAGGCCCGCGCGTCGAGCGCCGCCCCTTCCTGCGCGAGCTTGAGTCGCTGCTTGGCCTCGTTCACCGCGGCCTCCGCCGCGAGAATCTCGCCGCGCACGCGACCGCCCGTGAAGAACGGGAAGGATAGACCGACGCCCACAGTCCAGTTGGGAAAGAAGTCGGAGAAACTGCCGGGGAGCACATTGGTGGGATACGCGAGCCGCTGATACGTGGACGTCGCCGCGATTTGCGGAATGCGCGAGGCCTTGGTGGCCTTGAGTTGCTGCTGCGCCACTTCCACACCCTTGAGCGCCTGCCGCACCGGCGCGCGCCGCGCGATATCCGTATCACTCTCACCGAGCGTGCGCGCCACACGTGCCTGCACAGCGGGATCGATGCGCAGCACCTCGCTGGCCGACACGTTCACCGTGGTGACCGGAGCGGGCGCCACGGTCGCCGTCGCCGCCGTTTCGACGATGGAGTCGGTGAGCGCCAGCGGGCGATCATCGGGAATATCGAGCAGCTGCCGCAACCGGGTGTACGCGAGGTCGCGCGAGGTGCGCGCCTGCAACCACGCTGGCCGCTGATTGTCGCGCGTGACGCGCGCACGGATGAGCTCGAACTCGGACGTGCTGCCGACACTGCGTGTGAGCTGGACCTGTCGCAGCGTGCGCTCGGCCTGCACGATTGTGGAGTCGGAGATCGTGAGCAGCCGGTCGGCGAGCAGCGCATCGTAATAGGCCTGCGTGACATCGAGCTTCACCTGCGCCTGCGCGCTGGTGATGCCGATCTCGGCCGACTCGCGGCCCGCGCGTGCCGCACGGATGTTGGCCGTCGCGCGGCCGCCCGTGTACAGCGGCTGGTTCGCCGTGAGGCCGAACGAAAAGTTGTACTCCGATGCAAAAATGCGTGTGATAGACGACGTCGCATCGCCACCCGCCGTGGTCGTGTCACCACCCGTCGAGCCGCCGCTGTTGTCGGTGCCAGCCCGTTTGGCGATCGCCGCGAATTGGTTCTGCAGCTGCTTCTGCCAGTTGAGCGTGGTGGCCAGCTGCGGCATCAACGCCGATCGCGCCTGCGCCTGCTGTCCGCGTGCGCGCTGTTCACCGGCGCGCGCAAGCGCAACCGATTCGCTGGTCCCGGCAGCCAATCGCAGCGCCTCGTCGAGTGACAGCGGCATCGGCGCCGTCGTGGAAACGGATGCCCCTTGCTGCGCGGACAGGACCGACGGTCCGATCAGAATCGCGCTCAGCAGCATCCGGGAAAGTGTTCTCGCCATCATTCGTTCGATGATTGTGAAGTGCTCGTGCCGCGTCGAGCCGTACGTCCGGTGGCGGCGGAAGGTTCCGCAGTCGCCCCGATGCCTCGCAGGAAAATGCGAACGTAGGCGTGTAACGAATCGTCTGCCGATTGCGGAAACATCGCGGGAATAATTTCGCGATTCATCGCATCGGCGAAGATCGCGCCCATCAACATCGTCACCGCACCGCGCACATCGCCCGGGCGTGTGGACTCGGGATCGCTGATGAAGCCATGCCGCCGCAACTGCACGACGTACTGTCGCAACTGCGCGAACGCACCGCTGGGTCCTTCCGCGGCGCACACCGCGGTTTCCGGTCGTTCCGTGGCCTCGCTCATCATCTGGCGCACGATGTCACGCATCGACGACAGCGACGCATGATGCGCATGCACCCAATGAAAGAGCTCACGCTCCGGGTGCACGGGTTCGTGCGGCAGCGTGGCCTCCTGCTCGAGTCGGGCGCACTCGCGCATGGCCGCGTCCAGCAGCGCGTCCTTGGAACCGAACTGCCGAAAGATCGTGACTTCGTTGACGCCCGCTTCTTCCGCGATGCGCCGGGTGGTCGCACCACGCCAACCATGCTGCGCATAGATGCGCGCGGCGGCGTGGAGAATTCGGTGGCGATGGTCCTCAATCATCCCGCAGGCTAATGCAAGTACATACTTGCCCGCAAGTAGGTGCTTGCTTTCAGTGCTAAGATGGTGCGAAATAAGGGACTCGGCGTGGACCTCGGGACCGACATATTGTGGGACATCTTCTCTGAGCCGAGCGAGCCATGTCCCTGCCGCAGACAATGCGGGCCGCCGTCATCACGGCGCCTGGTGGTCCCGACGTCCTTGTCTTATCCAAACGCGCGATCCCCCATCCGGGATCCGGCGAGATTCTGGTCCGCGTACGATCCAGCGCGCTCAATCGCGCCGATCTCCATCAACGAGCCGGGCGCTACAATCCTCCGCCCGGCGTGCCGCAGGACATTCCGGGACTCGAGTTCGCCGGCGAGGTGGCCGGGGTGGGCCCCGGTGTGTCGCTGTGGTCTCGTGGCGATCGCGTTGCCGGTCTGGTTGGCGGCGGCGCACACGCGCAGTACCTCGTGACCCACGAGCGCGCCGTGGCGGCGATTCCACCCACGCTCTCGTGGACACAGGCCGGTGCATCGCCAGAGGCCTGCATCACCGCGATGGACGCGCTCATGCAGGCCGACGTTCGACCGGGCGATCGGGTCTTGATTCACGCGGTGGGGAGCGGCGTCGGTCTGGCCACCGTGCAGATTGCCCGCCTGCTGGGTGCGGTCCCGTTCGGGACGGCGCGTGGCGCCGCGAAGCTCGAAGCCGCGAAAGCCGTCGGTCTCGAGGACGGCTGCCTGCCGGGCGATCGGGGTTGGCTGGCCGAACCGGTACGCCGATGGACCGCCGGTCGCGGGATCGATGTGGCGATTGATCTGGTCGGTGGGGACTATGTTCGCGAGACTGTTTCTATAATGGCGCCTAAGGGGCGCATTATTGTCGTTGGTTTGCTGGCCGGCAGGGAGACGTCGCTCGATCTCGGCGCGTTGCTCATGCGACGCGTGTCGATTCAGGGCACGGTTTTGCGGAGTCGCCCGCTGGAAGAGCGCATCGTGACGAGCCAGATGTTCGCGCGCGAACTCGTTCCCTGGCTGGCCGCCGGTCGACTGGCCATGCGCATCGATGCCACGTTCCCGCTGGCCGGCATCGCCGAGGCACACGCGGTGCTCGAGAAGAACGAAACCATCGGCAAGGTGGCGCTCGAGATCGACTGAGCGCCCGTGCGCGCGGCGTCCCGCACCGGCCGCTGCATGATGGCCGCTGCCTGATGGCCGCTGCCTGATGGCCGCTGCCTGATGGCCGCTGCCTGATGGCCGCGCAGAGTCGCGGCGACCGCGCGCTCCGACCATACTCCACGAATGTCCGGACTCGATGAACTGTGGCGCGCCGCGTCGGCGGCGAGGGCGGAGCGCCCGCATGTGTCGCTCGCGCTCGCCACGCTGCACGCGGTCGAGGGATCGTCGTACCGGCAGCCCGGCGCGCGACTGCTGGTTGACGCGGACGGCCGAGTACTGGCGGGCGCGGTAAGCGGCGGTTGTCTGGAAGGCGACATCGCGCTGCATGCCGCTGCCGTGTGCGCGTCCGGCATTCCGTTGCGACTCACCTACGACCTGCGTGATGATCTCCAGACGATCTGGGGATTCGGCGCCATGTGTGATGGCGTGGCGCACGTCCTGCTCGAACCGTTGACCGATCTGACGTGGCTTGGCGCGGCGCATGCCGTTCGCGAAGCGCGCACCGGCGGCGCACTCGTCACCGTCGTCGAAGAATCAGCGCACGGCGGGACTCGGCCACTCGATGCGTGTGCCGTGACGACACGACTGGCAATCGCACCGTTGGTCGAACAGGCACTGGCCACCGCGCATCCTGCCGCCGCATCGGTCGAGCACGACGGCGCGACATTGCGATACCTGATCGACCCGCTGGTGCCGCCGGTGTCGCTGATACTGATCGGTGCCGGACGTGGCGCCGACGCGTTTGCCCAGATCGCCACCACGCTCGGGTGGCGCGTCACGGTGGTGGATCACCGGCCGTTTGTGCTGCAGTCGCTGCCCTTGCCCGACGGGTGCGTCCGCCTTGGGGCGCGCGCCGAAGACGGTGCGGCGCAGATCGCCGGTGATGCGCGCACCGCGGTGGCGCTGCTCACCCACCAATTTGCGATCGACCGGGAGTGGCTCTCGGCACTCCTGCCGCGTCCGGTGGGCTACATCGGTGTGCTGGGCTCCCGTCGTCGCGCGGAGCAGTTGCTCGATGCGCTGCGCGCGGATGGCATGGTCATCTCGCCTCGCATGGAGCGCGTGTTGCACGCGCCGATCGGTCTGGATCTCGGCGGCGAAACGCCCGAGTCGATCGCCTTGGCAGCCATCGCGGAAATCGAAGCCGTGATGCACGGTCGGCCCGGCGGATCCTTGCGATCGCGCCAGAGTCCGATCCACGCGCGGACACCGACGCCCGAACCGGCGCCCCCGATCTCCTCCGCGCCGGATACGCCCTTGTGACAGACGACCCGCAGGCGAACACGCACGCGGACTCGCAACACACGGCGAATGCGTCGCGGCGAGTGGCGGGAGTGGTGCTTGCGGCAGGGGCCTCTCGTCGCCTGGGAACGCCGAAGCAACTGCTTCTGGACCGTGCCGGTGAGCCACTGGTGTCACGCAGCGCCATGCACTTGCTGTCGGCGGGATGCTCGCCAGTGGTGGTGGTGACCGGCGCCGCCGCCGACGACGTCGCAGACGCCGTCGCAGACCTGCCAGTACACATCTGCCACAACCCGCAGTGGTCTGACGGGATGGGCACCTCGATCGGTGCTGGCATGACATGGCTGACGCACTTTGTCGAGACGCAGGCACCCGGCGACACACCCGTTGAGGCGGCCATCATCGTCGCGTGTGATATGCCGGAGGTGACGGCGACCCACTACCTGGACCTGGGCGCCGCGTGGCACTCCGCGGGCCAGCGTGTCGCGTCCGCATATCCGGACGACGCCGGCGGGTCGGTGGTGGGCGTGCCGGCACTTTTCCCGGTGGCGGACTGGAGTGTGCTGCAACGCCTGTCTGGCGACCGCGGGGCGCGGGAAATCTTGCGTTCGGCGGACACCCTTTCGGTTTTCGTTCGGATGGGTAGTTTCGATCTCGACACGCCCGACGACGTGCGTCGTTGGCGTGCGGTCGCCACTTCTCCCCTTCTCTCTTCGCCGCCCATGTCCACCATTGCCCAGAGCGTACTGGCTGACCTTGATCACGAGATCGAGCAGACGCGCAAGATGCTCGCTCGCGTGCCGGCCGATCATCTCGCCTTCACGCCGCATGAAAAGTCCTGGCCGCTGCAACGACTGGCCAACCATCTGACCGATTTTCCGATGTGGGGCGAGGTGACGCTGCGTCAGGACATGCTCGATTTTGCCGATCCGCGGCCACCGGCTCCGCCGGTTCCCACCACAGCTGACGGGTTTGTGGCGCAGTTCGATGCGCGCATGGTGGGCTTTCGCCAGGCACTGGCCGAGGCGACCGATGCGCAGATGATGGAGACGTGGACGATGAAGAACGCCGGGGTGACGCTGATGGCCATGCCACGCGTTGCCGTGCTGCGCAGCATGGTGCTCAATCACATGATCCATCATCGGGCGCAGCTCACGATTTACTATCGTTTGGTAGGTGTGTCCGTGCCCGGGCTGTACGGCCCCAGCGCCGACGAAGCGATGTAGCGCCTGCGCGCGCGGCGCAGCCGGCACGGCTATGCCGGCACGGCTATGCCGGCACGGCTATGCCGACCCGCTGTGCCGACCCGCTGTGCCACGCGCGGGAGGGACGTATGTTGTCCGACGCCGTGAGGTGATGCGCCCGGAATCGCATTGCCGCACGGCGTCGACCATTCTTCCCGCCTCTCGCTCTGGAGTGTCGCGTGCTGCGAATCGCTGCGTTGCTGGTGCGTCGGTTGCATCCGGTGTTGGCACGTGCTGGGCGTGCGCACTGTCGAGCGCACTGGCGGGCGCATTGGCGGGCCCTGGCGGTCGGCGCGGCACTGGCGCCTGCGGCGCCGCGCGCCGCGGTTGCGCAGAGTGTGTTGCGCGAGTCCGATGCGGACGTTGCCGCGCGCCTTGCGTCCTGGATCCAGGTCGAGGCACCGCCGGGCGGCGAGTGGCGACGGGCGCGCGAACTCTCGACCGCACTACCCGGCTGGCAACGCGATGTCGTTGGCAACCTGGTTCGCCGTGTCGGCAGTGGCACGCCACGACGCGTGGTGGCGTGTGCGATGGACGTTCCCGGTTTTGTGGTCAGTCAGATCACCGACGACGGGTTTGTGCGCCTGCATCGCGCCGGCGTCCCTTCGCATGCGCTCTGGGATCAGTTTCACGAGGCGCAACAGGTGCATGTGCTGACGAGTCGCGGTGATGTGACCGGCGTGGTCGCGATCGCGAACGGACACTTTGCACGACAGCACCGCGGTGACACGGCGATCGCCACGGTCGACGGCCTGTGGGTGGATCTGGGCGTGGAGTCGCGAGCACAGGCGCTCGCCTTGGGCGTTGCGCTGCTCGATCCCGTGGTGGTGGTGCGACCACACTGGACGTATGAAGGATTTGCGAGCGGGCCGGCCGCTGGCGCACGCGCCGGTTGTGCTGCCGTGGCCAGCGCGGCCGAGGCGTTCGCGAACGCGTCGGCACAGGCGCCCGCTGGCGAAACCGTCTTTGTGCTGTCGACACAACGCAGCTTCGGTTGGGCCGGACTGGGCGGTGTGGTGGCGCGGCTCGGCGCCGTGGACCGGCTGCTGTTGGTCGACGAAGGGCGTGACGTGTCAGGCACGCGGACGACGGCGCTGCCGCTTTCTCGGTTGGGAGCGTCCCGAAGCCGTCTCGCCCGCGCGCTGTCCGGCGTGCTTCGGCGGGACACGGTTGAGGTGCTGACGCCGAAAGTGCGCTACGCGGGATCGCTGGTCGAGTCGATTCACGCCGACGACGCCCGCGCGCTGGTGTCCGGCGTGATGCAGTCGCTTGGCGTCGCCGGTATCGCGGCGCCGCTCGTGGCGCCGGTGATCGATACGATCGTGACGCTACCAGCGCGCACCGACGCGTATGGCGCGATCGAGCGCACCTTTTTCCGCATCGCCGATCTCTCGGGTGTACCAGGGCATGAGTGGCGTGTGCGTGAGTCTATACGTCAGATGCTGCCCGCGTGGGCAGCTGCCAGCGCCGTGGTGGATACGGCCGGCAATCTGATTGTGGCGGCGGGACCCGACCGTGATTCGGTCGCCTTTCTCGCGCACATGGATGAAGTGTCGTTCGAGGTGGAGGGGATTCTGCCCGATGGACGTGTGCGACTGGCCCGACGTGGTGGCGTCGTGACGACGGCGTGGGAAGGTCAGCCCGCGATGCTGCACTTTGACCGCGATGCGCGCGGGCAGGTGGCGGAGTCGCTGCGCGGCGTGTTCGTGCCGCGCGACTCCGCTCGCAGTCGTCCGGTCAATGCGCTGGTGGCGTGGTTCGGCACCGATTCCGCCGGACTGGTCACACGCGGCGTGCGCGTGGGATCGGCGGTGACCGCGTACAAACACGCCACGCGGCTGGCCAATGCGCGGTTGACGGCACGCGGCAGCGATGATCGGACCGGGTCGACGGCGTTGCTTCATGCGCTGCAGCGGATCAATCCGGCCACGCTGACGCACAAGGTGCTGTTCGTGTGGAGCACACGAGAGGAAGGTGGTCTCCTCGGCGCGAGCGCGTTTGGCGCCGAGCACGGCCGCAACTTGGTGCGCGTCTACAGCATCGACACGTTCGTCTCGTCGGACACGCCGCTCGAGTCACCGATGTTCGCGTTTGCCCCGCTGGGGCGCGGCGCCGTGCTGCGCGGCCTCGATGATGGGTCGATCACGCCACGCTCTGAGCGCGAACGCATCCTGCGACTGGCGAATGTGGCGCGCATTCCGGTGCAGGTTGGCACCACACACGGCAGCACCGACGGCTCGGCGATTGCGGCGTACGGCGCGCCCAACGTGGGATTGTCCTGGCCGGGGCGTTACTCGCATGCGCCTGGCGAGGTACTCGACCTCCGCGATGTGGATGCCCTGATCCGCCTGATCGTGGCGGCGGCGGTGGCGCGATAGTCCGCCACCGCGGCTGGCCACCGCGGCATGGCCACCACAGCATGGCCACCGTTGCATGCGATCGGCGCTCGCCTGTCGCGGACTGCTGTCCGCGGCCGACGAGCGCCGATTGATGTTTTCTGGCAGGACAGCGCCGACCGGAGTGGCTACGCGGGCGGCAGGGTTGGTGGCATCTGCTCGTCCGGCGGACCTTGCGGCGGACCTTGCCGCGGCCGTCGCGGCGCAATCGGTGCCATGCCGGGGCCGCCGTTCCCAGTCCCGTTGGGTGCACCCATACCTGGCGTGCGCAGGCGCTGCCCACCCATGCCCGCGCCGCCCGCACCCGGTCCACCCATCGCGGGGCCGCGATCAGGGCCCATCATCGGCCGACGCATTCCCGGGCCGGCCGGACCACGACGCCCGGCGCCGATGGGTCCGCCTCGACCACGCATCGCGTTGCCACGCATCGCGTTGCCACGCAGGGCGTTTCCACGCAGGTCGTTACCGCGTATGGCGTTTCCACGCATCTGAGGCGCGCGCCCACGCGCGCCGATGTCGCCACGACGCTGGCGCATGGACGATGCGAAGGCGTCGAACTTGGCGCGCTGTGTCTGGGTGAGCACACCGCGCACGTCCTGGCGCGTTTTGAGCTGCGCCAGTTGCGCATCCGTGCGAATACGGGCCATCCGATCAAAGGCGGCGCGCGCCTTCTCGATGTTGACGTCACCTTTGGTGGCATCCATCAGATCGGCCTGCGCGCGAAGCATATCCGACTGATTGCGCTGGGCCCGAGGCGTGGCTTGCAGTGCCTCGAGTTTCTTGACCTGGTCGTCGGTGAGGTCGAGTTGTCCGCGCATGCGGAGCAGCGCACTGGCAGGGCCGCGTTGCGCCGGTCCGATCCCGGGTCCGCGAGGACCCTGACGACGCATACCCGGCTGACTGTCATTGGGGGCTGACCGCGGCGCGGCGGCCGCACGATTCGGACGCGTGGGCGTTGCGGGCGGCGTCTGTGCCGCGGCCGCCGTCGACGCCAATGCTGTCACGAGAACGGCCAGAGCCGTTGTTGAAATCGGTCGCATGGAATCTTCCTCCGAGTGTATCGCGTTCGCCTGCAACGGACGTGGCTGGCGATCGCTTCGGTGAATTGGACGCCGGCCCCGGCGGGACGTTAAGACCACCACGTTCCGGACTGGTGCCGCACACGATCACGCAAGACCGAACCATCGTTCGCCCCTTCGTCCCCTCACTGACTCGGCGCATCCCAACGCTCAAGCCATCTTCCGCGTCACGGGGTAGACGATGGCGGTTCCACGGTGCACTCTCGTCTGCCGGCGACGCGCGCAGTTTGCACATCGCCATCTGCAGACTGCGGTTCGCGTGCCGTGGTCGGCCGCTCGCCGGATCACGCGATGGTGTGGTGCGCGGGCCAATGTCTGAATACTGGCAGCGGTAGTGAATCGGCGGCGCGTGTCCCGCGCCGTGCAGGAGCAGGTGCAGGCGTGGTGCTCACCGTTGGTCGTGTCTTTCTCCCGCCCCGTTCCCGTGACATCGGTCGTTGACGCCATCGTCACGTTCTTCTTCAAGTTCCCGCTGCGGGTCTTCGCGCGGGGTGAAGTCGTCATTGCTCCCGTCGTGCCAGTCCTGCTGTTGGCGGTCGCCGCGGCGCTGGCGGTCGTGCTCATTACCTGGCTCTATGCGCGTGTACGCACGCTGCCGCCGCGAGATCGTGCGGTGCTGGGCGTGTTGCGTACCGCTGCCGTCCTTGTCGTGCTTGCCTGTTTGCTTCGCCCCGGTCTGGTCATTGCGTCCGCCGTCCCGCAGCGCAACGTGTTCGCGGTGTTGCTCGACGACTCGCGCAGCATGCGCATCCGCGATGTCGCCGATACGTCGCGGCTGGCGCTGACGCAGCGTGTCTTTGACGACACGTCGAGCCTCATGCGGAAGCTCGGTGAACGCTTTGCCATGCGCCGCTTCCGGTTTGGTGCCGACGCGTCGCCGCTGGCGAGTGCGCGGGATCTCACGGGCCGGGGCACACGCTCCGACCTGCCGCGTGCGTTGGCCGACGTGCGCGAAGATCTGAACGGGTTGCCACTGGCGGGCATCGTGCTGGTGTCCGATGGCGCCGACAATGGCGGCACGCGCTTTGACGATGCGCTGCTCGCACTGCGCGCCCGACGCATCCCGGTCTACACGGTGGGTGTCGGTCTGGAACGGTTTGCGCGCGACGTGGCTATCGAACGGGTGCAATCACCGCGCCGCGCCTTGGCGGGCGCCAACCTCATCGTCGAAGCAGATGTGCGGCTCCGCGGCATCGGGCGTGATCCGGCGGTGATCACAGTGGAAGCCGACGGTCGGGTAGTCACCGCAGACACGATCAAGGCGCCGGCCAGTGGTGATCTGTCGCATGTGCGGTTGCGCGTTCCGCCGCTGCCGGCCGGCACGCATCGCTTGGCCGTGCGCGCCAAGCCGATGGCGAATGAAACGGTGACCGAAAACAACGAATGGCATACGAGCATCGATGTTCGTGCGGGCCCGGATCGTGTGCTGTATCTCGAAGGGGAGCCGCGTCCCGAGTTCGCGTTTCTGCGACGCGCCGTGGCGGCGGACAGCGGCGTCCAGGTTGTCGGATTGATGCGCAGCGCCGAGCGCAAGTTCCTGCGTCTTGGTGTTCGTGACAGCCTCGATCTCCTGGGCGGGTTTCCCACCACGCGCGACGAATTGTTTTCGTATCGCGCGATCATTCTGGGCAGCATCGAAGCGTCGTTCTTTTCGGCCGATCAGTTGCGCATGATTGCCGACTTCGTGAGCAAGCGTGGCGGCGGGCTGCTGGTGCTCGGTGGACGCGCGTCGTTGTCTGAAGGCGGGTTTGCCGACACGCCGCTGGCGGACGTCTTGCCCATCACGCTCTCGCGCGGCGAGCCGAATCTCGAAGGTCCGGCAACCACGATGAAAATTCGCCCGACACGCGCGGGCGAATCGCATGCCGCGCTGCAACTGCGCGGGTCGCTTGCAAGTTCGCGCGCGCGGTGGGACTCACTGCCGCCGTTGACGAGTGTCAACAAGATCGGTGCGTTGCGCGCCGGCGCGACGGTGTTGCTGGCTGGACAGATCGAAGGTGGCCGCGCCGACGTGCCGGTGCTGGCATGGCAGCGTTACGGGCGTGGCATGAGCGCCGTGCTGGGCGTGCAGGACTCGTGGCTGTGGCGCATGGATGCGAGCATGCCGGTGGATGACCTTACCCATCAGACGTTCTGGCGACAGATGGTGCGCTGGCTGGTGGATGATGCCCCGGATCCCTTTGAAATCATGGCGTCACCCGCGCACGTCGCGCCCGGTGAACCGGTCACACTGCGGGCCCACGTCGCGGACACCTACTTCGCCGACCAGAACGACGCGACGGTGACGGCCGTGGTGACGACGCCGTCGGGCTCCACCATCACCGTTCCGCTCGAGTGGTCGCTGCGCGAAGACGGTTCGTACATGGGCAAGTTCACGGCGCCTGATTCGGGTCGGTACAGCATTGCGGCCACCTCGGTGCGCGGTGCCGAGGGCGGCCGCGACAGCACGCGCACGGCCACGACGACGCTACTGGTCGACGATCGTGGCGCTGACGTGGCGCAAGCGGAACAGCGTCCCGCTGTGCTTCGGCGCATCGCGCAGGAAACGGGCGGGCGCTACTACACGCTCGACGACGTATCGCGCCTGGCGGACGATGCGATGTTCACCGAAAGCGGCGTCACGGTCCGCGAGGCGAAGGATCTCTGGGATATGCCCGCGGTCTTTCTCGTGCTGGCGCTGTTGCTGGGCGCGGAGTGGGGCTATCGCCGCTGGCGGGGGTTGTCGTGATGCGTTGGCGCCATGGGCTGCTGGCAGCCATCGCCCTGCTCAGTGTGTCCGCACGCGTGGACGCGCAGCGCACGCACGTCCTCGTGGTGTCGGGATTGTCTGGCGATCCCGCATTCAAGCGTTCGTTCGAGCAGATCGCGGCCACTGTGAAGGGCGCGGCCCGCGTCAAATGGAGTGTGAACGATTCCAGCCTGATCGTGCTGACCGAAGATTCGCTGCCGTCGGCGTTGTCACGTGGACGTTCCACGCGCGAGGCGGTGGCCAACGCCTTCACCACGCTCAGCACTCGCGTGCAGCCGGGTGATGTGCTTCTGGTGCTACTACTGGGGCACGGCAGCGGCGAAGGGCCGGGCTCCAAAGTGAATCTGCCCGGCCCCGATGCGACCGCGGCCGACTATGGCACCTGGCTGGCGGGATTCGCGAAACAATCGGTGGTGTTCGTCAACGCGGCAACAGGAAGCGGGGACTTTGTTCCCGTGCTCAAGGCGCCCGGCCGCGTTGTCGTAACCGCAACGCGCAGCGCTGTCGAAAAGAACGAATCGATCTTCGCCGGTTTCTTTGCAAAGGCGCTTGCCAGCGATGACGCTGACGCCGACAAAGATGGGCGTGTGTCGGTGCTGGAAGCTTTTCGGTGGACGACGCGCGAAGTCGCGAAAGTGTACGACGGCAGCGGCCGGATGCAGACGGAGCATGCGCAGCTCAGCGATTCTACGCGCGCTACAACCGTGTCGTTCGGCAAGTCCACGGTGAGCACCGATCCGCGAGTTGCCGCCCTCGTTGCCGAGCGGCAAGCGCTGGAGTCGGAGGTCGCCGCCCTGCGTTCGCGCAAGACCAGCATGGATGCGGCCGCGTACGACAAGGAGCTGGAGCGACTGCTCGTGGCGATCGCCGAAAAAACTCAGGCCATTCGCGCGGCCGGAGGCAAACCATGACGCGGTCCTGGCGACTGGTGTGCGCGTTGGCGCTGCTGGCGGCGTGTACACCTACCGACACGCCGGCACAGGGCGGTGGCCGCTGGAAGACCGAGATCGAACAGGCCGAATCAGCGGCGCGGCGTGGTGATCGACGGGAGGCGACGCGTCTCGCCTCCGCGATTGTCGCGCAGTACACGCGCGCGGCGAGCAACAGCAGTGCGGATCATGTGCACGCAGGGCGTGCCTATGTGCTGCTCTCCACGGGCAATGCGAGTGCGGCTCGCTCGGCGTTGGCAGCCTTTGACGCGGGCGCCGCCGACAAGACGAACCTCGAAGCGACGCGCCGGACGGGTGATCTCTTTCTCGAGAAATACAACGCCCCCGATGCGCGCCTCTCGTACGAATCGGTCCTCGCGCGTGCCCCCAACGACGCAGAGGGGCTGCTGGGGCTTGCGCAGGTGGAGGAGTTTGAAGGGAAGCCGAGCGCCCTGGCCACCGCGCGCCGCGCGATCGCCGCGAAGCCCGACTTTGCGCGCGCGCATGCCTACGTCTCACGCATGCAACTCGAGGCAGAAGAATGGGATTCGGCCACCGTCAGCGCCCGGCGCGCGCTGGCAGCCGACTCGCTGTCGATCGACGCCTGGTCGGTGTTGGGTGCCACCGCGTGGTTGCGCGGTGACTCATCGGCATTTCGCACGGC
>Ga0154020_10004606_pt1 | contig 16423 bp, 12 predicted proteins | sample Klosneuvirus_201_FD_109709 | JGI IMG/M metagenome (GOLD analysis project Ga0154020, IMG submission 109709) | Active sludge microbial communities from wastewater, Klosterneuburg, Austria - Klosneuvirus_20160825_MG | ecosystem: Engineered > WWTP > Aerobic digester > Activated sludge | place...
GAGAAAGCGTGGCTACGGCGCTCGCTCCTGACCGAGCCTCGTTGACCTACCGCCGCAACTTCGCTCTGCTTGGCCGTGCTCTCGCTGCTGCTCCTGCTGTCCGCGGCTCCTCCGCCTTCCCTGACCACCGTCGCGGAGAGCTCTCGCTATCAGCGCACGGGGCGCTATGAGGAGGTCATCACGCTCTGCGCCGCCTTCGAGCAGCGCTACCCCGGGCGCGTGCGCTGCGAGCGCTTTGGCACGACCCCGGAAGGTCGGCCGCTCCTGGCGCTGATCGCCTCGGAGGACGGGGTCCTCGATCCCGCGGCAGCGCGCAGCAAAGCGCGGCCCGTGCTGCTGGCCCAGGCGGGCATTCACGCGGGCGAGATCGACGGCAAAGACGCCGGCTTTGAGGTGCTGCGGGAGCTCCTCGAGGGACGGAAGCTCCCGGGCGTCCTACGCAAGCTCACCTGGGTCTTTGTCCCGGTGTTCAACGTCGACGGCCACGAGCGCTTCGGCAAGAACAACCGGCCCAACCAGCGCGGCCCGGAGGAGATGGGCTGGCGCACGACCGCGCAGAACTACAACCTCAACCGCGACTACACCAAGATCGACACGCCGGAGATGACGGCGATGCTGCGGCTGGTCAGTGCCTTTGATCCCATCCTCTACGCCGATCTCCACGTCACCGATGGCGCGGACTTCCAGCCCGACATCGCGGTGCTCCTCGCCCCCACCGACAGTGGCCTCGAGCCGCTGCTCAGCGCCGCGCGGAGCGTGCGCGACGCGGTGGTGGGGCGCCTCAACCAGGGCGGACACCTCGCGCTGCCCTTCTATCCATCCTTTGAGGTCGATGACGATCCGAGCTCCGGCTTCGCGCTCGGAAGCGCTCCCCCGCGCTTTCAGACCGGCTATTGGTCCGAGCGAAACCGCCTCGCCGTGTTGGTCGAGACGCACTCTTGGAAGGACTATCCCACGCGGGTGCGGGCCACGCGCGACGCGCTCTATGCCCTCCTCGCCGAGGCGGAGCTGCACGTCGGTGAGTGGGTGAGCGCGGGCCTCGAGGCCGATCGCCGCGCCGCCCGCCTGGCTGGGACCGAGGTGGTGCTCTCGGTGGAGGCGGAAGAGCCCGGGCGCGTCATCGACTTCCCAGGCTACGCCTACGAGCGGCGACCCTCGGCGATCAGCGGGGCGATCCGCATCAGCTACGATCCCAAGCGGCCCCAGATCTGGCGGGTCCCCTTGCGCGAGGTGCTGAAGCCAAAGCTGCTCGTGACGGCTCCCCGCGGAGGCTACCTGGTTCCGGCGGCCCAAGCGGCGCTCATCGAGGAGAAGCTGGCGCTCCACGGGATCGAGCGCGTACGGATCGCCGGCGCCTTGGGCGCGCGCCCGGTCGAGGTGTTCGTGGCCGAGACCGCCAAGCTCGGAGAGGCGAGCTTCGAAGGTCATCAGCTCCTGAAGGTCACGGGGCGCTGGAAGGTGGAGCGGCGCTCCTTTGGGCCGGGCGCCTTATGGGTGCCAATGGCGCAGAAGAACGCGCGCCTGCTGCTCCAGCTGCTCGAGCCGAGCGCGCCGGACTCCTTTTTGGCCTGGGGCCTCTTCAACCCCTTCTTCGAGCAGAAGGAGTATCTGGAGGCCTACGTAGCGGAGGAGGTCGCGGAGCAGATGTTGTCGAAGAGCCAGGCGCTGCGGGAGGAGTTCACCCAGCGCCTCAAAGATCCCCAGTTCGCCGCCAGCCCCCAAAAACGGCTGGACTTCTTCTACGCGCGACATCCGTCACGGGACGAGGCCCTCAATCGATATCCCATCGTCCGTCTGGATGCTGCGCCGGCCGAAACTCAAAGCGGAAACTCAAAGTAACAACTCAAAGGCAAAGACAAAAAAGAGCCGCTAAGGCTCGCTCGGCTGGTCTCCGATGCGAGCACCTTATCGGGTGCTCCCGAGCTTCGTCCTCTCGATGCGCACGTCCTTTGGGAACTAGTTCTCACTTTCCCGGCAGTGGGGCAGGAAGCTGCAAATTTGCCAGCTTTTCGGGCCCGCCCTACCCTCGGCCGACGTGGATCTCGACTTCGCCGACGCGCCCCGGCCGGTGCGCCTCGCGCTGCTCTCCGGCCGCGGTCACTACCAGGAGGTGATCTCCGCCGTGTTGAGCGCGCGGACGAGCGTGTGGATCGGCACAGCCAACCTCAAGGAGCTCTACATAGAGTCCAGACCGGGGCTCGGACGGCGCCGCGGGCGTGGCGGCTACCACTCGGTCGTCTCGGACCTGGTCGCGCTGGCCCACCGCGGCGTCGAGCTGCGCATCCTGCACGCCCGCGCGCCCTCACAGGCCTTCGTGGCGGAGCTCAAGCGGCAGAAGCCACCGCCGGGCTTGGAGCTGCGGATGTGCCCCCGGGTGCATTTGAAGGCCGTGATCGTCGACGGCCAGTACCTCTACCTCGGCTCAGCCAACTGGACCGGGGCTGGTCTGGGGGCCAAGGGTGAGGGCCGGCGCAACTTCGAGCTCGGGATGTGGACGGAGGATGAGGCCACGCTGGACCGGGTGCAGAGCGTCTACGATCAGATCTGGCGCGGCCCACAGTGCCAAGGCTGCAAGCTCCGCGAGGTCTGCCCAGGGCCGCTGGACGGAGGTGCAGGGGCCAAGCCGCTCAAGAAGGCGCCGACGAAGCGGGCCCCGGCGGCCCGGAAGCGAACCCCCACCGCGCGACGGCGCACCTGATCAGAGCTTCTTGGCGCACTTGGGGCAGGTCAGGTTGAACTTGCTGACCGAGCCCGACCAGCCGCACGCGGGACAGCGCCGCTGCACCAGGTGCTTGGCCTCGACCGGACCCTTGCGGAAGATCTTGAGGAGCGCCCCGATGACGAGGATGGCCAGGAGCGCCCCGGCGACGTGTCCGATGGTGACCGGTCCGAAGAGGGGAGTACCGAGAAGCTCAGCCACGCCCCACCCATACCACAGGCGATCAAGACGTGCGCAAGCGATGGACCGCCAGGGCGAGGTCCTCGACCGCCGAGGCCCGGAGCGCCGGCGCGGCGAGCGGGCGCGCCCGCAGCCAAAAGTAGGCCGAGAGACCTCGCTCTAGGGCCACCCGGAGCTCTGGATCTTCGACCAACCCGAGCCGCTGAAAGCTCGACCGCGCCGAGGTGTCGGCCTCGACGGCGCGGATGCTGAGGTCGTAGACCAGCCAACGCCCAAGCCCGGCCTTCAGGTCTGGCGCAGGGTCATCGATCTGCGCTCGCAAGCAGTCTTGCAGATTCTGCCGGGCCGCCCGGACCACCGCCAACCTGGTGCGTCGAATCTCCTCCAAGTAGCGATCGACGTAGACAACCGGACCGCACAGCGGGCGGACGTCATACAGCGTGGTCGCGTGCAGCCGCACTAGCGCTGCGACGCGCTCCGGCGCTCCGACATAAGCGACCTCGATACTCGGGGGCGGGCCGGGATGGCAGGCTTTGAGCGCCACGGTCAGCGCTCGCTCGATCTGCCGCGCCCGGCAAACGTCCGCCGCTTCCAGCGTCTCCCCAAACACGATCAGATCCAGGTCCGAGTCCGGCATGAGCTCGCTTCGACCGTAGGACCCAGCGGCCGCCAGCGCCACGCCTGGGTACGGCTGGAGCGCCTGCGCAGCGGCCGCCATGAGCAGACCATCGATCGCCTCGACGGCGCGGCGACAGCCTGCCTCTTGGCGGCTCAAGGCCTGGCCAAGGAGCTGGGCCTCAAAGGCATGGGGGCTCGAGCGAGGCTCCACGGTGCCTACTTGCCGATGCCGGCGACCATGCGATCGACCGCCTCGCTGGCGCCTCGAGCGTTGAGCACGCCGGCCGCGTGCTCGAGCGCGCTCTCGCGGTCAGCTTGGTGCTCCACCTCACGGCCGGCGCTGCTGTGGTACAGCTCCACGGCGGCGAGGTAGTTCTTCTCCGCCTCCGCTAAGGCCTCTTCGCCGGACGATAGACGGCCGATCGCGTCGGCCAGGTGTATCTGCGCCACCGCTAGATTCAAGGTCGCCGAGCCCCAGTCGCGGATCGCCAGCGCGTGATCAACGGCCTCGCGATAGGCGCTGAGCGCGCCTTGGCGGTCACCCGTGGCCTCACAGCGCTCGGCCTGGAGGTGCGCTCGAAACGCCTGGGCGATCGCGTGTTCGTCCAGAATCTCGTACGAGGTACGCCCAGTCGGATAGGGGTAGATGTCCCTGACCTGGGGGGTCAATCCGCGCTGGGGCCTGTTGGACGGGGACCAACGGAGCGGCTCGGGCTCGAGGGTGCCGCCGGACTTGACCATGCTCAGGGCCTGCAGCGCGATCTCACGGGCCATGTCCCAGCTCTTCGCTTTGCTGGAGGGCGCCTCGGCCCCGCGGAGCAGGTCGAGCTGCAGCGCGGCGAGCTGTCGAAGCAGGCCTGCGTAGGCTTCGCGGAGCGCGAGGTGTTCGTCGCGAACATGACCCGTGCTCTGTAGGATCTGCACGTCCCTCGACGTCGCCGCTGCGGCCAGCAGCTGGTCGGCGTGCGCTAGGGTCCGCGACACCCGAGGGCTGAGCCCGGCGTCGCCTTCCAGGGCACCGGCGATGGCCTTGGCGGCGCCGTCGACGGCGAAACGCGCGCCGATCAGTTGGCGCCGAGCCTCCGGGATTTGGACGGCGAAGCGCAGTTCGATGTCCTGCGGTGGAGCCGACTGATGCACGCGCAGCTCGGGCGATGGACCCTTGAGCGAGAGCAGCGCGTCGAGGTCGCCGTCGCCCGAGCGCGGCAGGGGCGTCTCCTTGGCTGAGCCCACCGGGAAGCGGAGCGCCTGGCGAGCGACTTGAGTCAGATGGGTGACAGACCAGGACGCCATGATCAGACCTCCGATGAAGCGAGCTGTCCGCTCGTGGGGTTAGAGAGGGCCAAGACCGCGGCACGCAGCCGCGCCTCCAAATGTTCGATGCGGTTGGCCAGCGGGCGGTCGCCGGAGCGCTCGACACGCACCATCGCGTCATTGGCGTCTGCCAGCGCGTTCAGGACGAGGGCCAAGAACTCGCCCCAGGCCGTCAGGAAGTGGTCCCCGGCGACGACCTCATGCGAGGTGCTCAGGGTGCCGGCGAGTTCCAGCGCCTCCACCGCCTCGTTGAGGCCGTCGACGGCGGCCCCGTCCCAATCGGCGAGGCAGGCTCGGGCGGGTTCGATCAACGTCTCGAGGGATATCAACATGGCGCGACGTAGAGCACGGCGCAGGCCAAGTCCGAGGACAGCCGATCCCGAGCCAGACCGCGCCCACGCCCGGACGGTGTGGGCTGCCGGCCTATAGCGGCGGGCTCAAGCGGCGCGGTACAGCGCGCGAAACGCCGCCAGCTGCCCGGAGATCGCCGCGGCCTCGGCCTCGCTGAGGAAGGCCATGCCGCAGGCCGGGGTCAACATGCTGCGCCCCAGGATCGTCTCGAAGATCGCCCCGCGCGTCGGGAAATACTGCTCAAGGCTGCGGAGCTCCCGCTGGATCGCCGCCAAGAGCTCCTCGGGCGCGGTGGCCTCGTCGCGGTGGCTGGTGGGGATGACGCCCAGCGCCAGCCGCCCGCCCATCGACACGAAGGTGACCAAGGCCTCCCCCGCCCGGAGGAGCGAGCGCAGAGACAGGCGAGCGTCGATGCCGAGCACGTCGAGCCCAAGGCCCATGAGCGCGCCCCAGTCAGCGTCGCTGCAGCAGTGGAGGCCTACCCTCGCGCCCCGCTTCTTGAGCGCCATGATCATGATGCGCAGCTCCTGGAGCAGCATGATGTGCCCGGGCTGCGTGCGGGAGAACGCGTAGAGGCCCGGCTCGTCGATGAAGAAGAGCGGGTTGGCGCCGGTGGTCTGCAGCGCATCGACCATCGCCAGCGAGCGCGCCAGCACGGTCCGTGAAACATGGGTCAGCGCGCCCGCCGGCGGAATCTGTCCGTCGACCGTGCGCAACGTCCACTGCAGCGTCATCGGCCCCGCCAGCTGCAGCTTGGCGACCGCCCGAGACTCATCCCGTACGCGAGCCAAGAAGGGCTCCCAGGCGGCCTGATAGTCCGCGCTGGGGAGGAACTCTCGGAGGTCGTCGCGCTCGAGCGCGGCGAACAAGCGATCGTCGTACTTGGCGCGGCCCTTCTTCCAAGCCTCCAGATCCAAGATCACCGCGCCCTGATCGTCGGCCACGATGCCCGGCATGCCTTCCAGCGCCTGGATGAGCATGAACTCTCGCGGATCGCGCAGCGGGAGCTGAGGGAGATAAGGGACGTCGACCAGGAAGGCCTGCTCCAGCCCGGCGGCGACGGTCGTGTGCGGGAGGCTCCCCACGCCGGTGGTGGAGAGAGGCGCGAGCGCGCTCGGGCGGCCGTGGGCGCTGTCGGGACGAGGAATCATTAGCCCACCGCCGCCTCCGAGCCTTCCGGCCCGGGCTTGATCGCGAAGTACTTGGCCGCCGGGTGATGGAAGACCAGCGCCGAGACGCTGGCCTCGGGCTCCATCATGAAGCCCTCGGTCAAGCTGACGCCGATGGGCGCCGCATCGAGGAGGCGGAACAAGATCGCTTGGGAGTCCAGATCCGGGCAGGCCGGGTAGCCAAAGGAGAACCGCGTGCCGCGATAGCGCGCCTGGAAGCGATCGAGCATCGTCATCTCCGGCGGATCTGCGAAGCCCCACATCGCCCGGATGCGCGCGTGGATCAGCTCGGCGTAGGCCTCCGCGGTCTCCAGCGCCAACGCCTGGATGATGTGCGACTTCAGATACTCACCCGAAGCCTTCAAGGACTCGGCGACCTCACGCACGCCCGCCCCGCAGGTGGTGATGAACATGGCGAAGTTGTCGGGGCTCGCGCCGGCGGGGTTCGTATAGTCCGCTACGCAGAGGCCATCGGGGCGCGGCTGCCGCGGGAAGTCGATCTTCTCCAGCACCTTGCTGCCGTCCGGGCTCAGCACCAGGAGCTGGTTGCCGCTGCTCTGCGCGCGGAAGTAACGGAACATCGCCCGCGGGGCCAAGGCCTCACGGTACCCATCTTTGACGCTCTGCACGGCCTCCCAGACCTCGAGCGCTTTGCGTCCTGCTTCATGCTCGGCCAAGTCGCGCTGATCCGGAGTGTCGAGCTTGCGCAGCCAGTTGCCCTTGAGCCCTAGGTGGCGGCCATACAGCATCAGCGGGTTCACGTAGGCCCAGATGTGCTCCAGCGGCGTGTTCCGCAGGATGTGAAGATCGAAGTCCGGGGGCGAGGGCGGGTCGGTCGAGATCGCCACCGAGCGCGCGCGCACCGTCGAGGTCGAGGGCGTGATGTCGGGGCGCGCCGCTTCACCGTCATATTTCGCGCGGGCGTCGGCCAGCTCCACCACCAGGCGCCCCTGCTCTTCGGGGGAGACGATGCGCTTGGCCAGATCGAGCCCGTCCATGGCGTCGCGGGCGTAGGTAACCAGGCCGGCATATTTCGGGGCGATCTTGGTGTCGACGAACTTCCTCGAGAGCGCCGCGCCGCCGACCATGATCGGAGTCTTGCTGCCAGCCTTGGAGAGATCCTCGGCCGTCACCACCATCTCCTGCGCCGACTTCACGAGCAGACCAGAGAGACCGATGATGTCGGGCTTGTGCTCGCGGGTGGCTTGGATCAGGCGCTCGGGCGGCACCTTGATCCCCAGGTTCACCACCCGGAAGCCGTTGTTGGAGAGGATGATCTCCACCAGGTTCTTGCCGATGTCGTGGACGTCGCCCTTCACCGTGGCCAGGAGCACCGTCCCGCGGAGGGAGCTGTCGTTCTTCTCCATCAGCGGCTCGAGCTTGCCGACCGCGGCTTTCATGGCCTCGGCCGACTGGAGCACCTCGGCCACGATGAGCTGGTTGGCGTTGAAGAGCCGACCGACCTCGTCCATGCCCTTCATCAAGGGCCCGTTGATGATCTCCAGCGGACGCGCGCCCTCGGCCAGCTTGAGGTCCAAGTCCTCGGCGAGACCGTCCTTGGTTCCTTCGACGATGTAGCGGGCCAGGCGCTCATCGAGCGGGAGCGATTCCTTGGAGACCTTCGGCGTCGCCAAGCGCTCGCGGAAGTGCGCGGCGAAGGCGGCGATGGCCTCTTCGCCGCCGGTGCGCAGGAGCTCGTGGGAGAGCTTCTTGTCCTCCTCGGGGATCGAGGCGTAGCGCTCGAGCTTCTCCGAGTTGACGATCGCCAGGTCGAGCCCGGCCTGCACGCACTCGTAGAGGAAGATCGAGTTGAGCACCTCGCGCCCCGCGTTGGGCAGGCCGAAGGAGACATTGGAGATGCCGAGGACCGTCTTGGTCCGGGGCAGGTGCTGCTTGATCAGGCGGACGCCTTCGATGGTCTCGATGGCCGAGCCGAGGAACTTCTCGTCGCCCGTACCGCAGGGGAAGACCAGCGGGTCCCAGTAGATGTCCTCCTCTGGGATGCCGTACTTCTCGGTGAGGATCTGGTGGGAGCGCTGCGCGATCTCCAGCTTGCGGTGCCGGGTCAACGCCATGGCATTGACCTTGTCCTCGTCGATGCAGCCTACGACCAAGGCCGCGCCGTAGCGCCGGGCCAGCGGACAAATCTTCTCGAAGCGCTCCTCGCCGTCCTCGAGGTTGATCGAGTTGATGATGGCCTTGCCCTGAGAATACTGCAGGGCCAGCTCCACCACCTTCTCATCGGTGGAGTCGATCATGAAGGGTACGTGCACCATCTTCACGGCGCGCTCCATGAACGCGCGGAGATCGGCGGCCTCTTCGCGATCGGGGTTGGCCAAGCAGACGTCGACGATCTGGGCGCCGCTCTTGACCTGCTTGCGGCCGATCTCGGCGGCCTCCTCCCACTTGTCGGCGATGATCAGGTTCTTGAAGGCGCGGCTGCCGATGACGTTGGTGCGCTCGCCGACGATCACCGGACGCAGGTCGTCGGTCACCTCGAGGTACTCGATCCCAGAGAGGGCGGAGCGACGCTCCTTCTTGGGCGCGCGAGGCTTGAGCTCCTTGGCCAGGGCCGAGAAGGCCTCGATGTGCTTGGCGTGGGTGCCGCAGCAACCGCCGATGACGTTGAGCCAACCCGAGCTGCCGAAGCGCTCGAGCGCGGCGGTCATCATCTGCGGGGTCTCGAGGTAACGCCCCTCCTCGTCGGGCAGGCCGGCGTTGGGGACGCAGGCGTCCGGCCAGGGCGCCATGGCCGCCATCGAGCGGATGTGGTCGGTCATGAACTCCGGACCCGTGGCGCAGTTGAGGCCGACGTAGAGGAGATCGACGTGCGAGAGCGAAGCCACCAAGGCCTCGACGCGCTGACCGGCGAGCATGGTGCCCATCGGCTCGATCGTCCCCGAGACCGCCACCAAGATGCGCTCGCCGAGCTCGCGGCTGACCTGGTCGATGGCGATGAGGCCGGCCTTCACGTTACGCGTGTCCTGGCAGGTCTCTAGGAGCAGATAGTCGGCGCCTCCGCGGTAGAGGCCGCGGGCCTGAATGCGGAAGGTCTCGACCAGCTCGTCGAAGGTGATGCCGCCGGTGACGGAGATGGCCTTGGTGGTGGGGCCCATCGCGCCCGCGACGAAGCGCGGCTTGTCCGGCGTGCTGTGGCGATCGGCGACTTGGCGGGCGATCGCCGCGGCGTCGTGGGAGATCTCTTCGGCCAGGTGCCCGAGCTCGTACTCGTTGAGCACCAGCGGGGTGGAGCCGAAGGTATTGGTCTCCAAGATGTCGGCGCCAGCGAGGGCGTAGCTCTCGTGCACCGCGCGGACGACGTCGGGGCGCGTGCGGATGAGGTTCTCGTTACAGCCCGCGAGCTCGGGTCCACCGAAGTCTTGATCGGTGAGGTTCATCCCTTGGAGGGCAGTACCGGTGGCTCCGTCGAGGCAGAGCACACGTCTGTTCAGTAAGTCGCGGAGGGCCTCCGCGCGTTCACGAAACGCGGGCATAAAGGCCGTTCTAGTCACGGCGTAGCGCGTTACGCCAGTCCCTTGCCGCGGGGCCTCCCAAAGCCCACGGCCAGGAGACCGAGCAGGCCCAGCACCCGGCCGAGCTGGTCGAGCTCGCCGCGCGGGGCATAGTCGCTGAGGCTCGGGGTGGGCGCGTCCCCCGCCTCCATCAAGGCGATCATCTCGGGGTCGCCCACGCGCGCTCCGCCCTCCAGGACCACCACCGTCCGACCCGCGCGCAAGGCCTCGAGCACGGAGGGCGCCGTCCGCTCCTTCGCGAAGATCAGGGTCCGGCAGGCTCCAAAGGCGCTCAGGAAGTGGAAGTCCGAAGAGCCGATCGCCAGCGGGCGACGCCGCTTCTCCGACAGCTGACCCCAGAACGCCCGGAGATCCTCGGGGTTCCAAGCGGGGGCGATGCGGCGTCCGCGGACCAAGGGGTGCAGCACCTCGGCGCCGTCGAGCTCGGAAAGAACTGGCGCGTAGGTCTCCCAGTACATCTTCACCGGGTGGGCGGCGATGGCCACCGCACCCTGCGCGTGGATGGCCGCGAGCGTGTCCTCTACCGGCATTCCCCCGGGAATGCTGCGCTCGAGGCCCACCGCGATCAGGTGATAGTCGCGCGTGGTGACCTCCTCACCGCTGAGCGCGATGACCGGGGAGTGGCGCTCGGCATAGGCGGCGGCCAAGAGGCCGGGCCAAGCGGTGTTGTGCTCGGTGATCGCCAGGACGTCGAGGCCCTGCCGCTCCGCCTCCAGCACCGCGTCGATCGGGAAGAGGAAGCCATCCGAGAAGCGGGTGTGAACGTGGAAGTCACCTTCCAGCATGATCCACGGGCCGCGGCGCAGCGGCTCTTTAGGCGGCAGCGGTCGATCCATGACCGTGCCGATCACCACGCCGAACACGAAGAGGAGCACGCCCAGCGCGCGGATCATCGGGTGTGCACCAAGAGCGGCAACAACTGCCCGGCCACCAGATAGTAGCCGACGATCGTCCCGGCCAACGCGAGATAGTAGGTCGCGGTGGCGCCGAGCGCGCGCCGACGGCTGAGCTCGAGACCGCTCCGAAAGAAGGCGAAGCTCAAGAAGACGCCCCAAGCGACCACGCCCAAGGTCAGGAGCGCGACCGAGCCGAGAAAGACGGGCGATCGCACCTGGGTGAGCGGCGAGGGGGTCATCACCGCCAGACCACCGAAGCCGGCCAGGTAGAGGAGCCACGGCGCTTGGCCGCGATAGTAGAGATCGATGAGGCGCGGGGCGGGCCAGCGGCTCTTGGCGACGACGCGCGACGAGATGGCCAGCGCGAAGAGCTGAATCGCGGGCACGAACCACCACGCCACATATGTGAAGCCCAGGTGACGCGCCGATAGTCGGCCCGAGGTCGTCAGCGACACGTAGGCCCCGACGAAGAGCAGCGCGAGCAGCGGCCCCTCGCGGAGCGCCTCCCACCACGACGGGCTCTCGGGCGCTCGGGCCCACGCGGCATAGGCGCGGTGGGGGCGAAACAGGATGGCCCAAGGAGCGATCCAAAGAGGCTATCGCCGGGGCGCCCCCGAGGGAAGCGCCTCCGGCGATAGCCGCCCAGCTCAAAGCAGCAGCCGCTCCCGAGCACAGCGGCACAGCGCGCCAAAGCGCTCCATCTCCACCTTGGTCAGGGCCCGGTCCTGCCGATAGCGGATCAGATCGGCGGCCAGCCGCTGCTCCTTCGTCCGGTTCGCCTTCTTGGCCTCCGGCGACCGGCCGGTCTCCTTGGGCACCGGGACCAGCCAAAACAGCTTCGTACCGAGCGCTCGAACCCGCCGACCCCCGGCCCAAGCGTCGGCGCCTTTCGCATCGCGCTCCTGGCAGGGCGGCGCACGTCCCGATCGACGCCGGGGCAGCGGCTCGAGCCGACCGACAGCGTCGACTTGAAACCGCGCGTGGTGACTATCCTGTGGCCCATCCTTCACCCACTCGAGCAAGTGCCCATACAGCACGTGGCGCCCAGCGAGGGTGCGCGCGTCGAAGCGAGCGAAGAGCACGCTCCGAACGTCGTCCCAGCGCTCCCCCACTTGCTGATCGAGCCAGCGCCGCGCCGGCCCGAGCTTGTCGTAAAAGCCTCGATATACCCTCTTGCGCCGGGGAGGGGCCGCGTCCTCCGGCGGCTCCTTCTCTACGAAGATCCGTACCGAGCGCCGGTGCGCGCGGTTGGAGTACCACCGCTCCTTCTTGTTACTTCGGGCCCGACCGCCTTCGATGACGGTGCGGGCCAAGTTCTTGGTCGACAAACAACACCTCGCCGCGGGCCTTTGCGGCCCGGCGTGCTCAGCGAGGATTTCTGCGAACCCTCGCGACGATCAGAGGAGGTGACTGCGTCGGCGCTGCATGACTTGAACCCTCTGGTGAAAGGGGAGTGTCGTTGTGCCGGACGCAGATCGGCGCTGTCAACCAAGGCGCGACGTGTGCCCCTCCAGCAGGTGGAGTTCATTGCCCTAAGGAGTGCGCCAATCGTGCGCACTCGCGAGCCATCAGACGCTGACCGCGACGGTCTCCCTGACCTCGTCGATCACGCCGATCACGCAAGTGGTGTCGCTCCCGGTGCCATCGCCTTGCACGAAGCGGTGCTCGGCTACAGCGGGGAGTAGGTCAGGAAGCTGTCGGAGCCCCGCGACAGCCGTTTGCCGAAAGGCACGGGGCAATTGCCGCCTACTGCGCCAGCCTCAGCTCCTCCGCCCAATTCCCGCCCCGGGTGCGGTGAACCAGATCCGGGGCAGCTGGTACCGCCGCGAGCAGCACTTCTACGCTGGGAATCTCATACTCGCGCCCGACCCGCTTGAGGGCCCCCGACTGATACAGCTTGCTCAGCGCCCGCACGATGCAGCGCCGGCTGGAGGACGTCTGCACCGCGATGTCATCTTGTGTCAGCCCGGCGATGCGAATCCCGGTTGGGGTCTCGACCCCGAGCGTACGAGCATAGGCGGCCAGCACTGCCACCACGCGACCTTCGAGGCCCGTCGAATAGCCCACCTTGGTCGAGCTCACGGTCCCGCAGTAGCGCTCGGCCAGGTCAATGTACTGGCGCAGGCAAGCGCTCGGACTTTGGCCCAGCGCGGCGAAATACGCGGCGGCCGGGATCGCCACCGAGGTGGCGTCGATGAGCGCCTCGGCGCTCGCCGTGTAGGGTCGCTGGAGGGCGCAGGCCATGTCTCCGATCACCGCCGGCGCCCGGAGCAGCGTCAGGGTGGCCTCGGGCTGGGCCTTGGTCTGCATGTAGAACACGCGCGCCACGCCCTCGGAGAGCAGGTGGACCTGTTCGGCGCACTCGCCCTCGCGCACGAAGAGCTGTCCTGGCCTAGTGCGCTCGATCCGGGCGGCCACCGCGAGGCTTCGGATCACCGCCGGCTCGGCCTGGCGCCAGAGGGGGTGCCGCCTGAGCAGGCCCACGATCGTGCTGCTGTCGATGGGGTACATTCGTCCCCCAAGGTCTGCAATCGCGGGACCACGTGGGCTGGGCACATCTCAACGAAAAAGCTGTCGGGGCAGAGGAACAGGGCAGCTACCCTCGGCACCCGGGCCGAGCCATGAGAACATGCCGCCGTTGGGTGTGCAGCTCGAGAGCGGCGCCATGCTCGGTCCGCACCGCCTGCTCTTCCGCCTTGGCCGCGAGCTCGACCGGCGCCGCCTCGGCCTCGTGGAGGTCACGGCTAAGAACCAGGCTGCAGCCCGGGCGGGCAGCTACCTATCCTGGCACCTCACCGTCGCAAGGCACGGACGACAGACCTTAACGCGCCGAGCCCTCGAGCCGGCTCACCCGCTTCTGCCCAGTCTTCAGCAGCAACCGCGCCGCCCCCACCTTCGCGGCGAAGGGCTTGGACTTCTTGGCGGCCGCCTTGGACTCCTCGATCGTATCGGAGAGGACGTCGAGCGCGGTCTTCGCGGCCGCGACCTTGTCCTTGCTGGGCTTCTTCCCCAGGGCCTTCAGGAGATCGCGCACCGTCGCCTGCGCCGAGGCCAGCTTGGCCTTGGGATCGTCGGCCGGATCAGCCTCGGCCGCTGGCGCCTCGGTACGCTCGGGCTCCGCCGCGGGGCGCTTCTTCTTGATCGTGGTCTGGTAGATCTTCGTCGTCTTGCGGGCGCTGGCCAAATATAGCCCGTACTTCTTGTTGCGCTTCCCGAGGTCGGTCCCCGTGCCGATGAGCTGCACCAGCTCCTCCACCGACTTGGCGGCCGCGTCGTAGGCGCCGCGATCTTTGCCCAGGCCCGACATCGCCTCTCGGACCGTGGAGAGCTGCGCCTCGACCTGCGCGCGGTGCTCGCTGACCGCGGCCTCCGAGCGGCGCGCGGTCAAGGTGAGCTTGGCCGTCGCGGTCTTCTTTCGCAGGCCGAGCGCGTAGACCTTGAACTTCTTATCCGCGGCCGCCAGGGCCTTGGTGTCATCGAGCGCTGAGTTGAGATCGGAGAGCGCCGACTCGGCGGCGTCGATCGCGGCGTCGTCCTTGAGCCCGCTGGCCATCGCCTTGCTGAAGGCCGCCTCGGCCTCAGTCACCTTGCTGCGATCGCCCTGCGTCTTCGCCACCGCCCCGAGCCGCGCGACCTTGGCCTTGTCGGCCGTCACCCGCGCTTTGAGCGCTGCCAAGCGCTTCTTGTGCGCCGCGTCCTTCTGCGCGGCGGGGCCATTGGCGTCGATGGACTGCGAGAGCGCCTCGATCGCGCTCGACGCGGCCTCCACCGCCGTCTCATCGCCGCCCGCGGCCAGCGCCTTCATCAGCGTCGCCTCTTCGGCGGCGGCCCGATCCAGCTCCGCCCGCACCTCGCCAAACTCCGCCTGCGATCGTCGGCGATCGATGGAGGCGCGCAAGGTCTTGGCCCGTTTGGCGGAGGAGGCCAGGAGCAGCGCGTACTTCTTGTCCTTGGTCAGGCCCTTCCCGGAATCGATGGTCGCATCGAGCGTCTTTACCGCGTCGTCCGCGGCCTTGAGCGACTTCTCATCGGCACTGGCCTCGAGCGCCTTGACCCGCTCGACCACCGCGCCCTCGGCGGCCTCGATCCAGCGGCGCCGGATCATGACGCGGTGACCTTCGATCTGTCCCGCAGCCTTGGCGAGCTCGCGCCCGTAGCGGTCGTCCTTCTCCCCGAGGGAGGAGCCGGCCTCGATGGCCTTCTTGAGCTCGGATACCGACCCCTCGGCCTGCTCGTAGAGGCTGTACTCCAGCTTCCCCTCGAGCGCCTTGAGGTGCTCCAGGGCCTCGGCCTGCGCCGCCTCGACCTGAGCGCGATGGGCGCGCACCTCGGTCTCCACCGCGCGGCGACCGATCGAACCTCGGAGGTCGGCAGCGCGCTTGCTGTAGGTGACCAAGAGCTTGGCGTGCTTGGCGTTCTTCTTGGCCAGCTCCTGACCGGCTTTGACCGCCTCTTTCAGGCTATCGATCGCGGTCTCAGCGGCCTTGACCGCACCGGGCGTGGCCCCGGCTCCCAGGCTCTCCACCCGCTGCTGGGCCTCCGCGGTGGCCGCCTCGAGCGCCTTCTTGTTGGCCACCACCTCGGCCTCCACCCGCGCGGCCGCGATCGCCGCGCGCCGCTTGGGCAGGTCCTTCCTCAGCGCGGCGAGGCGTGCGCCATGGCGCGGATCGGACTTGGCGTAGCGTTGCCCCGCGCCGATCTCCTTCTCCAGCGCCGCCACCGCCTCCTCGGCCGCTTCGAAGCCACCGTCTTTGGCGCCGGCCTTCACCGCCGCCTCGGCCTCTGACAGCGCTGACAGGTGGTCGGCCATCTCGAGGTCCAGCTTTCGCCGCGCGATCCGGGCCTGATAGCCGTCGATCTTCTTCTTCTCGAGGTTCAGCTCCTTCTCGAAGACCTTATTCTTGTCGGCCATGGGGCGGGCCTCGGCGATCGCCACGCCGAGATCTCCCACCGCCTCTTGCGCTGCCGAGAACGCCGCGGGCTCGGGCTTGCCGCTGAGCGCGCCCAAGCGTTCTGCCACCAGCTCGGCCGCCGCCTTCACCTTCTCGCGGCTGACCGCGGCGTCGGCATCACTCCTCCGCTTGTCGATCGTCTTGCTGTACTCGGTGGCCTTGCCGCGCAGCGCGGCCAACCGCTTGCCATAGGCAGGATCCTTGGACGCAGCCTCCGCGCCCGAGTCGATCGTGGTGCGCAGATCTGCCACCGCTCGCTCGGCCGCCTTGAAGCTGTCGGCCTCCGGCTTCTCCTTGAGCGCGTCCAGGCTGCCCGTGACGTTTTGGACCGCGGCCTCGAGCTCCGTCTTGTGCGCGTCGACCACCAAGCTGACCCGCTTCTTGTCGATGGTCGCGCGCCGGCCCGCGGCCTGCTTCTCGGAGAGCGCCAGGAGCTTGAGATATCCCTTGTCCTGACTGACGCCCTTGCCCGAGTCGATGGTCTTCGAGAGCACCTTCACCGCCTCTTCGGCGTCGCGGAAGGCTTGCTCGTTGACCTTGCCATCGAGGGCCTTCAGGCGCTGCACCACCGCGGCGTCGGCCGCCTCGATCCAGGTGCGGCGGGCCGTAACGCGGTAGCCGTCGAGCTTGGCCTTCTTGGCCGTCAGCTCCTTGGCGTAGGCGTTGTCTTTCTCGGCGAGATCGCCGCCGC
>Ga0154020_10004607_pt1 | contig 16420 bp, 8 predicted proteins | sample Klosneuvirus_201_FD_109709 | JGI IMG/M metagenome (GOLD analysis project Ga0154020, IMG submission 109709) | Active sludge microbial communities from wastewater, Klosterneuburg, Austria - Klosneuvirus_20160825_MG | ecosystem: Engineered > WWTP > Aerobic digester > Activated sludge | place...
AACCGCGCGGCGAAATGCCTTGAAGTTCTGGGCCGCAAATCCCCGCGTGCCGCATCTCATCGGACTGAAGCTTTCACAAAAATATCGTTTCACCGAGGGCTCCAAGCTGCAGCGGGAAGCGCTCCGCTTCGATCCCGATTACCTCCCGGCAAAAGTGCAGCTCGCCCAAGACCTGCTTCGCCTCGGGGAAGAAGCGGATGGCTGGCAGCTGGCAGACGAAGTTCAGAAGAGCGACAGCTACAACATCACGGCGAACAACCTCATGGCGCTGCACGATGCGATGCGGAGTTTTGCCGTCCTGACCAACGAGCATTTCAGCCTGCGCATGACGCCACACGAGGCCGCGCTCTACGGACCACGCGCGCTGGAATTGCTGACGGAAGCCCGCGTCAAACTCTCGGCAAAATATAGTTGCTTGTTGGAGCAACCGACGCTGGTCGAGGTCTTCACCAATCAGGCTGATTTCGGTGTTCGCACGTTTGCCCTGCCGCAGAATGACGGCTATCTCGGCGTCTGCTTTGGCAACGTCATCACGGCCAACAGCCCCGGCGCGTATCCGGGTCATCCGTTCAATTGGGAGGCGATGCTGTGGCATGAGTTTTGTCACGTGATCACGCTGAACCTGACGCACAACAAGATGCCCCGCTGGCTCAGCGAGGGCATTTCGGTTTACGAAGAGCGCCAGGCAAATCCCGCCTGGGGCGAGCGGCTCACGCCCCGCTATCGTGAGATGATCTTGAACGGTGAACTGACGCCGGTGGGAAAATTAAGCGCGGCGTTTCTCATGCCGCCATCTGGCGAGCATTTGCAATTCGCCTATTACGAGTCCTCGCTGGTCGTTCAGTTTCTGATCGAGCGTTTCGGCATTTCAAAACTGCAGGCGGTGCTGCGGGATCTTGGCGAAGGCGTGGAAATCAATCAGTCACTTGCCAAACACACGGTAGCGCTGGACACACTGGAGAAGGATTTTGATGCCTACGCAAAGAAAGTGGCTGAACGGATGGGGGCAGGGCTGGATTGGGAAAAACCCGGCTTGGGCGCGCAAAGAGCAGTCCGCGAGGCGCGCGGCGAAAAGCCGGGGCTCCCGCCGGCGACACCGACCGTGGTTATTGAATCGGGCGGTTTTGACTGGGAAGCCTGGGCCAAAGAGCACCCGACAAATTTTTACGCAATGATGGGACGCTCCCAAGAATTGGTGGAAAAGAAGGCATGGCCGGAAGCGAAACCCGTTTTGCAACGCTTGGTCGAATTGTGCCCCGAGTCCATCGGTGCGAAGAGCGCCTATGGGATGCTGGCGGCGACGCACCGCGCTTTGGGCGCGACGACCGAAGAACGTCGCGTGCTGGAACAGTGGGCGGGACGCGACGACAAGGCAACGGATGCGTATCTCCGTTTGATGGAACTTGCACGCGATTCACAAGACTGGAAGGCCGTTGAACTGAATGCCCGGAGATATCGCGCGGTTAACCCCCTCGTTCCCGTCGCCTACCGCTTCCTGGCCGACGCGGCCGATAAAACCGGGGACGCGCGCACCGCCATCGAAGCCAACCGAGCTTTGTTGCAACTCGATCCAGCAGATTCGGCTGAAGTAAACTATCGTCTCGCGCGTCAGTTACACGGCGTCGGTGATCCGGCGGCGCGGCGTCACGTTTTGCAGGCCTTGGAAGAAGCGCCGCGCTATCGTGACGCGCTCCGGTTATTGTTGGAATTAAATAAAAAGGAAGCTGCGGACGCCAAGCCCAGCATCTGAAGTCGTAAGCAAGCCATGAAGACCCCGAAATGGTCGCTCTTGATCCTGCTGGTTGTCGCGGGCGCGCTGTTCGCCCAGAATTTCGGCGGGCGTGGTTTCGGCGGACGCGGCTGGCGCGGCGACGACCGGTTTGATTCGTATGACAACCCACGGCAGATCCCACAACACGCCTATGACGAAAACGGCGAGCTTCGTGAGACCCCCAACTGGACGAACGCTCCCGGTTTCGAGAAGGACGTGTTCACTTTCGTGCGCATCAAACGGAACAGCGGCGGCGGAAGGGGCGGTGGCTGGACCACGGATACGCCGGACAGCGACCTCAATCTTTCGTGGCGCTTGTCCACGTTGACGTCGCTGAAAGTAAATCCCGAGGGACGCTTTCTCCGCCTCACGGACAAGGAACTCGCGAATTATCCGTTCATCTACATGGTTGAGCCCGGCAGTCTATATCTCGACGAAGCCGAAGTTGAGGCGCTGCGTAATTATCTGCTCAATGGTGGATTTGCCTGGCTGGACGATTTCTGGGGCGAAGGCGAATGGAACAACATGGCCCGGGAATTTAAGAAGGTTTTCCCGCAGCGTGACTGGGTTGACCTGCCGCTGGAACATCCGCTTTACCATTGTGTCTTCGAAATCAAATCCAAGGACCAGGTGCCGAATGTCAGTAATGGCAGCGCCCGGCAATTCGATCCCGAATATCCAATCTGGGAGCGGGGCGGACGGGAGACCCACCACCGCGTCATCTTTGACGACCAAGGCCGCATCATGGCCTTCGCCACCTTGAACAGCGACAACGGCGACGGCTGGGAGTGGGAGGGCAACAACCATTTTTATTTCGAGCACTTCGCGGAGAAGGTCGCGTATCCGCTCGCCATCAATGTCATCTTCTACACCATGACCCACTGAACCCATACCATGAGCTTCACCACCACCGAACCCGCTCCGACCACCTCGCCGCCGCAACTTGCCAGCACCGACCGTGAAATCGTCGAGCGGCTCGCCACTGGACGAGCGCGCATCGAATCTGAACTGGCCAAAGTCATCGTCGGCCAGCGCGAGGTGATCGAACAAATCCTTATCGCGCTTTTCGCGGGCGGGCATTGTCTCATCACTGGCGCGCCGGGGCTGGCCAAAACGTTGCTCGTGAAATCCATCGCGCAGATTTTCCATCTGAAGTTTCAACGCATCCAATTCACGCCCGACCTCATGCCGGCGGACATCACCGGCACGGAAATTCTTCAGGACACTGGCGGCGAACGACGCATGACCTTTGTCCGCGGCCCGGTCTTTGCCAACATCATTCTCGCGGACGAAATCAATCGCACCCCGCCCAAGACCCAAGCCGCCCTGCTTGAAGCGATGCAGGAAAGCCAGGTCACGGCCGCCGGCGTGCGCCACGCTCTGGAACAACCGTTCTTCGTCCTCGCCACGCAAAACCCGATTGAAATGGAAGGCACGTATCCGCTGCCGGAAGCGCAGCTCGACCGGTTCATGTTCAACGTGGTGATGAATTACCTTCCGGAGTCAGACGAGGTGGAAGTCGTCAAGCGCACCACCTCCGCGGCCCCAGCGAAGATTGAAACGTTGTTCAACGGCGAGGACGTGATGCGCTTTCATGAAATTGTCCGCAAGGTGCCGATTGCCGATGAGATCATTCGTTACGCCGTGCAACTGGCTGCCGCCTCGCGCCCGCATCAATCTGGCTCAGCCGACTTCGTCAATGAACTTGCCAGTTGGGGCGCTGGCACGCGCGCCGGACAATTCCTCGTGCTCGGCGCGAAGGCGCGCGCATTGCTGAACGGTCGCGCCCACGTCACGATTGAAGATATCCAAGCTCTGGCCGCCCCGGTGCTGCGTCATCGCATCCTGCTCAACTACCGCGCCGAGGCCGAAGGTGTTCGCACCGAAAATGTCATCGAGCGTTTGCTGCAACAGACAAAATCTCCGCTCGCGAAATGACCTCCACACTTCAACCTGAATTCGCGCAGCGCTCGCTCATCGATCCGAAGACGTTGATGAGCATTCGCAATCTTGAATTGCGCGCGCGAACGGTGGTGGAAGGTTTCTGGGCCGGCCTGCATCGCAGTCCCTATCACGGATTCTCCGTCGAGTTCACCGAATACCGTCAATACACACCCGGCGACGACCTGCGCTATCTCGACTGGCGTGTGCTCGCGCGCAGTGACCGCTACTTTCTGAAACGCTTCGAGGACGAAACCAATCTCCGCTGCCACCTGATCACCGACCAAAGCCGCTCGATGACTTACGGCTCGCTCGGCTACACAAAAGCCGAATACGCCAGCACGCTCGCCGCGACGCTTGCCTACTTTCTGCACCTGCAAGGCGACGCCGTCGGGCTACTGACCTTCGACGAGCAGGTGCGCGACTACCTGCCGCCCCGCCATCGCACCAGTCATCTGCGGCAACTCATGATTGCGTTGGAAAAAACTGCCGTCGGCCGCGTCACCGATTTGGTCGCGCCGCTTCAACGCGTTGCCGAAATCGTCCGCAAACGCGGCCTGATCGTTCTGCTGTCGGATTTTCTCGCGCCCATCGAACGGCTGGAAAACTCGCTCATTCAGTTGGCTGCGGGCGGCCATGAACTGGTCGTCTTCCAAATTCTCGACCCGGCGGAAGTTTCATTCGAGTTCAAGGAGCCGACGATGTTTGAAGATTCGGAAACCGACCGCTCGATGATGATTGATCCGGTTGCCGCACGCGCGAATTACCTGCGCAATCTCAACGCGCATTGCGAAGCCGTCCGTGACACCTGCCAGCGCCTCGGCAGCAGTTATTCTCGGCTCGTGACGAGCCAGCCGCTGGAACTCGCCCTGTTCGATTTCCTCAGCGCCCGCTCCCAGCGCCGACGCACCTCCAGACGAACAAATCATCACGGCAGCGGCCTCCTGCAATGAACTTTCTGGCACCACTCTTTCTGGTCGGCGCCCTCGCAGTGGCGTTGCCGGTGGTGTTTCATCTCATCCGCCGGACCACCCGTCAGCGGACCGTTTTCAGTTCGCTCATGTTCCTCAACGTGACGCCGCCGCGGCTCACGCGCAAAAGCCGGCTCGAGGACATTCTTCTGTTGCTGCTGCGATGCGCGGCTCTCTGCCTGCTGGCCGCCGGGTTCGCGCGGCCATTCATCAAACACGCCATGCCGGAGAGCCCTTCGGCTGAATCGCCGAAGCGAATCGTTATTCTAGTGGACACCAGTGCGAGCATGAGGCGCGGAGACCTGTGGTCACAGGCGCGTGACAAGGCGGAAGCCGTTCTGAAAAACACTTCTCCGGCGGATCGCGCGGCAATTTTCACTTTCGACCGGCAGTTGACGCCGCTCGTCACGTTTGACGAATGGAACTCCACTGCCGCTGGAGATCGCGCGGCGCTGGCTCGCGGTCGGCTGTCGGAGGCGAAACCCGGCTGGGCGGCGACTCGACTTGATCAGGCCATCGTCCGGGCTTCCGAAATGTTTTCGGATGCGGACCAGGGTGACGTCAGCCGGCGCCGGATCGTGTTGATCAGTGATTTTCAGGAAGGCAGTAAACTAAGCGCGTTGCAAGGGCTGGAGTGGTCCAAGGGTGTAGAAATCGTGAGCGAACGCGTCGCGGCCAAGACCAGCAATGCAGGCCTTCAATTGCTTGCCGACGCGAACGAGACGCAACCGTCCGCTGGTGACACCCGCGTTCGCGTGAGCAATGAATCTGATTCGAAGCGCGAACAGTTCCAGGTCGGCTGGGCACGGAGCGATGGTGGGTTTGTCGGCAAGGCAGCCGAAGTCTATGTCCCCGCCGGTCAGAGCCGCATTGTAACGATCGCTCCACCGGAAAAGAACTCCGGCGCTGACCGCATCACGTTGCGCGGCGACGATGAAGCCTTTGATAACTCGGTATTCAACATTCCTCCGGAGACCTCCAAAATCGATGTCATCTACATCGGAAGTGAATCGGAGACGGATTCCCGCGAGCCGCTATACTTCGTGCGTCGCGCGCTGCAAGGCACATCCCGGCAGGCGATCCGAATCGTTGCACAATCATCCTCTGCGCCACTGTCACCGAATGAGGCGGAAGGCGCCACGATGTTCATCGTCACGACTGCGATGGCCGAACCCTTGGAGACCGCCCTGCGCAGTCAGGTCGCCCAAGGCAAGACACTGATCTTTGCGCCGACGACTGTTGCGGCAGCATCAACACTCGGAAGCCTTATCGGACAAAACGGTCTGGCAGCGGAAGAAGGCGCGCCACGGAATTATGCGATGCTCGGCGAAATTGATTTTCGCCATCCCCTGTTCGCGCCGTTCGCCGACGCCCGCTACAGCGACTTCACCAAGATTCATTTCTGGAAGTATCGCCGGATAGATGCGAGTTCCATTCCCAACGCGCGGGTCTTGGCGAAGTTCGACAATGGCGATGCCGCCCTGGTCGAGATTCCCATTGGCAAAGGCCGCGTGATTTTCTTCGCTTCCGGCTGGCAGCCCGCCGACAGCCAGCTTGCGCTTTCCACAAAGTTCGTTCCGCTCCTTGCTTCGGCGCTTGAACTCAGCGGCGGCACGGCGGCGGCCGGGACGCAATTCGCCGTCGGTGACACCGTGCCGCTTCCGGCCGATTGGTTGCAGCCGAACGAACCGGCAACGGTTACATTTCCCGACGGCGCGTCGTCGAAGCTTGCGTCAGGTAAAACTAACTTCACTCAAACCACCATGCCGGGAGTTTTTCAACTGAAAGTCGGAGCTTCTGTAAAACAATTCGCCCTAAACCTCGACGCAGCCGAGAGCCGCACCACGCCGCTACCGCTCGACGAATTGGAACGTCTTGGCGCGCCCCTCCCCAAGGCAACAGTCGAGATCGCACATGTAACCCAACAAAAGGCGGTGCTCCACAGCACCGAGCTTGAGAACCGTCAAAAACTCTGGCGCTGGTTCATCGCGGCAACGCTTGGGGTGTTGTTGATCGAAACCGGCATGGCGGGCTGGACCGCGCGGCGACGGATGCCAACGGCGGAGGTGGCGGCATGATTCACCCGATGCTTCAACAAAAGCTGGCGACGGTCTTCCAACGACAGCGCCGGTTGCGCCTGGCGCTATACCTCGCTCTTTGTTGGGGCGTGCTGGCAATGCTTGGGCTGGGCATTATCTTCCTGCGCTTGCCCGGCGCTGCCGCGTCACCGCTTTGGATTCTTCTGTTGCTGTTGCTGGGAGCCATTGGCGTGGGTGGTGTCGTCTGGCATCGCAAGAAGGAGCCGGACTGGCATGACCTCGCGGGACAGATTGAAAAGGCGCACCCCGAACTCAACGGCCTGCTTCTTACAGCAGTGCAGCAGCAACCGATGAGCGACGGACAGCTTCATTACTTGCAGCAACGTGTTGTGCGGGAAGCGTTGCAACACTCTCACATGAATTCATGGAGCGCCGTGGTTCCATGGCCGCGAATCGCCGCCGCGCAATTTGCCCATTTGCTAGCGCTTGTATTATTCCTCTGCGTGCTCGTCGGTCTGTGGCCTGGTGGGCAGGGAAAGAATATTGTTGGTGGCGGCGGCTGGACCGCGGACGGCGTGACCATCACTCCAGGCGACATCAGTATCGAACGGGGCGAGCGGCTTGTGGTGGTCGCCAGCTTTGACGGCTCAGTGCCGGCAAATGCGGAGTTGCTCACGACCGCTGCGTCTGAGCAGCCGAAACGAATTCCGCTCGTGAAAAGTTTGTCCGACCCCGTTTTCGGCGGAAGCATTTCCGAGGTTAACACCAACCTTGTTTACCACGTCGAATACGGCGGCAAGCGCACGCGTGATTTCACCGTGACGGTTTTCGAGTTCCCGCGCCTCGAACGCGCCGATGTCGATCTGACCTACCCGGATTACACCGGTCTGGCGCCCAAGCGCATCGAGAACACCCGTCGCGTCAGCGCCGTCGAAGGCTCGCGCGGCAATGTGACGCTGCAACTCAACAAGCCCGTCGCGAGCGCCCAATTCGTTGTGAAAGGCGAAACGAACGGCGCGATTCCGCTCATCGTCGCCACCAACAGCCCGGTTGTAACTCTCGTTGGCCTGCCATTCGAAACCAACCGGACATACATGCTACAACTCGTGGATACGGAGGGACGCACCAACAAATTACCTGCGCAGTTCGTGCTGGATGTCCTCAAGAACCGTGAGCCCGAACTGAAAATCGCCTCACCTCGCGGTGATACTCGCCCCTCTGCATTGGAGGAAGTTTCTTTTGAAGGCATGGTGTGGGACGACTTCGGCGTGCAAGCCTACGGTCTGGCTTACGCTGAGGCGGGCAGCGAGATCAAGTTTGTGGAACTCGGCCTGACCATTCCCGCCGGCGAGAAGCGTCCGTTCAAACACGTTCTTCATCTCGAAGATCTCGGCGCGAAACCCGACCAGCTCATCTCCTGGTTTCTTTGGGCCGATGACATTGGGCCGGATGGGCAGGTCCGGCGTTCGGCGGGTGACATGTATTTCGCCGAGGTGCGGTCCTTCGATGAGGTTTTCCGGCAGGGCCAGGGTGGTGCTGGTGGTGGCGAGCAACAGCAAGCCGGTGGCGAATCCGGCGGTGGCGGCAGCCCGCAGGCCAAACTGGCCGAACTGCAAAAGCAAATCATCAACGCCACCTGGAAACTGCAGCGGCAGCAATCGCGACAATCGCCCGCGCCCACGCAAACGAAACCAGCGTCACCCAGCAAGTCATCCGAAGAAAGCTCCGTCATCGAGATTCCGAATCAGCTGCGACGGGTATTGACCCGCGCCGCATTCGGTCAACGTGCACCGAACTCCTCTGAGACGCCGCTTGGTCGTGCCCGTGCGAATCTCTCCGGCATGTCAGGCACAAACAAAACCGTTTCTGCATCGCAATTTGCTGAAGATCTCACTGTCGTTCGCGATGCGGTAACGCAGGCGCTTTCTCTGGCACAAGCCGAGCGCGAGAAGCAATCCGGTGTCCGCAGCTCCGCGTTGTGGGACGACGTGATTCGCGACATGGAGAGGGCCGGTGCCGCACTCGACAAGGCGGCGAAGTCACCGCAGTCGCTGGGCGAGGCGTTGGCCGCCCAACAGTCGGCATTTCAGGCGCTGCTGAAGTTGCAACAGCGTGAATTCCAAATCAGCCGCAACCAAAATCGTAGCCAGCAAAGCAGCGGCCGCGATCAGCAGTCACAGCGTCAACTGGACCAGCTCGACCTGACGCAGCCGGAGAACCGTTACGAAAACGAGCGCCTCGCGCAACCGCCGCAAAGCGCCGAGCGTCGCGAGCAGTTGCAGGTGATGAACCGCCTCGGCGAACTTGCGCGCCGCCAGCAGGATTTGAACGAGCGGCTTGCGGAATTACAGACCGCCTTGCAGGAGGCGAAGACCGAACAGGAACGCGAGGAGATCCGCCGCCAGTTGAAACGGCTGGAGGAGGAAGAGCAGCGGATGCTTGCGGACGCGGACGAGTTGCAGCAGCGCATGAACCAGCCGGAGAACCAGTCCCGCATGAGCGAGCAGCGGCAGCAACTTGAGGAGGCGCGGCAGGAAATGCAACGCGCCGCCGAGGCCACGCAGCAGGGTCAAGCTTCGCAGGCGCTGGCGTCCGGCACGCGGGCGCAGAGGCAGTTGCAGGAAGCGCGAGAAAACATGCGCAAGCAGAACTCCAGCGAATTCGCCGAGGACTTGAAACAGTTGCGCTCCGAAGCCCGCGAAGCGGAACGCCAGCAGCAGGAAATCCAGAAGCAGATGGATTCACTCGCCGACGCCGGACAGAAAACACTCGATGATTCGCAGGAGCGCCAGAAATCGCTCGAACAACTCGCGCAGCAAACACAGCGGCTCACGAATCTTGTTGAGCGCGCCACGCAGCTTTCGCAGCAAACCGAGGAAGCCGAGCCGCTCGCGTCACGCGAACTTTACGACAGCTTGCGCAAGTTCAGCCAGGAGGACGCGAAGAGCTTGCGGGAATTCCAGGATGAATTGATCCAGCGCGGCCTGATCCGGACTGAACTTTACCGGCGGCTGACGCAAATGCAGAAAGAGGACGGCGTAAAGTCAGTTGAGCTGACTTCTGAGATGGTGCGTCAGGGATTGCTGCCACAGGCCCAGCAAGCCAGTGACCGGACGGGTTCCGCTGTCAGCGACTTGAAACGCGGCATCGAGCGCGCTGCGGAAAAAGTTCTTGGTGACGACACGGAAGCGCTGCGGCTGGCGCAGCAGCAACTTGAGAAGTTGAGCGAGCAAATCGAACGCGAGATCGCGCAAGGTCAGGGCTTGGCGGACACAAACCGCAACCAAAGGAGCGCGGACAGCCTTGTCCGCGAGTCGCAACAAGCCGGCCAGGAACTCGCGGACTCGGCGGTCCGCGCTCCGGGTGAATCGGCCAACCGAAATCCGGAGGCTACATCGGGGGAATCCAGCCCGCCTCAAAGCGGATCGCGGCCATCAGAAAATGGCCAGGCTGCCTCGGAACAAAATGGCCAGGGCCGCCCGACTGCGTCCGCGCAAAACCGTCGCGGCAATCGGGGACCGCGCGAAGGCGAGCCACGGGGCGGCGGAAGTGGCGTGCGTGATTTACCACCCGGGCTCGAGCAGTTTCTCGACGCAGGCCGGGGCGGAAATGGAGGAGGCGCTGTTATCACAGGTGAGGACTTTGTGCCTTGGGCGGATGGGTTGCGTGAGGTTGAGGAAATGGTAGAGGATTCGTCGCAGCAAAACCGGCTGGCGACGGCCCGCGAGCGGGCGCGGGTGATGCGCCAGGAATACAAGCGCACTGGAGAGAAACCAGACTGGGCCGTCATTCGTTCGCAGGTGGTGAAGCCGCTGGTCGAGGTCCGCAGCCAGATTGCCGAGGAACTCGCCCGGCGTGGTCCCCGCGAGAATCTCGTGCCGATTGACCGCGATCCGGTGCCGAGCCGCTATTCCGAAAGCGTGCGGCGCTATTACGAGGAGCTAGGGAAAGACAAGTAGGTCGTGATCCAATTCGCTTCACTCACCTTCTCCGGCCGCGACTGGCTCGCACCGACAATCATCGTTGTCGGCGTTGCGCTGCTTGTGATGGTGTGGAGCTATCGGGTTGGTCCGCGTGGCGCAGTGCGGTGGATTTGCGCCGCCTTGAAGGCCCTGGGCATCGCCGCGCTTGCCTTCTGTCTGCTCGAACCCCTGTGGACCCGGCAGCGCGCCAAACCGGGCGCCAATCTCTTCGTCATCGTGGCCGACAACAGCGCCGGCCTACAAATCAAGGACCGGGGTGACGCCAAATCACGGGGTGAACTGCTCAAATCGCTGTTGAATTCCGATTCAGCGAAGTGGCAGGAGCCGCTGACCGAGAACTTCGAACTGCGCCGCTTCACCTTTGACTCTCACCTCAACGCGACGCGAGATTTCTCGGACTTGAATTTTGAAGGCCGTGCTTCGGCCATCAGCTCTGCGTTGCGCGGAATCGCGGATCGCTTCCAAGGCCGCCCGCTCGCGGGCGCTTTGCTTCTCACCGATGGCAACGCGACTGACATTCACGATTCCCTGCCGGACCTGAAGGGATTACCACCGATCTATCCGGTGGTGATCGGAAAACCCGGCGGCGTCCAGGATATTTCGGTCGGACAAGTGAATGTGAGCCAGACGGCTTTTGAGGACGCACCGGTTTCCATCCAGGCCAATGTTGCGGCAACCGGCCTGCGCGGTGAAAACGTCACGGTGCAACTGCTGGATGCGAGCGGCAAAAAACTTGAGGAGCGCAGCCTGCCCTCGCGCAAGGACGGCGAGACCCTGTCGTTCCGCTTCCAATGGCGGCCGGAAAAACCCGGCCTGTCTTTCTACCGGCTGCGCGCTGGATTGAAGGACGAAATGCAGGCCACGAACACAACCTCCGCCCGCGAGGCAACTCTCGCGAACAACTCGGGCGTGATCGCAGTGGACCGCGGTCGCGGGCCGTATCGCATCCTTTACGTCTGCGGCCGGCCGAATTGGGAATTCAAGTTTCTGAACCGCGCCGTGCGGGAGGATGATCAGGTGCAGCTCGTCGGGTTGATCCGCGTCGCGTTGCGCGAACCGAAATTCGACTTCCGTGGTCGCGCTGGGGAAACCAGCAATCCGTTATATCGCGGATTCGGCAACCAATCAGCGGAGGATGTCGAGCGTTACGACCAGCCGGTGTTGATTCGATTGAACACGCGTGATGAAGTGGAGTTGCGCGCTGGATTTCCCCGCAAGCCGGAAGATTTGTATGACTACAACGCGGTGATCCTTGACGATGTTGAGTCCGCCTTCTTTGCGCCGGACCAGGCGGCGTTGTTGCAGAAGTTTGTCTCGGAACGCGGCGGCGGCCTGCTCATGCTGGGCGGGATGGAATCGTTCCGCCAAGGCCAGTATCAGCGCACGCCCATTGGCGACATGCTGCCAGTATATCTGGATCGATCCGATGAAACGAAGCCGCCCGAGAATCTCAAGCTGAACCTGTCGCGCGAAGGATGGCTGCAGGCGTGGGCGCGGTTGCGCGACAACGAATCCGACGAGCGGGCGCGGCTACAGGAAATGCCGACGTTTGAAGTGTTCAATGCGACCCGCGAAGTGAAACCGGGCGCGAGCGTCATCGCGACGGCATCCGACCAAAGCGGGAAGGAGTTCCCTGCCTTGGTGACGCAACGGTTTGGGCGTGGCCGCACCGCGGCATTGATGATCGGCGACATCTGGCGCTGGGGAATGCAGAGCCCGGAAGCACGGCACGACATGGAGAAATCATGGCGGCAATTGATGCGCTGGCTCATTGCCGACGTGCCCAAGCGCGTGGAGCTTGCCGTCGAACGGCCAACAGATGAAGCAGCCGGTGCGGTGAAACTTCAAGTCCGCGTGCGCGATGAAAAATTCCAGCCGTTCGATGACGCAACAGTTTCCATCGAAGTCCAACCGGTTCTATCGGACGCGAGCGGTGCGCCGACCAATACCATCCGGTTGCGGGCCGAGCCTTCGCTCACCGAAGCGGGTGTTTATGAGAGCACGTATGTCCCGCGCAACACCGGCGGATATCGCGCCACCGCCCGGGTTGTGAATTCCGTCGGGGTGGATGTCGGCCAAGCGGAAGCGGGATGGAGCACCGATCTGGCGGCGGAAGAATTTCGTTTGTTGCAACCCAACACGGCTCTTCTCGAAGCCATCGCGAAACGGACCGGCGGGGAAATAGTTTCTGCGACCAAGCTGGATGATTTCGCGCGCAGCCTGCCGAATCGTCGCTCGCCGGTCATGGAAGCGTGGACTGCGCCCGCGTGGCATACGCCGATACTGTTTGGCTTCGCGCTCGCCTGTCTCGTTGCGGAATGGGGGTTGCGTCGATGGAAAGGAATGCCGTGAGAAAACTGTTTGCGATAGTTACGGCTGCGTTCGTGACCTCTCTGGCATCAGCGTCACCGGGCACGAATGTGCCAACCGTCATTCTCGTTGTTGGGGCGCCGGGCGAACCGGAGTTCGGCAGCAATTTCGTCCAACAAGTTCAACTCTGGGAAAAGACCTGTGATCGGGCCGTGGCGCGAACCGTTCGCATTGGTTTGGGCGAGACCAACGCGTCCGCAGACCGCGACCTGCTGAAACAAGCGCTGGCCGCCGGGCAGACGAACAGTATCGAGCCGCTTTGGTTGGTGCTGATCGGACATGGAACATTCGACGGCAAGGCGGCGCGATTCAATCTGCGCGGCCCCGATGTTTCTGATCTCGAACTGGCAGACTGGCTCAGGCCAATCCACCGGCCGCTCGTCGTGATCAATTGCGCCTCGGCCAGCGCGCCGTTCTTGAAAACTCTCTCGGGCACGAACCGGGCCATCATCACCGCCACAAGAAGCGGAAGTGAATCGAACTTCACGCGCTTCGGCGAACACTTCGCCAAAGCCCTTGCGGATCCGGCAAGCGACCTCGACAAGGATGGGCAGGTTTCATTGCTCGAAGCATTTCTGATGGCGTCACGCCATGTCGCCGAGTTCTACAAAACCGAGGGCCGCCTCATGACGGAACACGCATTAATCGACGACAATGGCGATGGCTTGGGCACACCGGCAGATTGGTTTCGCGGTGTCCGCGCAATCAAGAAACCCAACGGCGGCGCATCGCTTGATGGAATGAGAGCGAACCAATTGCAGCTTGTCCTCAGCAAGGACGAATACGCACTCCCTGCGGATGTTCGCACCCGACGTGACGCGCTCGAGCTGTCGGTCGCGAAATTGCGCGAATCAAAAAATCAAATGGCCGAGGCGGACTATTATCACCAGCTCGAAACCATCCTGCTGGAACTCGCCCGGCTGCAAGCGGCTCATCCCTCCACAACCAATTCACCCGCCCGCTAGGCTCCGAGCCAAACGCCGCGAGTCAGACACGCCGCAACCCGAGAGGTGATTTGCCCTCCCGATGCTGCCCGGGCATCTCATCTCTCCTGCAAATGCGCGTCTAGCGCGACGCGGCTTCCCTGCTTGATCCGCAGTGCAACCGCATTGCCCCGGTAGCTTACGCGGCAGGATTCACCTCCCTTGGACCGGATTGTCGTTGAGATTAACATTCCGTCCTTCCACGCGATATCCACTTCAAAACCGCCACGCGCACGCAGACCGGTGACTCGTCCTTCCCGCCAAACTGCCGGCAATGCCGGCAGAAGCCGTATGACGCCATCGTGCGACTGCAGCAGCATCTCCGCGATGGCGGCGGTGGCACCAAAGTTCCCATCAATCTGGAACGGCGGACACGCATCGAACAAGTTGGCGTAGACTCCGCCACCTCCGTCGTAACGAATCTCGAGACCATCCGCTGGATTCAGCGCCTTGCGCAGGAGCCGCCACGCGCGGTCGCCATCCTCCAAGCGAGCCCATAGCGCCATTTTGTAGGCCAGCGACCACCCCACCCCATCATCTCCACGAACATCCAGACTCTTGCGGGCTGCCTTCGCCAAATCGGGCGTCCGGGCTGGCGTGATTTCATCGCCGGGATAAAGCCCCCATAAATGGGAGACATGACGATGATGCATATCTGGTTCGGCATATTCTTCTGGCCATTCCATGACGCGGCCGTCGGAGCCAATCCGCGAGGGCGCAAGCCGCGCGCGTTTGGCGATGAGTTCGTTCCGGAAGTCTTCATCTACTCCAAGAATCTGCGATGCCTCAATGCACGCGCTGAAGAGGTAGCGCACCATCTGGTCGTGGGTGGTTGTGCCGGGTGAGATGGCGGCGTGCTGACCACCCGGCTTGATGAAATGATTTTCCGGCGAGTTCGCCGGCGCGACGACAAGGTATTGCTGCCTGTCATCCTCGATCAGCAGGTCTGCATAAAACTGAGCCGAGCCTTTCAAGATCGGATACGCCCACGCGAGGAACTTCCGATCATGTGTGAAGAGCCAGTGATCCCACAAATGCTGGCACAGCCAAGCCGATCCGCCGGTCGTCGCGCCCCAAGACGCGGATTCGCCGGGCGACGTGAAGCCCCAGGGATTGGTAATAACGTGAGCCACCCAGCCGCGCGCGGCATAATATTCGCGCGCCGTTTTTGCGCCCGGCTCCTGCAACGAATCAATCAACGCGAACAGCGGCTGATGCAGGTCGGACAAGTTGCAGACTTCCGCCGGCCAGTAATTCATCTGCACATTGACGTCCAGATGCCAGTCGCCCGTCCACGCCGTGCTGAGTTCCTCCGCCCAGATTCCCTGAAGGTTTGCCGGCAATCCGCCCGGCCGCGATGACGAGATCAACAAGTAGCGGCCGAAGTTGAAGTAGAGTGCCGCCAGCGCAATGTCATCCGAGCCCGCCTTGAATGCTCGGATCCGCTCCGGCGTGGGTTTGCTGGCGAGGCCCGCCGCGCCCGGCCCAAGCTGAAGCGACACGCGCCGGAAAAAATGCTGGTAGTCCGCCACGTGCGCCTCGCGGAGCGAGGTGAACGACTTGCGGGCTGCGCGCTCCGCCTCATGCTGTGAAAGTGCCTGTGGATCTTTTGTCTGCCGCCCGGCGAATCCCTGGTAGTCCGTTCCCGCCGTGATCAACAAGATCACTTCATCAGCACCGTTCACGCGGAATGTTGTTCCGCCGGCAGACACCTGACCACCTTTGTTCGCCACCCGCACGCGGGCGGCATAGCGGACGCCGTTGCCATCCACACCATTGTCGAGCTGACCGGTCATAAGCAGCCCCGCCTTGCCATCCCCCACGGTTTCAAACCGCTCCGGACGATCGAGCCGGGCTTCAAACGAGATCTGCTTCGCCCGGTCGGCGCTCAACCGCAGGATCATCACCTCGTCCGGCTTGCTCACGAACATTTTCCGCGCGAACTCAATTCCGCCGCGCTGAAACCGCACGCGCGTCACCGCGTCGTCGAGAAGCAGTTCACGCCGATAGTTTTTGACCGGCAGATTTGTGTCACCACCGAGGAAGCTCAAATGCAAATTGCCGAGCACCTGTTAACAGCCGTATTGGCCGCCGCCCGAACCCGGCCCTTTGCAGGTAAAGTTCGCGTTCACCAACGCTTCCGCCTCGGCGTTCTTGCCGGCGAGCAACAGCCGTCGGATTTCCGGCAGCACCTTGTGGCCGCCTTCGCGGTCTGCATCCTGCCGCGAACCGGACCACACCGAACTCTCATTGAGGACGATGCGCTCCTGATCCACGCCGCCAAACATCATCGCGCCAAGCCGCCCGTTTTCCATCGGCGAGGATTCGGTGAAACTCTTGGCCGGCGCGTCGAACCAAACCG
>Ga0154020_10004608_pt1 | contig 16412 bp, 11 predicted proteins | sample Klosneuvirus_201_FD_109709 | JGI IMG/M metagenome (GOLD analysis project Ga0154020, IMG submission 109709) | Active sludge microbial communities from wastewater, Klosterneuburg, Austria - Klosneuvirus_20160825_MG | ecosystem: Engineered > WWTP > Aerobic digester > Activated sludge | place...
ATGCGGGTTTTGGATCCGTTCGGTTGATTGGGAGAGTTGGACGAAGTACGGAGGGAATAAGGCGATGGCAAAGAAAAAGCAGAAGCAGCAGGGATATTTGTCGGATCTGGTGTCTGGGTCGGAGTCTGTGCGATTAGAGGCGTTGCGGCGATTGAATCCGCAGGAGCATCGGCTCAAAGATGCGGATATTCAGCTACTTTGTAGCGCGATAGGTGATCCATCGTTAGAAGTGCGTTTCTTGGCGATGGAGCGATTAGAGACATTGCTTGATGGGGATTCGGGAGGGGGTGAGCTTCTTGGAGCGGCGTGGCTATCGCTTTGGCAGGACGGCGAGCTTCCTTGGGGGAGGCGCGGGCCAAACGATGGGTTTGAGGTGGCGTTGTCGAAGGACTATGAGAAAAAGCTGTTGCCGTTGTTGTTAAAGGCAAGCCGCGATGAAGAGCCGAGGATCCGGGCAAAAGCAGGAGTGTTGTTGGGGAGAACAGCGGTCTATGGGGATGATGGCGAGGATTCGGTGCGTTGGGAGGTGTTGTCGGAGGCACTGTGTCGGCTGTTGGGGGATGAGGCCGAAGATGTTCGTCGGGGGGCGGAAGAAGGTTGGGTCAGGTGGGATTCTGAGCAGGGCGACGCTCGATTGCGGGTGCTGTTGTCTTCTACAGAGCGGAAGTTGCGGGATTCTGCATTGGTGATCTTATGGTCAAAACGAGATCAGGGCTTGGAAGGGCTGGAGGGATCGCGGTTATTGGAGGCATTGGGTAGCGAAGAACTGCGGGTGGTGAGAGCGGCGGTGGGGTTGATCGCAGGAGATCAACGAACGGATGAGGGGTTGATCGAGGCGTTGTTGGGGGCGTGTTGGAGGATCGAGGATCTTGCGTTGGAGGATGACTTTCAAGAGGCGCTGTTGGAGCAGGGGCAGGGGGTGGTGAGTGCCTTGGTGGAGCGACTGAGAGAGCCGCAGATGGCGTCGCAGATACGGGCGGCGTATTTGTTGTTGCAAACAGAAGAACGGTGGTGGTTTGAGATGCCTGAGATCCCGTTAGAGGTGTGGGAAGAAGCGAGCAGAGATCAGCGTTATCGGGCTTCAGCGTACCGAGTGTTGGTGGAGGACGAGCGCGGCGAACAAGTGGTGGCGCGGTCTTTGGAGGCATCGCTCGACGAAAGGGAGCAAAACGAGATATTGGATGCTGTGGAGGAGGAACATCCGATCCCGTTGGGCATCTTGCGAGCGATGTTGCGTCGGCTTGGGTCTTGGTCGGCGATGGTAAGGCTTCGCGTGGTGGGGATGTTGCGGTACGCGAGAGAGGCCGAAGGGATCGAGGACGTTCGCACGGTGTTGGAGGAGCGTGCGAGGGAGGATAAGAGCGAAGAAGTCCGTGAGATGGCCTTGTTGGGGCTTGTGCATCTCAAGGCGGAAGCGGCGGTATCGCGTCTTGTGGAGAGGCAGATACAACGCGGCGAGTTGTCATCCGCAGGGGTGAAGGCGTTGTCTTCGATCAAGTGCGAGCATCCGATGTTGTTGCGATGCTTGCGGGCTTTTCTGTTTGCGCGTGTAGGTTGGGAGTTTCATGACGCGTTGTTGGATGCGTTTCGGGCGTTGGGTGGTACAGGCGATCCTGCGGCGATATCGGTGATGTTGTCGTACATCGATCAGCGTTGGGATGTAGGGCAGTACGATCTGTTGTCGGAGGGGATCGTTGCTTTTGGGGAAAAGGCGCTGCCGATTTTGGTGGAAGTTGTGTATGCGAAAAAGCCAAACAAGCGTTTGTTTGAGCCGGTGTTTCGGGCGTTTGGTCAGGTAGGGACATCCTCTTCGTTGATGGAGTTGTTAAAGGGTGCATCGCATCGGTTGAAAGATGCGCGAGGGCCGAGTATGGCGGGTTTGCAGGAATGGCCGGGAGATCGGGGGGGCGATGAGCAGCGCACGTCGTTGCGCGTTGAACACAAAGGCGCGGTGGCAGGTGTGTTATGCGAGCGGCTTCGCAAAGAGCGCAGCAAGGACGTGTTGGCTTTGGTGGTGAGCGCTGTGGAGAGTTGGGGCGAATGGGTGCAAGAAACAGCGCCGTATCTGCGGGCATTGCTGGCGAAAGAAGAGCCCGATGTGTTCTTTCGATCGAGCCTGCTTAGGGCGTTGGGAAAGATGCGCGATGCGGAGAGCTTTTCGGTCTTGTTGCAGGTACTTGGGGGAGAAGATCGAGAAGAGACGGTGTTGGCGTTGCAGGCGTTGCAGAAAAGCGGATTGGATGCACGCAGCGTAATCTCCGCGCTTATCGGTTTTTTAGAGAGAACCCTTGCGCCTTTGGAAGAAGATGCGGCAGATCATCCCGATCAAGACGATGAGGGCGGTGACCACGACGGGCAGGCCGTCGAGGACTCTGACGACGATCTGGATTCGTTTGATATGGCCGATGAACCGGACGAATTGGAGGATGACGAAGATCCGTGGTTGGAACAGTTTTTTGAGGCGGAAGAAGATGATGATTGGGATTCTTACGACGACATGGAGGGCGATCTTTCTTGGGAGATGATCTTGGCAGAAACAGTCCAAGCCTTGGGGGCAATGGGGGCAACAGAAGCTGTCAATGCAATCGTCCGTGTGATGGGCATCTACGACGGGATGCGTTCGAATGTTCCGTCGGAGGGGCAACAGGAGGCGTTGTTTGACGACGAGTTTGATGACGATGCGATCAGCTCTTACATGGCGGTGTGTATGGAGGCGTTGCGTCGGATCGGGGTGGTCATGCCTGCGCTGGTTCCGCGACTTTTGTTGAATGTTTCACGGGAATCCATGGATCAAAGCGAAGAGCAAAATGAAAGCGCTCTGCTGTTGGGAGCTTGGGGGATCAAGGAAGCAGAAGGGCCGATGTTGCGGAGCCTGCTGTCTGGGATAGCCGAAGGTTTCAGCAACTCGGTGGGTTGGATGTTACGCGGGTTGTGCGGCGTAGCCTGTTCTTCTGCGGTGATCGCGCCGATTCTACGGGTGTTTGAAGAAGCCGATGATGTGGAACTCTTGTGGGAGGCGTTGCGCCTGTTGGGGAAGGTCAAGGATATCGATGATTCGGCTGCGCCGAAGATCGAAGAGGCGTTGCGAGACTTGAGGCTATGGGACGCTGAAGTGTCGGATTCTCCGTGGTTTGACGATGAGGCTGCGCCGGAGTTCCAAGTTCGAAAGGACGCGACTCTTCGCGACGTCCAGCGATTGCGTTTTCTTGCGACGGTGAGGTTGGCAGAGCGAAGCGAGCAGGCGTTGGATGCGGCGGATATGGCGTGCATTGAGCAAGGATTGCGGATCTTGGCGGAGGATCTGGGGCGGGTGCATCAGGCTGCGCTGTTTTTGTATGCGTATCGTTTCGAGCAAGAGACGTGGTGTGAGTTGGATCGTTATGCGATCCAAGAAGAATTGGTGGAGGAGATGGTGGCGGGGTTGGCGATCTTGGCGGCTCATTGGGCAGGAGAGCGTGCGCCAGAGGCACCTCAGAACGAAGCCGAAGGAGTTGCTGGATTGCACGCGCTGACGGTCGTGTTGCGTGAAACGCTGGAGCGTGAGCTGGGAGGGTTGCGCGATGTTCCTCAAACGCCACGAGCTTGCTTTTCGCGGGCGTTGGGGGCGTTGGAAAAGGTCGAGCGTTTGGCATTGCGGCAGACATTGGCGGTGTATCGTGCCGGTGCGGAAGAGGCGTTGTTTGGTGGATCTTGAGGGGCTGTTGGTTTGTTTGGATGGGGGGGGTTGTTGGTGTTGGGGGGGTTGTTGGTGTTGGGGGGGTTGTTGGTGTTGGGGGGGGAACCGCGCCATGCCCATTTTGGGGAGGGTGTCGTTTTCCTATGTGGGGGAGGGTGTCGTGTCGTTGCAAAGGTCGGAGGATGCGGCCTTTTCTTTAAGGAGTGGAAAGACCTCTCTGGGAGGAAGGGGGCGGGAGAGATGGTAACCTTGCCCACAATGACACTGCATGGAGAGCAATTGTTGGAGATGTTCTTCGTGTTCGATGCCTTCGGCGATGACGTTTTTTTGGAGCTTTTGTCCGAGGTGAAGGACAGCGCGTGCGATCTCGTTGTGTTCGGAATGGGTCGTGATCTTTTGGGTAAAGGAGCGATCAAGCTTGATGGTATGGATCGGAAATTGAGCGAGATAGTACAGCGAAGAATAACCCGTTCCAAAGTCATCGATGCTGATGGAGATCTGGCGATCGGCGATTTGTTGGGTGATCTCGATGGCTTGTTGGGGATATTCCATGAGGGCGCTTTCGGTGATCTCGATATGAAGGAGGTGCGGGGGGAGTTGTGTTTCTTCGAGGATGTGGTCGAGATCTTGGAGCAAGGAGGGGTGAGAGAATTGGCGGGGGGAGAGATTGACGCTGACGTAGGCGTGGGTCAGGCCAAGATCGAGCCATTGTTTGCGTTGCAAGCAGGCTTGGTGCAGCGCGAGGTGTCCAAGCGGGACGATCAGCCCGGTTTCTTCGGTGCATGGGATAAAGACAGACGGTGGGATCATGCCGCGTGTGGGGTGCATCCAACGCAGGAGCGCCTCGTACCCAACGATGCTGCGAGAGGCCAGATGCCAGATGGGTTGGTAATGCAGTTGGAAGGCTTGGTTGTGTAGGGCGCGACGAAGATCATTTTCGAGGTGCAAGCGTTCGATGTGATCGCTTTGCATCTGTGGGGCAAAGACTTGGAGGCGGCCTTTTCCTTGTTTTTTGGCGAGCCGCACCGCCGTGTCTGCGTCGCGCAGAGGGGCATCAGGGCGTTGATAAGGGGGTGGGAGGCCGTAGACCAAACCGATGCAAGCGGTGACGTAGACCTCGTAGTGTTCGCCTTGGAAGGGGGCTTGAAAGGATTCTAAGACGAGCTTTGCGAAGGCGACAGCATCGTCTTGCGTGCCGATGCTCTCAAGCAAGAAACAAAAGTCGTCACCGTCGAGGCGTGCGAGAAGATCGTCAGGTCGCAACAAATCCAGAAGGCGTTTGGCGATCTTTTGCAAGAGTTGGTCGCCGACTTCATAGCCGAGAGAGCCATTGATAAGCTGAAATTGATCACAATCGACATACAAAAGAGCAAAGCGGGCGTTGGGATCTTCGCCTTGTTTTTTGAGGGTTTTTTGTAATCGGCGATAAAGATGAGGGCGGCTGGAGAGTTGGGTTAATTGGTCAAAAAAGATGACTTGTTCGAGTTGTTGTGTGCGCTCTTGGACCTTTTTTTCGAGGCGAGTGCTAAACACGGCAAGTTCGCGGTTGGCGTGTTGGAGTTTTTCGAGGAGGTTTTGGATCTCGATGTGTTGTCGGTAGATGCGCAGGGCTGAGCGCAAGCGCGCACGGAGCTCGGTGCCATCGACAGGTTTGCTGATAAAGTCATCGGCACCTGCCGCAAGACAACGTGCGAGATCGTCTTTGGAAGTGAGGGCCGTCACCATCAAAAGAGGCGTATGTTGTAGCGCGGGGATAGAGCGGATGCGTTGGCAGACTTCGACCCCGTCCATCCCGGGCATCATGACATCAAGGAGGATGGCGTCAGGACGAAAACGTTCGAGCAAGGCGAGCGCGTTGTGGCCGTCTGGAGCGTAGTGGAGTGCATAAGGTTCTCCGTCGAGCAAAACTTCTAACACGTCGAAGTTGTCGGGTTCATCGTCGACGATCAGGATGGCGCGTTCGGATTCTTGGGTGTGCATCGACTCTCACCAGCCCCGCTCAGGTTTTTGATATCTCACTTTTCGCCGGGGGCTTGTTTGAGCATTTTTTGAATCACATCGCGCAAGTGTTTCAGTCGAAAGGGTTTTGCAAGATATTCGGTGGCTCCGACGGTCAGGCATCGTTCGCGATCTCCGGGCATTGTAAGGGCTGTGAGCGCAACGATAGGGATCGAGGCCCACCGTTGTTGGAGGCGGATGTGGCGTATCGCTTCCAACCCGTCCATGACAGGCATCTGGATATCCATCAAGATCAAAGCGGGGGTGTGTTTCTCAAGGCTTTGCAGGGCTTCGATGCCGTTGCTTGCAGAGATCACTTGGTATCCACGACTTTCTAAGTAACGCGAAACGGTGTTGGTGTTGGCCTCGTTGTCTTCGACAAGCAGCAACAGGGGGGGACTCTCGTCCGAGTGTTTGGCCGCTGTCGCATCTGCGTTAAGCCGTACTGTTTTAAGCAAACCGCTGGTGGTTGTCAACGAACGCAACAGGCGTTTGGCAGGCAAACAGGCGGTAAAACGGCTACCTTGTCCCACGACACTTTCGGCTTGGACGACTCCGCCATGCAAGTCGACGATGCGTTTGACCAAGGCGAGGCCTAGGCCTGTGCCTTGGTGTTGGCGATTGAGTCGGCTGTCGATCTGGACAAAGCTTTGAAAAAGGCGTCCGAGATCTTCGGATTTGAGGCCGATTCCTGTGTCGCTCACGGAAAAGCAGACGTAGCGTTCGTTGTTTTCTTGGGTTTGAACAAAGATGTTTAACTCGACCTTTCCGTGTTCGGGGGTGAATTTGACAGCGTTGTTCAGGAGGTTGAGTAGGACTTGGCGCATCCTGCGCTCGTCGAGGATCATCTCGTGGATGCCTTGTTGGATCGAATGGGTGAGCGCGATGTTTTTTTGTTGGGCCATCTGCCGCACAAAAGACAGGCTGGTTTCGCAGAGATAATGGACGGGAACAGGGGCTTCTTGGAGGGACAATCGCCCTGCTTCGATCTTGGCGAGGTCAAGGATATCGTTGATCAGTTCGAGCAGATGGCGTCCGCTGCGCTCGATGGTGCGGAGAGCTTGGAGATGTTCTTTGCTGATCGGGCCAAAGATGCCTTCTTGGAGTCCTTCGGACATACCGAGGATCACATTGAGCGGAGTGCGGAGTTCGTGGCTCATGTTGGCCAAGAATTCGTCTTTGTGGCGTGTGGCTTGGTCCAAGTCTTCGTTGGCGCGCTGGAGTTGTTCGTTGAGGCGGTGGAGTTTTTCTTGGTTTTCTTTTTGTTTGGAGATATCTCGGCAAACGCAGATCGCTTCGCCGTTTTTTGTGAAGTTGATCGACATCCCGAGAGGAAAGGTTTCTTGGTTTGCGCGAAGGCCGATAGATTCGCCGTGCCAAAAGCCTTCTTGTCGCAGGGAGGGGCCGGCTTCTTTGGGCAGTCGCTCGCGTTCTTCGGGGGGGTAGGTGATCTTCCAATCGTGGCCAAGTAGTTCGGAAGCGTCCTTGTATCCGAAGAGTTGGCAATAGGCTTTGTTGGCGTAGGTGTATTGGTTCTTTTCAAAAAGTGCGATGCCATCGGCGGCAGACTCGATGGCTGCGATGTGTCGGTTACGTTGTTCTTCGGCTTGTTTTTGTGCGGAGATATCGCGTACCACAGCGATGATTTGGGCGGGGATTTGGCTGGGGATGGCGGTGAGCCAAACTTCTGCGGGAAAGATCGTTCCATCGAGGCGTTGGTGAAGCCACTCGAAGCGATGTTTGCCTTGTTGGAAGGCAATGCGGAGTTCGTGTTGTGCGCGCTGCTGGGTCGGAGTGCCGCAAGACTGGTTTGGAGGGGAAAAATCGGAGGGGCGTTTTCCGTGAAATTGCTCTTTGGTTTCGCAGCCAAAGAGTTGAAGCGTGGCGCGGTTGCAGTCAAGAAAACGCTCGTGGTGCAAGAGCATCACAGCGTCTTGGTTTTCCTCAAACAGGGTGCGGTATTTTTGTTCGGAGGTGTGGAGGGCTTGGGTGCGTTCGAGTACGCGTTGTTCGAGCTCTTGGTTGAGAGCTTGGAGGGAGCGGTTGGTTTGTCGGTGTTCGAGTTCTGCGGCGATGCGCGATGCAAGGATCTTGAGCAAGTCGATGAGATCTTCGATGTATTCGAGTGGATCGTGATCCGCGATGCAGAAGTAGCCGATCACTTCGAGGGCATGGTTGTGAAGAGGGATGCCCAGTCCTTGTTGTTGGACGAGCGGGCATGGCGTCGTTTGGCGCTTTTCACAGACAAAGCGGCAGATACCTTCGTTGTCTTTGGGCGTATAAAAGCAGGGCAGTTCGGACCAAGACAGCGGGCAATCGGTGTAAAGCGTGCCTGCTTTCCAAAGTGCGACAGTTCGGAGCTGCTGGCCGTTGTTTTCTGCGATCAAGACGTCAGGAACGTTGAGCCCGAGGGCGACTTCTTGGACGATGGCGCATAAAAAAGCCTCGCCCGTCAAGTGAGAGGTCTTTTTTGAGACGTTGCGAAGAAAGTCTTCTTTGGCTTTGTACCGCGCAAGGGCATTGCGCAGGGATTGTAGTTCGGAAGTTGCGGAGAGTTCGCTTGGAGCCATCGATGGTGTCTCGGAAGTTGCGGAGAGTTCGCTTTGATGGGCGGTTAGCTGTTGTGTCTCAGAGGCTGTGGAGAGTTCGCCTTGATGGGCGTTATCGTGTGCGGGGGGATGTTTTTTCGATTTGGCGGTTCGGTTCATTCGATCGCCTCGTTGGGTGAGCGTTGATGCGGACAGAGCACCAAGTCTGTCGAGTCGGCAAGCCGTAAGAGCGTTGGTTCAGCAAGCCGTAAGAGCGTTGGTTCGGCAAGCCGTGAGAGCATCGCAGCAGCGAGCCGTAGGTGTGTCGAGGTGATGGGTGGCCTCTTGGATGCGTCTTTTCGGGGATGGAAGCTGACAAGAGGCGCGTGTCTGGTTATACTGCGATGCGTGGTTTTCGCCCCATCGGTTTGTCGGTCAGATTAACTCGAAAAAGGCTGAACCGTAAAGGCATCGAACGTAAGAAGGCCGCGTACAGGGAGGGCATATCGCCTGAAGATGCGGCGTGATGAGGGTTGTGAATGAGTGGATTTCATCGGTTTCAAGGCACGCAGCGATACATCGCTTCGCGTGATCTGCAAGATGCGGTCAACGTTGCGCTGACGTTGGAGCGTCCGTTGTTGTTGAAGGGAGAGCCGGGGACTGGCAAGACGCTGCTTGCGGAAGCGATCGCAGAGGGCTTGGGGATGCCTTTGATCCGTTGGCATGTGAAGTCGACGTCGAAGGCCCAAGATGGGGCGTATGTGTACGATACGGTGCAGCGTTTGAACGACAGTCGTTTTGGTGAGGGGGATGTTTCGGATATCCGCAACTATATTCGTTTGGGTCCGTTGGGACGGTCTTTTGCGAGCGAAGAGCGCGTGGTGTTGTTGATCGATGAGGTGGACAAGGCCGACATGGAGTTTCCCAACGATCTGCTGCACGAGTTGGATGCGATGCGTTTTACGATCATGGAAACCAACGAAGAAGTGATCGCAAAACATCGACCGATGGTGGTGATCACTTCCAACGCGGAAAAAGAGCTTCCCGACGCTTTTTTGCGGCGTTGTGTGTTTCATTACATCGCCTTTCCCGAACCTGAGATGATGACGCAGATCATTCGTGTGCATCATCCGCACTTGGATGCTACGTTGATCAAGCAATGTTTGGAGCGCTTTTATTGGATACGCGAGCAGTCCGAGATCCGCAAACGCCCATCGACGAGCGAATTAATCGATTGGATCGGGGCCTTGGCGCGTGGCGGGATCGATTTATCGAGCATGAAGCGCGAGATCCCGTACCTTGGTGTGTTGCTGAAGAAAGAGACGGATACTCGGGCGTTTCAACAGATCATGCAACGTGGGAAAAAGATCTTTGCGTGAGGCGGGTTCGTGAGCGCGTTGTGCGAGATCGGATGGATGCACAACTGCCCGAAGAATGGGGATCTTGAGGATATGTTTATCGATTTTTTCTATTTTCTTCGGAGTCATGGGATCAAGGTGAGCGTGACGGAGTGGATGACCTTGATGGAGGCGTTGGGCCGCGATCTGTCGGGGACTTCCCTGATGCGCTTTTATCATCTGTGCCGTGCCGTCTGTGTGAAGCGAGAGTCGCAGTACGATCTGTACGATCAATGTTTTGCCAGTTTCTTCCAAGATGCCGAAGCACCCGAAGCGTTGAGCGAGCAGTTGTTGGATTGGTTGTCATCGCCGATCCCACCACCCGATCTAAGCCCCGAAGAGCGGGAGCAATTGGAGGCGCTCGATTTGGAGCGTCTTCGAGAGCTTTTTGAGCAGCGTCTGAAAGAGCAAAAAGAGCGGCATGATGGGGGGAATCGTTGGATCGGGACGGGCGGAACCAGTCCTTTCGGTCAAGGCGGGCAGAATCCCGCAGGGATTCGTGTCGGCGGTGAAGGGGGCGGTCGTTCGGCGATCCAAGTCGCCTCGAAACGGCTTTTTCGCAACTTGCGGCATGACGTGGTTCTTGATACGCGATCGATCGGTGTTGCGCTTCGCCAGCTTCGGCAGTTGCGACGTGATGGTGCGCAAGATGAACTTGATCTCGATGAAACCATCGACGAGACCGCCAAAAATGCAGGAGATATCGAGATTGTTTTTCGTGCGCCCCGCAAAAACACCGTCAAACTGCTGTTGTTGATGGATGTTGGGGGGTCGATGACCCCATACACTCACCTTTGCGAGCGTTTGTTCTCGGCGGCCCATGCAGCGAATCACTTCAAAGCCTTTCGCTTTTATTATTTTCACAACTGCCCGTACGAGCGGCTTTATCAAGATATCTCGTTGATGAAAGGCGAAGAAACCAAGCATCTTTTGGAGCAATTGGATCGCGAGTGGTACTGCATGATCGTGGGCGACGCGGCGATGAGTCCGTACGAATTGACTTCAGCGGGTGGGGCCATCGACTTTTTCCACAACAATCCCGAACCCGGCCTAGTGTGGTTGCAGCGGATCGCCGAGCGTTTTCCGCGTTCTGCGTGGTTAAACCCCGATCCGTTGCCTTACTGGGACACCACCTACACCAACCGCTTGATCCGCGAGATCTTCTCGATGTTTCCGTTGACTGTCGAAGGACTCGAAGAGGCCATCCAACACATCAAACATCGGGTGGTGTGACAGGTCATGGCTGAGCGATGTGAATTGTCCCATCGAAAAGATCGGATTCTTCGGCCAACAGTAGGCCATAGCGCACGCCTCGATCGGAGACAAGGGCGCTTGGGGCATGAAAGATATCGAGGAGGGTTGCGAGGATCTGTGCGCCTGCGGGGATCAAGTCGGCGCGTTGGGGCGCAAGGCCGGGGATCTGTTTGCGTTGTTCGAGCGTCAGGTGTGTGTACATCCCGATCTGACGAAGGATCTCGGCGTGTGTGATCGACATACCGTGTACGCGAGAGCCATCGTAGGGATCGAGTCCGTGTTGTACGGCAACGAGTGTGGTCGCGGTTCCTGCGACGGCGATCACGGGAGAGGGCGCGTGGGGGAGCGGCAGGGAGGCAAGCTTGGTGCGCAGATCCTCGGCGACGGCCTGTAAGGCTTGTGGGGTCGGTGGGTCGGCATGGAAGAATTGTTCTCTTGCGCGCACGACACCGACTTGCAGGCTGTAAGCGGAGCGTCCTTGATCCCAGATCAGTTCGGTACTGCCGCCGCCGATGTCGATCAATAGGGCTTCTTGCATCCCTTCGACGGGAAGATCGCTCAAAGCCCCGCGCCAAGAGATCTGCGCTTCGGCCTGACCAGAGATGCGCAAGATGCGTAATCCGAGTTCTTGGCGGATCTGTTCGCAAAAGGCGGGTCCATCGAGGGCATCACGCAAGGCGCTGGTGCCTACGGCTCGGACGGTGTGGGCTGGGATGCCGTGTTGTGTGCAGATATCGAGGAGTTCGCGCAGGGCGGTACGTGCGCGCTGTTTGGCGTCGGGATGGAGGGAGCCGCGTGTTTGGAGGTCTTGACCGAGGCGGACGATGCGCAGTTCATCAGCGAGGACACGCGATATCGTGGCTGCTTGGACCTCTGCGATCGTGAGGAGGAAGGAGTTGGTTCCGATATCGAGGGCGGCGTGCAACATATAGGGTGGGCTCCTTTGTCTTGCTGGAGAGGCGTGGTCGTGTTATGCCTTTGGCTGTAAGAGAAAAGGCGGCGACCGAGCGCGTGGGTGCGCTGGTGGCTGTCTGCGATGAGACGTGCGGGGTGATCCGCACGCGGTGACGATGGAGCAGGTTGCGGGATGTTGGATCAAGAAGCAAGGACGTGGATGGAAGAGGCCGTCGCCTCGCCCGAACGGGAGCGTTTGTTGCGTGTGATGCGAAAGCTACGACGTTGTGAGCAAGCCGATCCATCGGATCGACAGCAGCTTTCCACATTGCTTGCTTTGGAGGGGATCTCGACGTGGATGCGGCGAGAGATCGTGCGTTTGTTATCGGGGATGAAAGATGTCGAACCTTCCGAACGATGGGCTTGTTTGACTTCTTTGCGTGCAGAGGATGATGCGTGGGTGTTTGAGTTGGGAGAGCAGCTTACGCGCCTTGAGATGAAGCATCCCGCCGAAGGACGAGAAAGTTGGCGAGCTTTGATCTCGCAGCTTTTACAAAGCCTGCGTGAAGTCCCTGTGGATCAGGGGTTTGTGTGCATCGCGTTTCAATTGCTCGGTCATGAGGGAGCGTTGGAGGCTGCTACGGAGTCGATGCGTGGGGAGGTTGCGACGCAAGCGGTGGCTTGGTTGGAGAAGTCCGAAGAAGTGTTGTTGCGGCGTCGGGCTTCGTGGCTGTTGTTGGCGACAGGGGCGGGATCTTGGCCTTATGAGGGGGTCTTGATCCGTTTGTTGCAAGATGCAGATGCCCAAGTTGCCGCACAATCCGCACAAACCTTGCGGTGCCTAAAGAAGATATCGAAAGAGGCGGATGCTGCGCTGGAAGCTGCGCTGGCCCACCCTTATTATGCTGTGCGTGGTTATGCGGCTGAAGCGCTCAAGGACCATCCACGGCCTCTTTCGGCAGGGCGACGAGAAGCGCTGCATCGGATGCTGGCTTCTGAAGAACCGTGGGAACGTCGGATGGCGGTGGAAGCTTTGGGGCGTTTGGCGCGAGGGCCAGAAGTGGATCGGGCCTTGTGGCGTCAGAGGATCGCCGATGAAGACGAGGCGATCAGCATCGCTGCGATGGATGCTTTGCGGGGATGGGAAGTCGATTTAGGAGAAGATCTCGCTGCGCTGACGGAGCAGATCGCGCATCCTTCGTGGCGACGGCGTCAAAATGCAGCGGGCGTGATGGGGCGTGCGGGAGTTTCCGCACGTCCTGTGATCCCTGTGATGGCGCAAGCGTTCGATGATCCGAGATGGCGGGTGCGGCGGTCGATCTTGATCGGCTTGGGGCAGATCGATGTGGCGGATGCAGGCGCGTGTGCGGCATTTGTTCGGGCTTTGCAGGATGATGCGTGGCAAAATCGCATGTGCGCAGCAGAGCTTCTTGGGCGCTCTCACCAACACGCCGCGATCCGCGTGGAAGCTCTCTTGGGCGCGCTAGACGATCCTGTGTGGGAGGTCCGTCACTCCGCGATCTTGGCGTTGGGTTCCTTGCCGCTCGGTTCTTTGCCGCAGCACTCCGCCCAATGCACCGATGCTTTGATCGCCCGTCTCTGTGATCCCGCCATCCAAGTGGCTCGCGTCTGCGCCAAAGTTTTAAGCAAGATCGCTTCTTTCGATCCGCGTGCGCTCGATGCCATCGAACAAGCCGCCCAGTCTGCCGAACCTGTGATGCGCGGTGTTTGTCTCGGGCTATTGCGCGCTTTGGAGCGAGGTGAACGCTAGGCGTGACTTGTGGGATGGTTTCTGTGGGGCTTTGCCTTTGACTTGTGGGATGGTTTCTGTGGGGCTTTGCCTTTGGCTTGTGGGATGGTTTTTTGTGGGGCTTTGCCTTTGACTTGTGGGATGGTTTTTTGTGGGGCTTTGCCCCACGCCCCACAAGGGACCGAAGGCCCCTTGACCCCGTATCGGCGGGGTACACAGAGGTTTTTCAAAACAACAACGGCTCCGCTTGAGATGTCGCGAACACGGGTTTTTTGGCCACCACGCCACTCCTAAAAAACAGAGCGTTAAGGTAGAGGTTCGTTCGCGTCGGCGAGGATTTGTTCGTACAATCGGCGGGCGATGCGAAAATCGTGTTGGAGCAACAAGTCAAGACAAGGGCGAACTTCGGGGATGAGGCGTTGTCGTTTCGCAGCGACGAGGGTGCCTAAAGTGCCAAGAACAGGGAGTTGAAGGGCTTGGGCCAAGCGACGAGCAGGACGGTCATCCAAGATCAATAGGCGTGTACCCGTTTCGATAGCAAGGCTGATCGCTTCGCTTTCGCCTGCGCCCAATGAGGCGCTCAAGACCTGTGGCCCGACCGACTGCACAAGGACTCGCACCTCAACCCAAGTCGGCAAGGTTGTTCGCAAAGCTACTTCACGAACGACCGCTGGTGGAACGATGATCGTCCCGAACAATTGTTGGAGGAGATGGAGATGGCCGATCCGCTCAAGACAGATCAAGGGGCTTGAATTGGAGATCACAGGTGCAGGTGTCATAGCTCACCCAAACGTTGGTGTTCTGCGTTCCATTCGTCTTCGGTCATCTCAAAAAAGGGGATGCCCAACCGTGAGGCGTATTGCACAAAGTCAAAGCGAGACATCCGGAGTAGATGGGCCGCCTTGCCGCTGGTAATCGTGCCGCGACGATAAAGTTCGAGAACGATCAATTCTTGCGCCGTTTGTTGTAGCGGTTGATTCGAGGCGTGGAGCAACGCAGCGAGTTCTGCGTTCAGATGGACAACGCTCATCTTTGCCCTCCTTTGTGGACGGAAGTGTTCGTTTTGGGGAGCAGAGAGCACGCTGTTGCAGTTGTTTTCTCTTGTCGCTTTCGCTCCTTTGTACGGATCGTTGTAGGCTCCTGCGGGCCAAAAAGCAACGCTTGCAAAAAAGATGGCAGGTGCAAGGTCGTGGATGGGGTGTGTCATGAAACGCCCTAGGGCTTCTCACCATTCTTCGATCCCAAGTTGGCGGTGCAGTTTTTGGCGATCGCGTATGCCTTTGGTGACGCTTTTCCAATGTTCTTTTTTTTCTTTGGTGGTGCGTTGATCGGTTGGCTCTTTTTGGTGGTGGGTTTCGCGTTGGAGGGCGGTGTAGCGTTCGATGCGTTTGGGTTCAAGGAGACCTTCTGTGGCGGCTTGTTGCACGGCGCATCCGGGTTCTTGGTGGTGTGTGCAGTCGCGGAATCGGCATTGTTTGGCGTATCCCAAGATATCGGAAAAGACGTGTTGCAAGCCTTGTTGGGCATCCCACGGGCTAAACTCGCGCATCCCGGGCGTATCGATCCACCAGATACCGTGATCGCCAAGAAAGATCTCGCGGCGGGTGGTGGTGTGTTTGCCTTGTTCGTCGTGAGAGCGCGTTGTATGCGTGCGTTGCGCGGCATGGGAGACACAGGCATTGAGTAGCGTTGACTTGCCCACACCCGACGAACCCACCAAGGCAACGGTCATCCCGGGCTGTAGGCTGTCTTGGAATGCTTGGAGGCCCTTTCCATGCAGCGCACTGATCGCAAAGATCGGCACTCCCAAAGCGATCTGTTCAAGTTGTTCGACCCATGCTGCGTAACCGTCGGGGGCTTGGTCGATCTTGTTGAGCAGGATCGATGGGGACGCTCCGCTTTCCCACACCGCCGCAAGATAGCGCTCGATGCGGGCAACAGAAAAGTCTTGGCCGGCGGCTGTGACGATCGCGATGTGATCGATATTTGCGGCGATGCCTTGGGCTTCCGTGCGAATACCCGCCATCTTGCGCGTAAGACAGCTTCGTCGTGTGAGGATGGCTCGGATACGCGGGGCTTCTTTGCCTGCCTCTTCGATCTGCACCCAATCCCCAACCAACGGGGCTTCGATAGCGTCGGTGGGGGGCGATGACTTGCGTCGATTATCGGACTTTTTGGAGGACGTGGGGCGAGGGGTCTTGGATGGCGTGGAGGCCGATGTTTCGGTGGATGGGGCATGCCAGCGCGCCCACAATTGGCGTCTTCGCCAGTCCAAAGGATCGCGTGAGGCGTCGGCAGAGAGCGCCATCAGATCGTCGCGGCTGATCACCCATGCTCCTCCGCGATCCACGGCGATTACACGTGCGATCTTACCGATGGGGGGGAGACTTTGCGTACAAGCTTCAAACAGCGGATGCCAACCGATGCGAGAGAGGTCGGACGAATCGGTCAAAATAGAAAGGTCTTGTGATGTTGAGCGTGTCAAAGCGTTCAATGTGTCGTTCCTGAAAAAAGCACACAGCGCATACAAGTCACCGCGTGCGATCAACGATTGCGCCTTGGGGATAGAAACCAAAACACCCACATCTCTCAAAACGTACGAGGTATGGGTTGTTTATGCTTTTCTCATCCCAAAGGTGCGGGCTTTGGGGGAATGGGCTTGTTGTTTTGCAATCTCTAACATCTTCGCCTCCTTTGTTTGGGCCGCATGGCCGCGTCCGTTCGATCGGCTCGTGTACGAATGCGTACAGCAAAAGTTCGGTCTCTTCTTGTCTTGGCTGCTTATGTAAGATTTTGTTTTGATTTTTGTTTGTTTTTTTGTTTGTTTTTTTGTGGGGCTTTGCCCCACACCCCACAAGGGAACTTCGTCCCCTTGACCCCGCGTTGGCGAAGAGAGCGAAGGTATTTCAACCAAA
>Ga0154020_10004609_pt1 | contig 16412 bp, 30 predicted proteins | sample Klosneuvirus_201_FD_109709 | JGI IMG/M metagenome (GOLD analysis project Ga0154020, IMG submission 109709) | Active sludge microbial communities from wastewater, Klosterneuburg, Austria - Klosneuvirus_20160825_MG | ecosystem: Engineered > WWTP > Aerobic digester > Activated sludge | place...
AGAAACTAACCAGAAGCCAAGAATCGGCAATCAGCAATGTCCATTCAACCTGAGAGCGAGGCAGGGCTGGGCGTTGGCCATGAGCTCCAACAGGAGGACGAAACGCGAACAGTCGGCAGCAGAGAGTCCTAGGAATCAGAATTCCGCTCGGGGCAGACCGTCCTCCGGCTCGCTTCATACTATTAAAAGGCCCGAATTGTAAACGACTCGTGTAGTTCCTATTAATACAACTTGGTGAAAAAATGGTTCTTCTGAAATCGTAAGGTCCGGTTCGATATTTTTTCTTTTAGTCAACTTCGGTCCTGAGAACGCTTGCAAGTGCTGGGGGTCGTGCCGAAGATATAGCGGCAGTTGTGTTGCAAAAAGGAGCGTTCGTGAAAGGAAGGTCGCCGCAATTTAATGCTCTTGGCTCTACCGTGGGCCGCCTCTAGCGGAGCCTTCTTAGGCGCCTCGACAATGCCATTGACTTGTTCTAGCGCGGGGTGCTCGCTCGCATTTCGCCGCATAGGTTCGGAAATTCAAAGAGCCCAGTCATCGCGTTTCCGCGAGGCCTCTCCTAGTTACCCTCCGAGTCCCAGCGACGACAAATCGCTCCGTCCTGATTGTGGCGTTTGCGTTTGCTGTATTACACACGCTATCCCTTCAGTGTCGTTGTCGTTGGGTTGAGTGCAGGGTGAGCCGTTCACTCACGCACCTCCCTCACTTTTTTGTTGCCGCGTCCTGCGGCCTCCCGAATTCCGTGCCCCGTCTATCCCCGCTCCTCCTAAACGTAGGATATCGAAATTCTGCTAAATTCTTACATTATGGTCAATGGCGAGATTTCCCCAGTTATTGGGTGTGTGTAAATGCGTAAGATGGGAGATTCCTATATATTGCACGTGCCCTTCTCAACGCTCTGGTGTTGTGCTGAACTTGAATGTTCTCTTTGTTAAATATTTTGATTGTCTTAGTGTACTTCTTTGTGCCTCTCCGAGCGCTTCCAAACGCTCCTCCTCAGGGGTTCTCCTTTCGGTGTCCAGTGCTGCTCTGCTGTTTCCTGGTTCTTCCTTTCCGGCGTTTCCGTTTACTTTGTGCGCTTATGAAGTGCTAGATCTATGAGCGCTGCTGTTGTCGTTGAGGAGGGTGGCCTGAAGAAGAGCGTGGAGGCAATGCTCTCCGAGGTTCCCTCCAACGCCCACAAGGTAGCCGCGCCTGAAGCTCCTTCATCGCAATCGAGTGCGTTCGTGGCGAACACGGCAGCCATGAAGGCCGAGGAGGCCAACATCGACGCCGAGCTTGGCGACTTGATCGCCGCGAGCGCCTCCGCTGCCGAGAATGCGCACGCTGCCGCTGCCATGACAGCGGTGCTCCACGCGGAGGATCTCGACGCGCCCACGAATCCTCTGCAATGGCGCACGTTTGACAAGGACGCGCGCCAGCATTGCCCCGTCAAGGGGTGCAGCCAGTTCTACGTTCGTCACCGCAATCTCGAGCAGCACATTATCACCGCCCACGGGCCCGAGCATTTGGCAGTCCGACCTCTCCTCGTCGCGATTCTTCCCTTTCACGGGTTCCCTTACTCTTGTGTATTTTTAGTCCCTCGACGGCCCTGTTGAGATTGACGATTCTCCAAAGCCTTTCTTGTGTCCAGTTGATAGCTGCGGCTGTCGTTACGTTCGCAAGGGCGACCTCAAAGTTCACTTCCTCAAGAAGCATCGAGAGCTCGAGCCTCTCTTCCCTGACCTCCTCCGGTCAAAGGTTCGCCGTTCTGTCTCTTTCTAGTTCGTTGGATAATTGCTAGATCTCATTCTGTTTATGTTCCTAGAGCAGCAAGGATGGCAAGAAGCACGCTTGTCCAGTACCGGATTGCAAATGCGGCTATATGCGATATGGCGATCTGTACCCCTCTTTTTTTTGTGATTCGAGCATTCTGTGCTTCTCTCATGATGCTCCCCGTGAGCATATTTCTTCTTAAATGTTCATTTTCAGGAAGTCCCATTTCATCTCCCATCACAAGGACCGCCTCCATGAGTATCCCGAGATGACCTCGGAGGCCGAACTTCCGTCCATCTGCCGCGTGCCCAACTGCTCGATCCGCTGCACCAATGCGCAGGCTCTGGAGACGCACATGAAGCTCTTCCACCCCGAGGTTGTCTCCAAGCATCCGCAGGCGCACCTGGCCGAGACCGACGCGACGCATGCCTTTGCCCCGATGATGATGCCCATGATGATGTCAGGCATGATGCCTATGATGCAGATGATGCCTATGCCAGGCATGCCCATGGGCGGAATGCCGATGCCGATGCAGATGATGAACCCAATGATGAACCCCATGATGTTCGCCCAGCAACCCTCCACGCAAATGTCGCCAGCGCAGATGCAGGACGCGATGCAAGCGTACCATCTCCAGATGATGCCATTGACCCCACAAGCCCAATTCCAATGAGAGCCAATTCCACTGATCCATCCGAGACTTTCTATGAGAGTAACTTTTCCCCCTTCGTTGCCTTCACACAATGGCCTGTGCGTCAATTTTGTATACGATGATGGCACGACGGCCCCTCCCAGTCCTAGTTCAGTTTTTGATAATTATGTCCGAGCCAATAAAATTATACCCACTCCATCAAATCGTATTCTTCTGATCGCACCTGAGGGTGACGGACTCGCGGCGATCAGAGTGGGATCATCGATGGACTGCCGTGCAGCCAGCGCTTACACGCTGTTGACTACGACATTCACTCGCATGCGATATAGTCACGTTCCATCTTCTATTCTTCCTAATTGCAGCCATGTCGTTCATCAGAAGACATTCGAGCGAACACGAAACCGAATAGAGCTACGATCCCAGCAGGAAGGAAAGACCATCAGGCAGAGGTTTATTCGTCTCTTTCCTGCTCACAATGGGAGCAGCATGAAAGACACAGGGTATGGATTGAGATTAGAATGAAAAAACGAAATTTGGTACAATCGACACCTATGGGGAACGTGTGGGGAAGACCAGCTAGGCCTTGTCCTTCTTTTCCTTACCTTGGCCCTTCTCCTTCTCCTTCTCCTTTCCTTTCTCCTTCTCTTTCTCCTTCTCTTTCAACTTTTCGGACGGCGAGTCACTCTTGCCAAAGAACATAGCTTTGATGGATTTCCGCGTCTCCCTCAGTTGTTCCTTCTGCTTCCTCGGAGAGTTCTCCTTCCTATCGTCGGATGAGACATTATTAGGAGTAAAAAGTGGTGAGCAGCGCTATGTCCGCTAGAATCAGGTCAGTTAGCGTACAAGGACTTCACGGGGGTATGAGGTGACGCTGGAGCAGAACTTGCTAGTGGAGAATCAACGTCGGTCTTTCCTTTGATCGGGAACCTATACACGGAGAACTATGAGGATCATTAGGCAAGTAACCAAAGAGAACTTGAGCTTTCGTACTTGAAGAAATCGGGCGATAGCGCAGGGTTGGGTGCCTCAGAGAGGGAGGAAGCGCGCAACCGCCACTGAGACGAGTACAAGTCCCTCGACGGAGATTGCAGAGCATGCGGGGATGGCAGAGAGCGAGGCGAAGAGAGTAGATGTGGCGATGATGGCAGCGAATGCGGCGACGAAAGTGAGAGCGAGTTCGGCGAGGGGGGCGGCATCAAGAAGCCATGGGATGACAGTGGGAGATGAGGAGAGAGTGGAGAGGAGAGGGAGTGAGGCGAAGGGAGTGACCTCGCAGACGCGAGAGAATGAGGGGATGGCAATGACCGGAAAGATGGAAGCGAATGAGGCGAGTGGGGCGACTTGGAGGCGTCGGTCGCAGTTACTACGCGATGATATGTGAACCACTGCGCATATCACAAAAGATGTTCGTATGTGAGACATACCTCGCGTCCTGGTCGAGGCAGACAAAGACGACGCTGAGGCATATTCGGCCCAACTATTCTCAGCTATGAGGCTGACCACAATCCGCTGCGCCTCGTCAAACATGTCCTTGGAGTACTCGCCGTTGAGGACCTGTTGCTCGATAGGCTCCGCCTGGCAAAGAATGCTATAAAGATTCGCGAGCAACATCAAACTGAAGGCAGCGGGGAAGATGATATACAAATCGGCCCTCGACATTGACCATCCTCGGGGCGTTGGGTTGAAGGTACTCCTCATACAAAGTGACGCACAGCAACTTGGTCGTCTCCTCGTCTTGCGACGCATGAAGGGCCTCCACCTAAACACGAACATCATAAGAAAATGAGATGAATAAAGAGTCAAACATAGAATCTCACCTCCACGTAGAACTCAAGGTTCTCCTCCGCGTGAACGAGTTTGAGGTAGGAGTAGAAGTCATCGAGGTTGGAAGGGTCGGCCAAGAAGCTGAGCATCTCCTTCACAATCGCCCGGGGCTGCAGCACGCGAACCTTGTTGAGGTCCAACTGGAAAAAGCGAGTAATCAGAAAGGCGAATAGGAATGAAACGGGGCCACAGAAAGAGGGGAGGTACCGAAGGGGAGCGAGTAGGGTCGGCCGACCGTTGGCTTGTGCGCTTCGCTTTTTTGGCCTTGTTGAGCTTCGCTCTGCCGCTGCTATATAAAGACGCCTTGGTCTCCTCGAACTTCGCTGCAGAATCTTCCATTTGACTTTCTCTTCGTCGCTCTTGCTTAGACGAGACCACCACCGCGCCCAAGTTTGGCGAGGAGAGCGTGCGGGCTCGGAGCTTCCTCGAGTTGACTGAATTATCCTCAGCCCGCAGCTCGCCAACAGAAACATTCCGCTGAACGGACAATTCGCGCTTTGAGAGGACCAACGTATTATTAGCGTCGTGGTTGTCGCTTCGTATGGGCACGTTCGGGGCCGGCTGACCCAGGGCTCGGATCTGGTCGAGATTGGAAACAGAGATATTTCCTTCGCTCATGAAAGCCTCGCTCGCGGATTTTCCCCCAATGAGGATGGGCGGAGGGGCCATCTCCATCGTGAGAAATCTAAACATTCAAAATTGTGAAAACGGGAAGGAGGGGATCGGGTCGCCTCGGAGGAGAGGAATTACGGTGGCAAGATCGAAACGTTGTGAACATGAACGGGCCATCCTCCATGAGTTAGAAATCAGATGAAGACCGCGTATCACATAACTAGGGCACGAAGGGCACAAACGAAAGGTCCAGAGGGCAAGGGGAGGGACGCGTGGAAGGTGAATCGAAGCTGACTGATTTGTCTCGCGAAGCGCCGCTTCAACCCTCACGGCTCCCAACACGCTCATTACATAACTTTTCGCAAATATCCATCCAGAAACATGATCGGACAATCCAGAAGCGAGAGGGAGAGAGACGTGCAAAGATGGCGAACAGAAATGGAGAGATTTCTCGGTCTTCGGAAAAGTTTGTTTGAGCACCCGCGGCGCCGCGAAACCCTACGCACGATGATAATCGATATAAATATGAAGATAGAGAACGTGGAAAGTCGTGGATGCGGAAGATCGTGGAGAGAGACAGAACGGACTTCTTCCGCAACGGAGCAACCAAAACGGTCGTCAGGGGACACTCTCGCCAGTCGGGCTATTTCTCTATTGAAGCAAAGAGGCACATAAATTTAAAGCGATTATTATTAATAAAATCATTTTTAGATATTTGTCGAATAGCAAGTCATATGACTTCCGATGCGCGACGACTCCGCTCTCAATCGGCCCATGCCGTTTGCCTCGCATCTCGGAGCCCTTCTTTTCTCCGCAGTTCTGTCCGCGATTTCGATATTTCATATTTAATATTTATTGTATTTTTGATTTAATCGGATTAGAGTCCCTGCTTTCGACGCTCAAGGACTCCGCTATCACAGACATTGGCCTCGGCCTTTTCTCCTTCTCGTCAATGCGTCCAAATGACTCTCTTGACGATCTATTGTCATTTTCTAAGATCGATTTGTTGGTATTTGATATCTCTCATCTCTGTGTGTTCAGGAGATATGATGAAGAGGGTCGTCGTAGTCCTTGTAGCCTTGTTCCTCGTCGCTGTCATCGCCGATGAGCTCGCCGCCGCCGAGGTTCGCCCTTTCTCGCCATCTCATCTTCTGCATCCATTCGGCGTTTTTCCGCTTGGTTTTTTCTACTTTAGGTAGTAAACATCATCTATATTATGAGATCTTGACGACCTGTTCTGATTAAGGTGGAGGACATGGAGGGCAAGCAGTGCTGTCAGTGTGTCGGTTACGCCCTCAAGTGCGCCGCATCCTACTCCCTTCTCCTTTTGCCTCTTTCCTTCTGAATCATCTTCTTCAGGATGGGCGTTCCCTTGAATTCGCCATGTGGATTCGCCAAGAATTGCATCCCAGGCCGCGGCAAGTGGAATGTGACCAACACGTTTAAGAAAGGCGCCTGGGTCATCTTGCAGCCTTGCTTCGACACGAAGCGCTTGTCCTACGCTGGCCACATTGCCATCGCCCAGGCACCGTCTCCACTTTGTAGAATACTTATGAAAATATTTCTATTTTGAACTCACAGAGGCGGGGGGAGTCGCCTCCAGAACTCCGTCCTCATGGATGCTGAATTTTGAACCTTCTAACTTGTAGGATTACAATGAGAAGACGGACACACTCACGATGCGCGGCGCCAATCAATGGCCTTGCAACTGCGGCGATGGCGGCGCCCCTTATTGCTCGTACCCTGATCATTGTCCTCCCTACTCTCTTGTTCTTTCCCACAAGAATCTCGTTTTGAAGTTGAGTTCGATGTATCTGATTGTGTTGATGTTTTCAGATGCGCCGCGGACCCCCAGAACAAGTGCCAGAGCGACGCGGGGTGCAACAATGTCAACACTGCGATCGTCGTCGGCAAGATCCCCAACCCCAAATGCATCAAGTTCTACTCGCCTCATTAGAGAGAGAGTGTGTGTTTATTCTCCATGTTACTCCTCTGCCATTCAAATTGCGTTGTTCAATCCACTTATCAGTCTTCGAGGATCCGTAATCATCCGTTGCATCTTGATCTTTTTGAGGCAACCTCCTGAATCCAAAGAGGTTTTCCCATTCCCTGGATCCTTTCTTGGCCCGGAGACCCGAGCTTCCTTCTGCACCGCGACGTACTATCATCAATAACATATCCTCTAATGAGCGGTGGAGGTTCGCCGACATAATATCAAAATTGTCCATGCTTCCACTCACCATCCTTGCCCAAAGAATCCACGTGGTTTTCTAGTATATGGAGAAGAATAGCTATAAATTGACCCGAACTTGGTCCTACGAACTGATAAAAAATATCAAAAACAATCAAGTCTAGTGGAGTAGTGGACTTTTTGGTTGGCTACTCCGAAACCGTGGCTGACGAAGAGAAGTTATGCGAGCTATCAGCTGAGCTGGTGCTCGGAACCATCTCGGAACTTTTTGTCTTGTTGGAATCTTGAGCGCTTGTCGGCATGGAGGACTCCACGGTCGACGCAGAGGAGGTCCTTCGGGTCGAGTCTTTCGTGTCGCTGTCAACAGTGACTTGATCACCTTTGTGGCAGCACATGAATCTGGTGAGTTTGATGACGCCACCATCACGGTCCACGAGGCGCATGATGAAGACGCATTTGAGGCACTCAAAGACAATGAGGAAGAAGGCATAGGTCAAGTAGGACGAAACGGAGGTCCCACTGAGGAAGACCGTGCCCATGGAGCAGATGATATAGCCCAACCAGCACGCCAAGGTCAAGCTGAGATTGATAATGACCTAATTGCCAAATAATCAAGAGTACAACCTTGGCGAGATCGTGGAGAGAATAGGGAATTCGCACGTAGTTGAGTTTGTGCTGATTTTGAGAAGAGCGTTTCTCCTTGTTGTGGCCCCAGTGGGCAATGACAGAGAAGACACCAATAGCCGAGAGGAAGTTGATGAGGAGAGGGAAGAAGGATATGGTCAGGCCCATCTCCGCCGACTGAAGGATAAAATACACCGCCAGTCCTGCACAAAGAAGGCAAGATCAGCGATATGAAGCGGGATCGTCGGGAAACGAGCACAACGGTACCAATCACAGAAATGAAGTTGAGGGAGGCCATGAGAATGCAGAAGAGTCTCGTCCTCTGAGCCATCTTCTTTCGCAGCTTCCCGGACAAGACATCAAACCTAGGCAGTGAAAATTGCTATTGAGAAGGAAGACAAGAGCAAGGAGGAGGAATTCACACAATCGACGCACCAGAAACCAACGATGAGGAGCGTGGCAGCCATGCGAATGGCGGCTGGGAGGATGCGCAAAATGACGTTGATAATGCCGTACAAAGCGGCTGGCGCGTCATTCCGCTTCATATCGTACGAAAGCGACCAGAAGCCAGGAAGCGCCACTACAATTTTAAAAAATCACAATATTTCACCCAAATCGAAATGACCAGGAGTGGCATCCTCTGGAAATGATTCAAGCATCACGCTTCAAGAAGACCCACTAACTCTTGTATCATCTTGTGCTGAAGGAGAAAATATTATGGATAATAGAGTGAATTCGTACCGATATGGGAGATGAGCATGAGGATGCCCACAACGTCCGTCAAGCGCGTTCGTGAGAAGCGCTTGGCTTTTCTGAGGTAAGCGAGGCGAATGGCCGCCCAGAAGATGAGGTACAGCGCCACTACCGTCAAGATGATCGCTCGAATCCACTGCAGCGGCTCCCAATATTCTCGTCTATGCAGAAAGCAAGAACATCAGCTATCGTAACGAAAGAGGAAGGAGTTCAAGAGGCGCACAGAGTGTCGCAGCGAGAGCCTTCAAAGGCCATATAGCAAACGCAAGTGCTCGTCGCGTTGTTGACACGGATCGTATTCTCGCTGACACAATTCGCCATTTGCCTTTGCCAATATTGATTCGGACTTCGGAAGGGTTATGCAGGAATTGATTTGATTTACCAAATCGGGAAAAATGAATTTCACTTTATTAGGTGCAATTTCGGGAACTTCCAGGACTTAGAGGAGCTGCAAGCTGCGATCGTCAACAGCTGTACGGAGAGATTAATGGTGAATGACGAAGGCAAAGAGAAAATCAAAAACGATTCGAGAGAATGACAACTTGGTCTCTCGGGGCGACACAATGCGTTTCAAGAACGAAAACTCAAACCTCAACGAAGCTCCGTGTCCTCCGATCTGATAACAAAATGAAACTTATAAATTAATTTAAAAATATATTTAGAGGAGCAAAGCGGTGGGAGGGCGATCCTGGGGCAGGCCATCAGGTCTACAAAAGAGTCGGCACCTGAGGAGCGCGCAAACCGGTATGTCCAAAGTCCTCAAAATGTCTGATTAAAAATTTTATTAATATAATAAATTATTTGGACATAAGGAAAATAGACTGAAAGCGGTGAAACGAGCAACAAGGCCGTGAGGGGCAGTGAGGAGGAGGCAGCGGAACTATTCTTACCGGTCGTCAAGGTAACGCGCCCTCAAAAATGACTACCCTCAAAATACATGTCGAATACATTCCATCATCTGTGGATGTTGTATAAAAGAGCGAAACCGAAGGGAGGAAGGCACCTCGACGTGTGAAGGTCCGGCAGCGTAAGAGAATACCGTACAAGTTAGGAAGTGCAGGGTTCGACTACCTCTAACGCCTCTCAGATGGAGGAGGCGCTCTGTCATAGTATTCCTCAGCGAATCGACGACTCAGTCGTGTCCCTCTTCCAGGACACCCCCGATCAATATAGAAAAGGAGCCGGATCATTGCAATGCCGACAAATGCTCATACCGCCCACGCAAATCGACTGCGCAATTCCCCCTCGGGAATTTGCATTTCATCCTCTTTCTTGAGCCTCCTCCTCTTTCAATTTCTCCGTTTCACATTATGAATAATAGTTTAGAAGGAAAGAAATGGTAAAAAGATCAAGGCGAATTAGAACTTGAGCCGACGCTGGGCCACCTCCGCTCCGGCGAACATCCCCTCAAAGAGCTTCTTCCTCCGCGCCTCCTTCTCCTTCTCCTCCTTTTCCCTTAAGGCCTCAACCTTCCTATGAATAATAATAAAAAAGAGATTAGCAAAAGGCAACTGAACCGAAACGAGATGATAATTAAGAACTTTTTCGAGAGGAGCGTCGGTGAGAGGATGTTGCTTTGAGTGAAGTGCCACTTCGCTGCAGAGACGTAGTTGCACTTTTCATAAACCTGAAGGAGTGATTGAGGAAGAGATTGAGGAAAGCAATCAAAAGGAGGAGAAGGGACGAGGAACGGAGAGAGGGGAGGGGGGGGGGGATCCGAACAATGCCAGAACGGTAGTGAGCCTTGGGATTGGAAGGGTCGCCATTGAGAACTAGATTGCAGCACGCCAGCGCCGAGCTCGGATTATTCAATTCCTGAGAACAAAGAAAATGAAGAAACACCACCAGAGGAAGCAGCCGTTCGCGAAAGGAGAGGGCGCACAATCTCACAGTGAGCAAGATTGAGATAATAGGTGGCGAGTTTCTCGTCCATGAGGCTCCTTTCCTTTTGGTCGATTTTTTCTCCTCTCATCTCCTTCTTTATCTCACAATTGCTTCCTCCAGCGGGCAAGTCCGTCAGGGGCGCGTGGTCGAGCTCCCAGGAGGCGAGGAAGCTCTCGAGCAAGTCGATCGCTTGGAGGTAGAATGGCCGAGCCTGAAAGAATAGGTCGTCAATAAAATATATAACATATAATGTAATAGTTTCCGCAAAGGGATACAGATCAAAAAGAACAAGAAAAGTCGACAGCCAGGGAGAAAGGGATTCGAACCTTGCTGGCCTCCTTGATGAGCGCATTGCCGCGTTCCTTGAGCTGCTCTGCCAATGCCACGATCTCCTCGACCGACTTCTTCTCACATTTTATCGATTGAAAGTTATCTTTCTCCTTCTCCACCGCCATATCCGGGTCCTTGGGCTCGAGAGAGACGACATTGAGGGCGAACAAAAGCAGCGACGACGGCGCAATGTAAGGAAACGCGGGACAACCAAAGCGACCGAAGACCTCGCTCGCAGTGCTCTTGAACACCAATCCCTGCGATGTCACAGCACCACGAAGCTCTTGGAGGGATTGAGTTTTGAGGGCGTCAACAAGGAAGACGTTGAGGAGGCGGTGAAGAGCTGCAGAAAAAGAGGGCAAGAAGCAACGTGAGTGATGAAGAAAGAAATATGTGCACGATTTGAAATGTCAGAGAGAAAAAGTGAATCGTGAATGATGATGAATCTGGGAGGGTGGGGAAGAAGGGCTGGAAGAGGTGAAGGCGTTTTGACGAGGTGGACGAGGAAGGATGGAGGAATTGAATTCAAGGCCACCTTGGCGCACCTCCGCAGCAGATGGCGTCCCTGCCAATACCAAATGATATCAAAGGGTATCCTAATGCCGCAGTGTCCTCGAACAAAGCGAAAACGGAGCCCATGGCGGCGGGCGTGGCGAGCTCAACCTGTGCCACAACCGCGCCGTTCCCAGCAAATGCTGGCGCCCAGTACGCCTTGTAGTGAAGCTGCACGACTGCCATCAAATTCAATTGCAAATGCCGAAGAGGGAGAGCACTGACAAAGAAAGTCAGAAAGACTCGGAACCTAGGAGCAGGGAGAGACAGGAAAAAAGCGTCGAGTGCAAAAAAATGTTCAGACGACAACTGCAGGACTCGAACCTGCGCGGGCATAGCCCATTACCTTAGCAGGGTAACCCGTTAACCACTCCGGCAAGTTGTCTGAAAGGCGAAATATAACTACATTTTGCATTTACAAACCCATGAGAATTTTGGCTCTTCGTTAGTTGCGAGGAAGTTTAATTCCCCAAAATACGTACTTTCCTCATGGAATATGGTCCATTGTCTTTTAATGCGATTACCGGTCAAGATCAACTCCCGCCGGGACTCGACAGACTTCCTTCAAAGCGAACTGCACTGGACCTTTTAATTCTTCGAATGACTCTGAGGAAATTATTTATCACATATTGATGTGCCAATCGAGGCGAACGGCGTCCGGCAGTACAGGTGGATAGTACTTGATTCCAGGGTTTTTCATGATGCCCTCCACGTAGATCTGGTGCACCACCTCCTTCTTCTCGCCCTCTCCTGACAAGGTGCCTAGGACAGAGCGAATCAGACAGAAAAAGCCATGAAGAAGCGTAATGAAAAAGAAGAGATAGCAACTACCATTGCCACTGATGCGGCCCGACTTCCATTCGCCAGTGAAGAGCGTCTTGTCTTTATTGTCAAGCAAGGTTCCCGGGCCGTCTTGCTGAACCACGATCAAAGTAAGAATCGAGTATTTGATGGAAATGAGGTGGAGGCGCACAATGCCGTTTTTGAACTCTCCATCAAAGACTGCCTCGGGAGTCTCGAGGCGACCCTTACCGTGACGCAGGCCCTGGAAGAAACCGCCCTCGTAGCAAAGACCACTATTCTCGAATAGCTTGCCCTGGCCATGTGGCTTATCGTACTTCCACTCACTGTGACACAAAACGAAATCATTTAATTTAGGCATTCAGAACAGGAAAGAGGAGAAAATTACCCCGTGTACTCGGTGCCGTCGGCGTAGGTGTAAGTACCACTACCCTCGCGGATGTCGCGATACCAATCGCCTACGTACTTGTCGCCACTGACATAAGCCATAGTGCCCTCACCAAACTTGCAACCTCTATGGAAGTTGCCTAATATAACGATCAGCAAGGACGTCGAAGTCAAGAAGTAGAGAAGATGAGGAACCTTTGAAGGAGTCGCCGATCACCGTGACAAGCGTGCCTCGGCCTTCAAAGAGGTCGTCCTCGAAGCTGCCCACATATGTGGAGCCGTTTCCAAAGACCTCCTTTCCTTCTCCATGTTTCTAAAGCAACGAAGAAAGAAAATGGGAATCGGCAGTAAGACGAAGAAGACGGCGAATCGAAAATGACGCACCCGGCCCTCAAAGTAGATGCCCTCAAATTCATAACCGTTCTTGGAGCAAGTGTACTTGCCTTTTCCGTGAAACTCGCCGTATTTGTATTCGCCGACATAGGTCACTGTGCCTATTGAGATCACAATGTCAGACAGAGGAAAGGAGAGGAAGATGGAGCGAGGGGAAGGAACGGGAGGGAAAGAAATGAATGGAGAGGAAAGAAAGGCAAGGCGGGCATGGAAGGACCATCAGTAGATGTGAATTCTCCGGAGCCTTCTTTGCGTCCACGGGCAAAGTTGCCTTTGTATTTGCCAGCCTTGGAGGACTCCTCGCCTTGGCCGTGTGGTTGATCGCGCTCCCACGCGCCTGAATACGTGTAGTCTGTACCACGGAGCGTGCCTTGTCCTAATTCGAATCGCGAATGAGCACAGTCATTTAATAGCCACTTCCATATCAAGCCGCCCTACCTGAGCGCTGACCATCCTTGAACTCGCCAGCATAGACCCAGAGGGGTTCGCGTTGGGTCGTCTTGTGCTTCTCGGCATACCGAGTCAAGGTTCCTACGGATAAAATGAGAAAGGAGAAGGAACTCCACCCAGAGCAACAACGAACCTGGGCCGTGAAAGCGATCAGCACTCCATTCACCAGTGAAGGTGTCTCCGTTGGGCCAGGTCAGCAGTCCCTGGCCTTTCTTGCGACCTGAAAAAGATATTTAATCCCATGGAGATCAACAAGGAGAAGGAGAATGGTACCAACGGCCCACTGACCAGCATAGACGCTGCCGTCCGCAGCGTGGAGCGTTCCTTGGCCGTGGGGAAGATCAAGCTGCCACTCTCCCTATCAGAGCCATCATCATCAACACAATGATCATCAAAGGGGCTTTCCACATCATGACCATCATCATTCATCATCATTCAAATCAGAGAAGAGAATAAAATACCTCATATTTTGCGCCATCGGACCAAGCGGCCTTCGCAGAGCCTTGAAGGCCGCCTCGCAGGAAGCTGCCTTCGAAGACAGTCCCATTTGGCGACTCGAGGCGACCAGGTCCCGAGAATTTGCTATGAGAGCATCAAAATATTAGGAAATCATCGAAGCATTAAGAAGGATAGGGGGTAAAAGACAAAACATAAAAGGTACGCATTGAGCCATTGGCCCTTATAGCGTGAGCCGTCCTTGAAGCGATAGTCCGTGAAGCGTGCCTCGCACATGTCGTCTTTGACTAGCTCGACGTTGATCCTGACCACCAATCATCAATCAGCAAGCAAAGAAGCTGTGGATATCAAATGGAGAGTGAGAGTCAGAAGAATGCGAACTCGAATTCCTTCTCGGCAGGAGTCAAGGGACGGAGGAGCCAGCTCTTGATCACCTTCTGGATCTCCTCGCACCAGTTGGCCTTGACAGGTTGCAGCTTTGGCAAGTCCACTATGGAAAATTGGTCATGCAGGTAGAACAAGAAAAGGAAAAAAATACTCGACGAACGTTTCTCCTTGTTCTTCTTGGGGTCAACTTCTCGGGGCTTCGTGCGGAGCAGCACGGCTTGCTCGGGTGTCTTGAGCTCCACGGCATCATCACCAACTTCAGGCACCGTTCGACACCAAGTGTAATTGAATTCAAGATATCCCTACAGGTATTAGATGAAAAAATGGATATGTACATCATCTCACGAAATCAATCATCGATAGGAATCATGGGAAACCGTGCAAGGTACCTGGATCTGGCGCTTGGTGATCTTCTTCTCTTTCTCTTTCTTATCGATTGGCGCGGCGAAGGCAATGATGTCATTGAAGAGAAGCACCCACGTGCACTCGATAGAGTTGTAGCTGGCGAGCAGAGGGCCATCGAGGACAAGGTGGCGATGCGGGGCCATCAAGCTCTACCAGACGAACAATCAACTCAAAATAACATAAATATTCTAAATGTACAAAAAGAAATGGAGAGTGAGTGAGCGATCGCACATCGAGGCCATGGAAGCCACGCTTCAAGAGATCGGCCATAGCGCGCGCCTTCTCCGCTTTGAGGACACTCTTGTTAATGTCATCAGCCACAGTGCCAATGTGTTTGAGCGCCTCCTGGATCGAGTTGTAGTCTGGATGGTCCGTCTTGGTCTGCTTGATGAGATCTCTTAAGAGCAAGTTGTACCGTGGGATACGCTGCACTGGCGTGATGAGGTAGAAAGGCAACGTGACTCCGCTGCATCGCTGCTCACACGTCTACATGGAGAGGAAACATGATGAATGAAATAGTCGCAAAGAACGAATCAAATAATCAAAAAGATCATCAGAAGGAATCCTTAGGAAAAGGACCTTCAAGTAATCCTTGAACTTCTTGTTCTTCTCGCGACACTTCTCAATGGTGTTGAGAGCGCCATCGTAGTTATCGCAATATTGCTTATACATGCGCAGATACGGCGCCAAAGAAACAAACCTAACAACCAAAAAACCGAAATTATCATAGTACTGAAAAAGAAGAAGAAGAGATCAGAGAGGAGGAGGAGAGAGTCAATGAAGAGGTACACGTCACCAATCTTGGTCGTCTCAGTGTTCCACTTCTCCAATCGCTGTCCGAGTTCCTCCATAAGCTTCTGATTAAACTCGCAAATCGTCTGCAACAAGTATATAATATTCTATGTCAATTCATAGACGCATTTGCATAGAAGAAAGGGATAAGATGAAAAAACTCGAGGACAGGAAGGCATGGGGGACCTCGATATTGGAGAAGATGGCTCTTTTCTCTTCATCGGAGATGATCTTCTTCTCTACCATTGGCTTAATCCAGACCTTCATATCCATAAACACAACATTAGGACAATGGAGATGACATGATATTAGAAAGTCAAGATATTTGTGGATATGTGTATCTACACATATGTATATGAATCAGAATTAAAGGGACAATTACGTTGATGGCGACTTGCAGGGAAGTGACATAAGTGACCTCGGTCGAGTAGATCTCCTTGGCATAGTTGTCACGAAGGCGGATTCGTTTCTAATATATTATCATCATCAACATCAGCTGGTTATGTGATAAAATATCGAGTAGCGAATCGTGATGGATAGATGGAGGAATGAGTGTCCATACGAGCTCCTCCTGGGCGGCCTTTTCCGCAGCTTCAATAGCAGGATCCTTAGCAGCAGGAGCAGGTTCAGCGGCAACAAGAGCGATCGATGGAATTGGCGATAAGGACGAGTGTTCGATGGGGGCAGGGGAGGCGGCACGAGGCATAGTAGGAGACCCTTCGATAGTCACCGACGATCTCTTCTCAGTCTTATTTTCCTGATGAAAAAAAATATAAGGGGGAAGATCGCCCAGTGGTCATGTATATTAGGTCGCACTTGGGAAGTGAGACGATGACTGCTGAGGTCTTTGGAAGAGAGCTTCTACGAAAAGAGAAAAAAAAAGAGATATTGAGAGGAGAAGAAGATAAAAGATCAGATCGCACTCGTGGGGTCGACTTGGAGTCCCTGCGCTCGCGATGATGTTTCGCACTGCCATCATCGCTCTCTGATGCTACAACACGATGAAGATGAGAGAGACATAATCTTCATCCAGCAGAGACCTTCAGAATCAAGGTATACATCTGCCAGTTCCAGGCGAATGAGGAGTGAGCATTTCGGAAGGAGGAGGCGAGCCAGACTTGAGGGGCAGGTCAGTGGCAGCGGTTGCAACAGACGAGGAGCTGCGGA
>Ga0154020_10004610_pt1 | contig 16411 bp, 14 predicted proteins | sample Klosneuvirus_201_FD_109709 | JGI IMG/M metagenome (GOLD analysis project Ga0154020, IMG submission 109709) | Active sludge microbial communities from wastewater, Klosterneuburg, Austria - Klosneuvirus_20160825_MG | ecosystem: Engineered > WWTP > Aerobic digester > Activated sludge | place...
GATGAATATTGAAGTGTGTTATAGCCCCCAAAGTTATCATCTTTTTCATAAACCCGAAGCCATAGTTGTGGTAATTGACGTCCTCAGAGCCACCTCTGCCATCACCACAGCTATTTTCCATGGGGTCTCCAAAATGATCCCCATTGCCACCATGATAGAAGCCGACGAGTACAAAAAGAATGGTTTTATGGTGGCCGCAGAACGAAACGGTGAAATTGTGGATGGTTTTGATCTGGGCAACAGTCCTTTTGGCTACATGAACAAAAAAGTAAAAGGCAAAACCATCGCCATCACCACTACCAACGGCACACACGCCATTGAAGTGGCACGCAAAGCCAAACGCATTATCATTGGCAGTTTTTTAAATCAGGATGCCGTGGTGGACTACCTCAAAAAGGAGAAAAAAGACGTGCTTTTTTTGTGCGCAGGCTGGAAAAATAAATTTAACCTCGAAGACAGCCTGTTTGCCGGAGCTGTGGCACATGACCTCGTGAACAAACACGATTTTGCAACCATTTGTGATTCCACCATTGCGGCTATGGAGCTCTATAAACTTGCCAAACACGATTTGGAAGGTTTTTTGGCCAATTCTTCTCACCGCAAACGTTTGGCCAAACTTGATCTGGAGAGGGATGTGAAATACTGTTTAACGCCCAACCAATGCCCTGTAATCCCTGTGTTGGAGGGAAAGTTTATTGTGAAGGGATAAAATTATGTAGTTGCTGCCGTCTTTTTGGGCGTGTCCTCTGAAGCGACGTAGAAGCAGAGCGAAGCTCGCTTCACGTCTGCTTCAGAGGTCGGGCTCTCGCGGCTCGCTGGGCGAGGTTCCGCTCTGCTTCACTCGCCCGAGCTCAAACAACCGCTCCATCCCTCACGCAAGTTCCGACTCGCCTACCGCACTTTCTCGCTCAAACATCCACTGGATGTTTGCCGTCCCTCACGCAAGTTCCGACTCGCCTACCGCACTTTCTCGCTCAAACATCCACTGGATGTTTGCCATCCCTCACGCAAGTTCCGACTCGCCTACCTCACTTTCTCGCTCAGGACAAACATGTAGTACATGTTTGGGCCGGCTTGTGCGAAAGCACCAGATGTTTGCCGTCCCCGCCCGAACGACCGAATAATGATTCACAGTTCGGTCGGGCGGGCCTCACGCTAATAAACATCGATTGCTAAATACCGGGATTTTCTCTGTTATTTTTTACCGCCTTTTTGCTGCCTTCGTACATTTCGTATTTGAGGTAGCGGCACTCTAAAGAACCATTGTAGACTTGAATCTTACGGGTGGGCCTGAGCCCTATGTTTTTTATGAATTCAGGACTGCTGGTAATGATCCAGGCTGTAAATCCTTTAAAATCTTTCTTTAATTTACTCCCAATCTCTTTGGCCATTTCTTCAATCTCCTTCACCGGCAAACGCTCACCATAGGGTGGGTTTAAAATGATGACGCCGCTGCTTCGGGAAGGCTGAATATCAAAAAAGGATTGGTGAATCACCTTTACCGAATCTTCCACTTTCGCCTTCTTTACGTTGGTGAGTGCTTTTTGGGTCATTTGTAAATCGGAGTCGGTAGCCACAATGTCAACAGGCTTGTCACTTATCTTCCCAATGCTGCTATCGAAAATGGTGTCGTACAATTTTTCATCGAAATTCTTCCACCGTTTAAATCCAAATTCGTCGCGGTAATAACCGGGTGGTATTCCTGCTGCCCAAATCGCCGCTTCTATCGCAATGGTGCCTGAGCCCGTCATGCCATCGATGAGCAACTGATGAGGTTCCCAGCCGCTTAGCTTGACAAGGCCTGATGCCAGAACTTCCTTCATTGGTGCTTCACCAATGTGTGCTCTGTACCCTCTTTTGTACAAAGGTTCTCCGCTGCTATCCAAATTAACAGTGACCTCATTTTTATAAATGTGAACATAAAGCCTCAAACCGGGGTGTACCAAATCTACGCTAGGGCGTTTACCAAACTTTTCACGGAACCGGTCCACCAAGGCATCCTTCACTTTTTGCGAAATAAATAAACTGTGGGTAAACACCTCCGAATTTGCCACACTTTCAATCATAAACGTGTCTTCAGCGGTAAGAAATTGTTCCCATTCCAACAGTTTAATGGCATCGTACAACTCTTGTTCGTTCTCCGCTTTAAATTTTGCAATCGGAATCAGCACCTTAAGGGCCGTGTGCAGACTTAAATTACACTTGTATAAAAACCCTGTGTCGCCCACAGCTGATACGCCACGTTTAAAAGGCAACACTTCTTTCCCTCCAAGCTTTTTCAATTCATTGGCCAGCACTTCCTCTAGTCCGAAAAATGTGGTGAACTTCATTTCGAAGTCCTCTTTCTGTGTGTAGGTGTATAAAAATTTCAAGAGAATAGGATTTCGTTTGTGTTGATGCGTATTTTTTCGGCAATGTCGTCGGTCGGCAAATCATTATCGTCACTTCCAAACGGATCTTCAATTTCTTCCGAAATCAGTTCCATTGATGCAAAGGCGTAAAACATCAGCATTACAATAAAAATGCTCCAGTATCCTACACTTAGACCAAATGTAAATGGCATGGTTATGACGTAAATAAAAATAATCTTTTTAATAAAGATGCTGTAAGAATATGGAATTGGGGTGCTTTTAATGCGCTCACAAGCGCCGCAAATGTCGGTCAACTCATTGATGTTCTGGTTGTAAACCAAATAATCAACGGGGTGCTGGCTTCGGGAGTTAAAGTGTTCCATTAAAAAAGCCGTGAGTTCGCGCGCAATAAAATTGGGTTTATGATCGGCATTGAGATAAGCCTCACGGCTAAAGCTTTCATCAAACTGTAAAATTTGTTCGGCGGAATTTCCCCGCAAATGTTCCTTTAAACACAAGGCATAATTGCTGATGAGCAACTGCGCTTTTTTGCGCGAATAGACGTCTTCCTTTGGGAAAAGGGCATTCAGCTTCAGTGCCAAATTTCTTGAGTTGTTAATCAATGCTCCCCACAATTTCCTTCCTTCCCACCAGCGGTCGTAAGCCGAGTTAATGCGAAACACCAGCACCAAAGAAATGATAAACCCTGAAATTTGATGAAACACCGTTAAATTCGGAGGCAATAAATTTCTGAGGTAATGTTGCTCTACATAGGATACCAAAAACGTAATGCCACCGAGCAAAAACATGGCCGGGAACAAAATCCGCATGGTATCCGATTTATGGAAATGCAGTATGAGTTTTATCCAGTCCTTTGGATTGTAGGTTACCATTTGAAGTTTTTGGCTTTATTCATACGATCCCTTTCCTCAGGGTTCTGCATCTCGTAAATAAACTTAGCGGTAGATTCCACCCACTCTATAATTTCGGTTACGTTTTTCTTTTGGTGTTCGATAATTTGCTCATCGTTTACTTCGTAATAAAACCCAACATCCTGGTTTTCTTTTTTTGGCAAAATTTTCATTTCAGTAGTTTTGAAAGTAAAAGCACACCCATTTGATCCTGGATTCTATTGGCAGTTGAGAAGAGTATGCAATACTCCATCACTAAAAACTCAAAATAACTTTACGAATGATGTTGATGCATTCCTTCAACTGTTCTTTATCAATCACCAAAGGTGGGGCAAAACGAATGATGTCGCCGTGTGTGGGTTTAGCCAATAAGCCTTGTTCAGCAAATTGCACACAAACCTCCCAGGCACTCTTGCCGTTTTTTTCTTTAATAACGATGGCATTCAACAAACCTTTGCCGCGTACGTCGGTAATCACACCGCATTCGCTTTGTAATTTTTTCATTTCAGCCCTAAAAAACTGACCCAATAATTCGGCGTTCTCTGCCAGCTTTTCATCTTTAAGCACTTTTAATGCTTCTATAGACACCGCACAGGCCAAAGGATTTCCGCCATAGGTACTGCCGTGCTCTCCGGGCTTAATGGTGAGCATCACTTCATTGTTTGCAAGCACGGCACTTACCGGCATAGTGCCTCCACTCAGGGCTTTTCCTAAAATTAAAATATCCGGTTTAACCTGTTCGTGATCGCAGGCCAGCATTTTTCCGGTGCGGGCTAAACCGGTTTGCACCTCATCGGCAATAAACAACACATTGTATTTAGTACACAGCTCCCTCACCCCTTTCAAATACCCTTCATCAGGAACCACTACCCCGGCTTCTCCCTGAATGGGCTCTACCATAAATGCTGCCGTGTTGGGGTCCTTTATTGCTGCTTCCAGTGCTTTTAAATCATTGTAGTCCACCAATTCATAGCCGGTCATAAACGGACCAAAGCCTTTGTAAGAACTCGGATCGTTGCTAGAGGAAATTGCTGCTAATGTTCTTCCCCAAAAATTACCTTTGGCAAACACCAGTTTGGCTTTGTTTTCAGGAACACCCTTAACGTCGTAGGCCCAGCGACGGGCCAGTTTTAATGCGGTTTCCCCACCTTCTACACCCGTATTCATCGGCAACACCTTATCGTATCCAAAATACGAGGTAATGTATTGTTCATACTCACCTAAAATGGAATTGTAAAAAGCCCGGGATGTTAAGGTTAACTTTTGGGCCTGCTCGGTTAATGCTTTGATGATGCGGGGGTGACAATGCCCTTGATTAACGGCACTGTAGGCGGCCAGAAAATCGTAGTAGCGTTTTCCTTCCACATCCCAAACATAAACACCTTCTCCTTTTTCAAGTACAACGGGAATGGGATGGTAATTGTGTGCGCCGTATTGGTCTTCCAGATCAATTAAGTGTTGGCTGCGGGTGGTGGTCTCAGTCATGGCAATGGGCTTTAATGCAGTAAATATACGTGAAAAAGCTGAGTGCACCTTTGATGCGTAGCCACTGTACCCATATTCATGCTTATAAAAAAAGACGCTTAAGAACCTTGGTTCAAGAAAGCTAGGCTCAATAGTACTTATCAATCAAATACAATAGCGCTCCTATCCCTCCTGCTCCCATTTCCAATTCGCGTTTGTTGATCTTGTCAAACGTATCCGCCGCGGTGTGGTGTATGTCGAAATACCTTTGGGTATCGGGCTCAAAACCTATGCAGGGCACCCCGGCCTTGTCCAATTCCGAAATATCGGCCCCTCCTCCACCTTCTGAAATTCTATCCACGTAATAAGGTGTAAAAAAGTGTTTCCAGCTCAGCACTTTTGTGTACAGGCCATTTGTGGTATCTACTCCAAAACCTCTTGGCGTGTACCCTCCTGCATCGGTTTCCAATGCCGCAAGGTGTTTTTCTCCTTTTAGCTTCGCGTCTTTTGCATACGCTTTTCCTCCCGCCAATCCGTTCTCCTCATTCATAAACGCCACTGCCCTGATGCTGTGTTTGGGGCGTATGCCTAAACTTTTAAATGCTGCCAGCACTTCAATACTTTGCACAACGCCCGCTCCATCGTCGTGTGCCCCTTCACCATTGTCCCAACTGTCGAGGTGACCACCTGTGATGATAAACTCGTTTGGCTTTTCAGTTCCGTTTATTTGACCTATGACATTGTATGAAAGCACATCGGGCAAGGTTTCGCAATGCGTTTCGAGATACACTTCAAGGTTTTTATTTTGATTTAAATCCTTAAGTAAGTTGTCGGCAGAGGTGTAACCAATGGCCAGTGCCGGAATTTTTGTTTTTGAAACACTGGTATCGTAATTCATGTTGCCGGTGTGGGGTTCATCATCGGCTACTGAAGTCATGCTTCTTACAAGCACAGCAATGGCACCATATTTAGCAGCATACGAGGCCCCTCTTCCACGGTATTTTACGGCTTCTCCGTATGCCTGTCCGGTTCTGACGTGTTTCTGTTCAAAAAACACATTGTAAAACACAATCATGCCCTTCACTTCTTTTTCGCCCAAGCGCTCTAGGTCTTCAAAGCTTTTTACCTCCACCATTTTCGCTTTTAATCCTTTTGCACCTGTACCAACTGAGCTGCCCAGAGCCACACAAGACACAGTTTTAAGTTTGCCTTGCGTTGAATAATTGCACACTTCTTTTTTACCTCTTACCCAACGCGGCACCATACATGGCTGTAAGATCACTGTATCTGCTCCGGCTGCGTACATGGCTTGTTTGGCCCATTGTACGGCTTGTTCCGCCTGGGGACTTCCACTGATTCGGCCTCCAATTTTTTTACACAGGTATTCGAGGTTACTGTAACATTTGCTTTGGCTTAAATAATAATCGTAAAGCCTCCTCAGTTGAAGAGAGTCGGCGTTTTGTGCTTTGCTTGAATGGAACAACACGAAAAGAAAACCAAGTGGAATGAGTATCCTTTTAAACTTTTTTGACATTGTTTTACTTGTTTATTTAATCACCAAAGTATCAATGAGTTTGTATCCACAGAATTTATTAATGTTGGCCATTAGTTCCTCTTTTCGATAAAGCAACTCTTGTTTTAAAGCCGCTGATGACAGTGTTACAAAAATGGTTTTTTCTCTGAACGAAATTTCAGAGGTGTTTTTGGCGATCATTTCCCCGGCAATTTCTTTCCAACTGTTCCTCACGGTAAAGCGTGAGATTTTTATATCCAGATGTTCTTCTTTGAGGATCTGGGAGATGGCATCGCCCAATTTGATGAGGTTTGATTTTTTTGCCAAAACTGTTTTATAAATACTTTTTTGGGCTTGGATTCTTTAGATTTTCTGAGGCATCAATCACCTTGTCTTTCAATCCGGCTTTGAACGCTATCATCTTTTGAAGCACTTCTTTGTCCGATGCCCCAATAATTTGCGCCGCCAGAATTCCGGCATTTTGAGCCGCATTTACTGCAACGGTGGCAACCGGAACACCATTTGGCATTTGAACTATGCTCAACAAACTATCCCAACCATCAATGCTGTTGCTACTTTTCACGGGCACTCCAATAACCGGAAGTGGCGTCATGGAAGCCACCATGCCCGGCAAATGTGCCGCTCCTCCAGCCCCCGCAATAATCACCTGCAAACCCCTTTCGTGGGCTGTTTTGGCGTAGTCCATCATTTTCTCGGGAGTGCGGTGGGCCGATACGATGTCCATTTCGTAAGGAATCCCAAATTCCTTTAATATCTCTGCTGCTGCCTGCATCACCTGCAAGTCAGAAGCGCTTCCCATAATGATGCCAATTTTAGGTGCTGCCATGCCGTTTGTTTTAGATGTGTAATGCTCTTTTTGCTGTAGCGTCTAAACACGCTTCTTTCATACTCTCAGTAAACGTTGGGTGGGCGTGGCTCATGCGCGAAATATCTTCGGCACTGGCTCTGTATTCCATGGCCACAACCGCTTCCGCGATCATGTCGGCGGTACGCGGACCGATCATGTGCACGCCAAGAATTTCATCGGTAATTTCGTCGGCCAATACTTTTACAAATCCGTCTGTATCCATACTGGCTCTTGCACGACCGCTGGCTTTGAATGGAAAATTGCCCACCTTGTATTTTTTGCCCTGTTCCTTTAATTGTTCTTCGGTGTATCCTACAGCGGCCACTTCAGGCCAGGTGTAAACCACACCTGGAATTAAGTTATAATTGATGTGCGGTTTTTGCCCTGCCATTAATTCCGCCACATACACCCCCTCTTCTTCGGCTTTGTGGGCCAGCATGGCACCCTTCACCACATCGCCAATGGCATAAACACCTTCCACGTTGGTGCGCAAATGCTCATCGGTTTCAACTCTTCCGCGGTTATCCAATTTCACACCTATCTTGTCAAGACCTAAATTATCGGTGTAAGGTTTGCGACCTACCGACATCAAACAATAATCGCCTTTAAACTCTATCTTTTCATCCTTTGCATTCAGCACAGAAACTGTTGTTTCTTTTCCGTTTGATTTTACGCCGGTTACCTTGTGTTTAAGATAAAACTCAAAACCCAAATTTTTCTTTAATACGCGTTGAAGTTCTTTACTGAGTGCCCCATCCATTCCAGGAATGATGCGATCCATAAATTCGATCACACTCACCTTACTTCCGAGGCGCCCATACACGCTGCCAAGTTCCAAACCAATTACTCCTCCGCCAATGATGATGAGGTGCTTGGGGATTTCGGTCAACTCTAAAGCTTCGGTAGAAGTGATGATGCGCTTTTTATCAATTTCGATTCCCGGTAAACTGGCCGGTTTGGAGCCTGTGGCAATGATGCTTTTTGATGTTTCGATCACTTCTTTACTTCCATCTGCCTTAGCGATCTGAATTTTATTCTTTTCAAGGTAAGAACCGTGTCCCTGAAAAACGGCAATCTTGTTTTTTTTCATTAGAAAATTGATGCCATCACAAGTCATTTTTACTACACCACGTTTGCGTTCCACCATTTGTTTGAGGTTCACTTTTGGCGCTTTGATTTCAATACCATGTTCTTCAAAAGTATGTACCGCATTAAAATAATGTTCGCTTGAATCCAACATGGCTTTGGATGGAATACATCCCACATTCAAACAGGTTCCACCTAAGGTGGGGTATTTTTCGATCAGGGCTGTTTTCATGCCAAGTTGTGCGCAGCGTATAGCGGCCACATAACCGCCTGGGCCGGAACCAATTATTGTTACGTCAAATTTCTCCATATTCACAGGTGTTTTTCAATAAAAATCAAGCCCTAATTTACGCTTTATTTTGCAATGGATTTTAGTTCCCAGCCTTTGAAAAAAATCGACTAAATAGATAAAATAAAAGGAGTAAACACGAAAACAAAAGCGCTGAGTAGGAGATCAAGTCGCCAAAACGGCTGAAGAACGTGAGTTCCGTGTTCGCATACATTTTTTGCTCAATCACGGCCTCTTGCCACCAATTGGTGGGTTGGTAAATGGTTCCAAATTCGTCAAGAAAACAACTGATGCCTGTATTGGCTGAGCGGGCTATTTGCCTGCGGTTTTCAATTGCTCTTAAACGGGCGTAGTTCAGGTGCTGTTTATAGCCTGGCGTATCGTCCCACCAGCCGTCGTTGGTAACTATAAAAATCAAAGACGCTCCATTTCGAACATACTCTGAAACGTAATTGGAGTAGACGCTTTCGTAGCAGATTACCGGGGCGATACCCGCTTGATTTGTCTCATCCTTAAACACAGTTCTCTCCTCCTGCAAACCAAGACTGCCAACAGTACCTCCCAGATCAAGGGCTAATTTTTCCAGTGGTTTGAACAAAGCGGGGAATGGCATTTTTTCAACACCCGGTACCAATTTGGATTTGTGGTAAACCTGAGCCGAAGTTCTGTCGATGTAAACTGCGCTGTTGTAAACGTCGTAGTGCAAACCTGAATTTCCATCAAAACGGGCGGTGGCCGTTACTTTAGAGGGATCTTCATAAAACTCGTATGTATTTCCTCCGGTAATGACCTTTAAAAGTGGGAAACTATTGATCAAACTATCTCTAAACCACATCAGTTCTTCACTTGAATTCAGGTGTTTTTCGTTGATGTTGTTGGTAATAAAGGTTTCAGGCAACACAAGGTAGTTGGTTTGGGCGTTTAGCTTTGGTTTTGCCAATTCAAGTGCCTTTATAAATTGTTGCTGGTATTCTAAAACAAATTTAAAGTTGTAAGGGTCTACATTCGGTTGCACCACAACGCAGTTCAATGGTTTTCCAGTTGAGGAGAGCGGCGTTCTGAACAACATCAATCCATAAGACAAGAGAATAGGCAATACAATCGAGAGGCCAATTTTAAACACAGCTTTTCTAAACACAACAATCGGCTTGGTGTGTCGCATGGCTTGAAAAAACAAAAGGTTAATGATAAGCACCCAGGCCGTTCCACCTGAGCTGCCCGTATACTCGTACCATTGAATCCAACGGTGGTGAAACGCAAACACATTGCCCAGATTGAGCCAGGTCCAACTCAGATCCCAAAGGCTGTGGGCGTGCTCCCAGGCCAGCCAAAGGGGCAACAACAACCATTGCGACCACAAGCCATGAAACCGCTTGCGCAGGGTAGAATACAACATAAACACCCAACTCATCAACAAGGAATTCGCAAGTATGGCCATGCAAGCCCCACCAAAGGACGCGTATACGATCCACCAGGTGACCAGAAGATTCCAGATAAAAAAAGTGAGGTAGCTAAAGGCCCAAAGTTTAAGCTTTGCATAGGGTGTCTTTCCTTCTTCATTGGTTTTTTGCTCAAGAATCAGGAGAGGCAGCCAGGCCAGGAAAATTAAAAACCCCAGGTGCCAATACCATGAGGCAGCCAACATCAATCCGGAAGAGACACTCAGAAGAAGTTTACGCATAATAACGCATTGGTAAAGGCTTAATATTATGGATTTTTGGTAGAAAAACCCCAATATTGTTTAAATCTTAATGAATTATTGAAGAAATTCTGAGCATTTCTGTGGCTTTAGGAGTATATTTGCAAATTGCCTTTTTCTATGGAAGAAACTTCTGTAACCCTCGAATCCCGCAAATTATACCCTTACCAGGAGGGTGCAGTCAACAACATCTTTAAGGAGTTACTTGAACTCCCTCCTAACGCGAACCTGCTTTTTCAATTGCCCACCGGTGGTGGAAAAACCATTATTTTCAGTGAAATCGCCAAACGGTACATTGAAAAGTTCGGGCGTAAGGTGCTTATTCTTACCCACCGTATCGAATTGGGTAAACAAACTTCAGCCGTACTTACCGAAGCTGGAATTGTAAACAAAGTGATCACCAGCGAAGTAAAACAACTTCCTCATCAAAGCCACTACCAGAGTTTTATCGCTTTGGTTGAAACACTCAACAACCGCTTGCAGGAAAACGATCAGTTTGTGGAAGATATTGGTTTAGTTGTTGTAGACGAAGCACACAACAATTCTTTCAGAAAAATATTTCACTACTTCCAGGATGTAAATATCCTTGGAGTAACCGCTACGCCTTTGAGTAGCAATAAAAAATTGCCGCTCTATCAAACCTATCAAAAACTAATTGTTGGTGAAAGCATCTCTAACCTTATTGAACAAGGCTACCTTTGTGAAGGACAAACCTTTTCATACGATGTTAACTTAAGTTCTTTGCGTGTGGGCAATAATGGTGAATTTACAGTGGGTTCACACGAGTTGTTATACACACAGGCCATCATGCAAAGCAAGCTGGTGGAAGCCTATGATGAAGTGGCCAATCGCAAAAAAACACTCATTTTCAACGCTGGTATTTTAACCAGCCGTGCCGTTTACGAAACCTTTAAAAGCAAAGGTTATCCAATTCGTCATCTCGACTCTACCTTCAGCGACCGCGACAGGGTGGAGACTTTAGATTGGTTCAGAAATACCAAGGACGGCATTCTGACCTCGGTAAGTATTCTTACCACGGGCTTTGATGAACCGGAAGTTGAAAACATCATATTGAACCGTGCTACCAAATCGCTCACCCTTTATCATCAAATGATTGGTCGTGGTAGTCGCGTATTGCCTGAAAAACGCACCTTTAACATTGTGGATCTTGGGAACAACTCCCGCCGCTTTAATTTATGGCAGTACCCCATTGACTGGAACCATGTGTTTGCCTCTCCACACCTCTACCTTGAACAGCGTTATAAGGATGAGTGGGACTACGAACTGACCAACGATTATGAAATGCCTCCAGATATCAAGGAACGTTTCCTTAATTCAAGTGCAGAGGCATTCATCGTTCGCGACCGTTACCTGATGGCCATACGAAAAGGCAAAAAACCACAAACCGTTGTGGAGGAAAGCCTGGAGGACCACTTCGCCCGCATTAAGGACAATGCCTCTGCTTTTGAAGAGGCCATTGAGCTGTTTGAATTGCTTGGTGAAGAAATGAAGTACCGTATGAAACAGTTGGGCAAATGCATTAACGCCAGTTCCAACCACACCGACTGGCAAGCACAAACCTACGCCAGTAAACTCAGACGACGTTTGATGACGTACTACGCGGAAAATGAGTCCTGAGCGCTGGTATAAACTCAGCGGCTACCTTTCTCTGGTATTTGGTGTTTTGGCTGCTGCAAGTGTTTATAAGATCACTTTATTATATTACGGGATCCCAATTGCCTTTATTGGTTTTTTATTCTCAGGCCTTAACATCTTCCTTCAAACCAAACACGAATTTGAGCCCGGTAAATTTGCAAAAGGCTATCTGGGCATGTTCCTGAGTTCCCTGCCCGTTATTTTCCTGATGGTGATGATTTTTAAATTTAAGCCCAACTAATGCCTTTACGCAAAAGGTTCTGAGTGGCTTCTTCAGGCGAATTTTTTTTAGGTACAAAATTGTATTCCCATCCTGCGGTTTTTGGCAGGCTCATCAATATGGACTCAACCCTTCCATTGGTTTCAAGTCCGAATTTTGTGCCCTTATCGTATACCAGATTAAATTCTGCATACCGGCCCCGGCGCAGTAGTTGCCAGTGTTTGTTTTCTTTACTAAACGGCCTGTTCTTGTTTCTACGAATCAATTCTGTGTAGATAGGAGCAAAAGCCAATCCAACGTCTTTCCAAAAGGAGAGGTTCTTTTCAAAAGTCATTTCGGCCTTTTTCCCCAAACGATCGAAGAAGATGCCACCAATTCCCCTGGTTTCCTTACGGTGAGGGATGAAAAAATACTCATCTGCCCAATCCTTAAATTTTGAATAGTATTCTCGGTGGTGTCTGTCGCAAACTTCCTTCAGGGATTGGTGAAAAAACCTGGCGTCTTCCTCAAAAATATAATGCGGACTCAGATCAATGCCTCCACCAAGCCAACGCTCGCCGGTATCCATTTCAAAATAACGAACGTTCATGTGTATGATGGGAACAAAAGGATTGTTGGGATGAATGACAATCGACACCCCTGTTGCATAAAACCTGGGTTTGTGTTGATTTGTTTTTTGACCTCCCACGCCGTGTTCTTTTTCCCTGAACAAAAATTCCGGTGCCTCACCAAAAACAGAACTGTAATTCACTCCTCCCTTTTCAAGTACGGCTCCCTCTTTAATCACACGTGTTCTGCCACCCCCGCCTTCCTCGCGCGTCCAGTTTTCCTCAATAAACTTAGATTGTCCATCTGCCGTTTCCAGAGCAGCACAAATGGTGTCCTGCAAATTCATAAGCCAGGAAGAAATATTCTCCCTTCTTATTTCCATCCTGTTTTGTGTAGGCTGTAGTTGTTGTACTTATAAATATACAAACCCCGGTTGTCAAATCCAGTGCTTAAATCAGGACGGAAAAATTTGAAACGCATGTGTTGCATCTCCATTGGGTACTGATCCAGTTTATGGATGAACTCCGGGCCAACGTCCCTTAAATGCTTCAGATAATAGTAAGCCACTTCAAACCCCATAAAAAAATACTCCCCGGGGATGGTTGCCTGTTCGTCAAGATAATACTTTTGCAACACTCTGGAATAGGCGGTATCAATAAGATTAAACTGATAAGGGAAGGTGTAATTCAGATCATTCAGGTACTCCTGATCAATGTTGTCGTTTGTGCTGTTGTTTTCCCAACCGCAAAACACAATATCCTTTTCTTTGTTGAACAAAGCCAATTGCGTGATAAAATCGGAGATCAATACCTGATTTTCACTCAGGTTAACAATAATGTTTTTCACGCCTGTCACGTATCCTTTTTTCACGCCTTCTATGCCCTTTACAACCCTTAAGCTGTCTTTGCTTAGTCGTTCGTCGCTTTTGATACGCTCAGCAAAATGCTTGCGAAAAGCGTTAACAAAATTCAGGTCCTTTTTGTCCTTATCTCCATTTGTAACCAACATCATGTTGCATTTTTCCATCATCAGGGAATCCATGCAATAATCCACCAAACCTTCCAGGAGAGTATACTTCGACGGATTGGTTTTAGAAACATAGATGTTGTTGTAAAGAATTTTGTTCGGTTGAGTGATGGGAGTCACAATTGGAATGTAGTATTCCTTGGCTTTTTTCGCTATGGCCTTAAAACCGTTCGCATAAAATGGGCCAAAAATAATATCGTGCTCCTTAAATTTAGTTTCATTTGTAAAACGTCTCAAGCCGGAGGAGTCCTTATCATCAATATCGTACAACTCAAGGTTAACGCTAAATGATTTGGTACTGAGGGAATCCATAGCCCGTTTAAAACCAAGATAAAAATCGGTAGCCTTAGAAGGTATGGATGGGAATGGAGAGTTTGAGCGTAGGATGGCATTTACATCCAGAGCCAAAGTTTGATCGAGCTTAAAGGGCAAAGCCAGAGCGACATTGTATACCTCCTTGTGTGGTTTGGAAACGGGCTTAAATAAAGAAGAATCCACCATGGTATTTTTAGGTGCAGGGGCGGCTTTTGCAGAAGCTCCTGATTTTACCGGCGATTTGGGTTTTGCCTTTTGCCCTACCACAATAATTTGTCCTTCTTTCAGTCCTTGAGAAATAGAAGGGTTGTAAATGGCCAACTGACGTTCGCTGATGCTGTATTTCCTGCAAATGGAATAAATGGTTTCTCCTTTGACTAATTTGTGCGTAATGTACCGGCCAGTATCAGCTTGTGCAGCACCGGCATTTGTTTTAACAATGGGCTCCTCCGAGAAAGGAATCCTGATTTCCTGCCCCGCTTTAGCCCCTTGTTTCAGTTCAGGATTATAATTGTATAACTCATCCACACTAATGCTATACAATTTGGAAATGGCATACAAACTCTGACCCTTCTCAATTTTATGAATATAGAATTTCCTGTTTTCCTGAACCTGAATTGTAGTGGATTTATTCTGCCCGCAAACCATGTTTAGCGCAAGCACAAACGACAGCAGAAAAAAATATGTCAGGGGTCTTACTTTCGGCATTTATAAGTTGTAATTCGGTAAACAGATTATTCCCACTCGATGGTAGCAGGAGGCTTGGAACTGATGTCGTACACCACACGATTAACTCCTTTCACCTTGTTGATGATCTCGTTGCTTATTTTTGCAAGAAACTCATAAGGCAAATGGCACCAATCGGCCGTCATGCCATCTGTGCTGCTTACTGCTCTTAGTGCCACAACGTACTCATAGGTTCTTTCATCACCCATTACACCAACACTTTGTATGGGGAGGAAAATAGCACCGGCCTGCCAAACCGTATTGTAAAGATCGTGCGTTTTAAGGCCATCAATAAAAATTGCGTCAACCTCCTGTATAATGCGGACCTTTTCAGCGGTGACCTCACCGAGGATGCGAATGGCTAATCCCGGTCCAGGGAAGGGATGACGGTTTAGCAGCGCAGGGTCGAGCCCAAGCGCAGCCCCCACCCTTCTCACTTCATCCTTAAAAAGACTTCGAAGAGGTTCCACTACTTTAAGCTTCATGTAGTCGGGTAAGCCTCCAACATTGTGATGGGATTTAATGGTTGCAGATGGCCCCTTTACACTTATGCTTTCTATCACATCAGGGTAAATGGTTCCTTGGGCCAGCCATTTTGCATCTTTCACCAGTTTGGATTCCTCATCAAAAACATCGATGAACACCTTTCCAATGGCTTTGCGTTTTTTCTCAGGATCAGAAACCCCGTTTAGCTCCTTATAAAACTTTGAACTGGCATCCACCCCCTTAACATTTAAGCCCAGGTGCTGGTAAGAATCCAGTACTTTTTGAAATTCGTTTTTCCGTAAGAGGCCGTTGTCAACAAAAATGCAATACAGGTTCTTTCCAATGGCTTTGTGAAGCAGCATAGCAGCCACGGTACTATCCACCCCACCACTCAAACCTAAAATCACACGGTCCTCACCAAGCTTAGCTTTTAGTTCACTCACCGTGGTTTCAATAAAAGAGGAAGGGGTCCAGTCGCCAGTGCATTTGCAAACCCCATACACAAAATTCCTCAGGATTTTGGTACCTTCTGTGCTGTGAAATACCTCCGGATGAAATTGTATGCCATAACTTGGCTCACCTTCTATGCTGTAGGCGGCCACGTTTACATCGTGTGTACTGGCTGTAATTTTATAGTTGGCTGGAATGTTCAGTATCGTATCGGCGTGGCTCATCCATACCTGTGAATCGTTTACCACATCATTAAATAGCGGGCAGGTTTTGTCCTTAATTTCAAGGTGGGCTCTCCCGTACTCCCTGGAGTTGGATTTTCCAACCTCCCCTCCAAAAAAGTGAGCCAGAAATTGCGCCCCATAACACACCCCAAGAAGCGGCAATCGGCCCTTGATTTCTTTAAGTTCCGGTTTAGGTGGGTTTTCTTCCCGCACGCTGTGGGGGCTGCCCGATAAGATAACACCCTTGATTTCAGGGCTAATTACCGGCACTTTATTATAAGGGTGGATTTCGCAATAAACATTCAGTTCTCTTAACCTTCGCGCAATCAGCTGAGTATACTGGGAACCAAAGTCCAGAATTAAGATTTGCTCCTGCATAGGGGACAAAAATACAATTAAATTCCGCTTGAAAAGGCTGAGGAAACCGGCTTAGTTTATTTTATGACTTGCTATTTTTTGGTGGGTAGGAAAAATGTGTATATTTGCACTCTCAAAATTTGAGGAGTTCGGGGTGTAGCGTAGCCCGGTATCGCGCCACATTTGGGATGTGGAGGTCGTCAGTTCGAATCTGGCCACCC
>Ga0154020_10004611_pt1 | contig 16409 bp, 10 predicted proteins | sample Klosneuvirus_201_FD_109709 | JGI IMG/M metagenome (GOLD analysis project Ga0154020, IMG submission 109709) | Active sludge microbial communities from wastewater, Klosterneuburg, Austria - Klosneuvirus_20160825_MG | ecosystem: Engineered > WWTP > Aerobic digester > Activated sludge | place...
ACGCGCGGGTCACACTGCCCGGCATCGCGCCTCACGCGAAGCTGCAGGGCAAGGTCGAGTTGAAGCCCATCGCCGCGGATGCGGCCGGATTCGCGGCTTTCATCGACGGCAAGCTCATCACGTCTGGCGCAGCGCCGCTGACCATCGACACCGCGACGCTTGCCGATGGTGAGCATGATCTCTCGATCGTGGCCACACTGAAGGACTCTCTTGAGACGCAGGTGCGGCACGAAGTGCCCGTAACCATCGCGAACTCGGGGCACACGTTGGCCGTGGCTTCCAAGCCGCCGACGAGGGTGACCTACGGCGAAAGGCTCAAGGTCGAAGTCTCTTGCGAGGGAGCGACGGGGTTGGATGTCATGCACCTCGGGCGCAGCGTCGGTCACTGTGATGGCGCGAAGGGGACCGTCGAAATCGACACGTCGAAGCTCGGTACGGGGCATGTCGAACTCACTCCCGTGGCACGGCTCGCGGCCGGTCAATCTGCAACAGGTCCGGCGATCAAGCTCGACGTTGCTGTTTCCGCGGCCAGGATGGGAAAGCCTGCGGCGACGAAGCCATCGGAGAAGGGGCTGCTGCTGAAGATCACCGGCGCGGGGACTTCGGTGGTGAAGGACACGTTCGACTCCGATTGGATCGCAAAGGCAGGCGTGAAAGAGGGGCAGGCCTTTGAGCTGACGGGCGCGTTCGACGCGGCAAAGGCGGATCTCTTTCAGGTTCAGCTCAGGAGCAACGGGCCGTGCGTCGTGGAGGTGGATGGGGCGAAGGTCGCGACCGGAGACAAGTGGCAGTGGCGGTTTGCGCCGGTGCAACTCGGGCCCGGCGTGCATCGGATCAAGCTGTCCGGGACGGCGGTGAAGGATCCGCGGGTGGACTTCAGATTTGGGGCCGCGGGAACGGCTCATCCGAGCGAGGCTCGGTTCACGCATGAGAAGCCCAAGTGAGTCAGAGCTTTTTGAGCTGATCTTGGAGGCGGCGGAGTTCATCGAAGGCCTGCATGGGTGTCATCGAGTCGAGCTTGACCTCTTTGAGGTGGTCGAGCGCGGGGTGCGGGAGGTATTCGGTGAAGAGGGAGAGTTGGCCGCTTTGGGGCTTGGGTTCGGGGGTTGCGTCGCCGACTGGGTGGGCGTGGTGGACGGCGAGGGAGGCGAGGACTTCGCGGGCGCGCTCTACGACGGAGGTTGGGATGCCGGCGAGTTTGGCGACGTGGACTCCGTAGCTTTGGCTGGTGCGGCCGGGGAGGATGCGGTGGAGGAACACGATTTCTTCGCCCCACTCACGGACGGAGACGTGGAGGTTGCGGACGCGGCCGGGCATGCGTTCTTCGAGGTCGGTGAGTTCGTGGTAGTGGGTCGCGAACAGCGTGCGCGGGCCTTTGTCGCCGAGGTATTCGGCGATGGCCCAGGCGAGGCTGAGGCCGTCGAGGGTGGATGTGCCGCGGCCGATTTCGTCGAGGATGACCAGGGACTTGGCGGTGGCGTTGTTGAGGATCGTCGCGGTCTCGGACATTTCGATCATGAAGGTGGACTGGCCGGTGTGGAGGGCGTCATCGGCGCCGACGCGGGTGAAGATGCGGTCGGTGATGCCGACCTCGGCGGATTCGGCGGGGACGAAGGAGCCAGCGTGGGCGAGGAGGACGATGAGGGCGGTCTGGCGGATGAAGGTGGACTTGCCGGCCATGTTGGGGCCGGTGATGAGAGATAAGGAGCCGACTTCGCCGCCGAGGTCGGCATCGTTGGGGACGAACTTTTCGCCCAGAACATCTTCGAGGACGGGGTGGCGGCCTTGTTTGATGTTGAGGGTCGGAATTTCCGTCATGCTGGGGCGGACCCAGGACTTGCGGAGGGCCTTGTTGGCGAAGCAGAGGAGGGCGTCGAGTTCGGCGACTTGTTGGCCGAAGTGGTTGATGGGAGCGATGCACGTGGCCGCGGCCTGGCAGAGGGAGTCAAAGAGGATGCGTTCGCGTTCGAGGGCTCGGGCTTCGGCGGTGGTGACTTTGTCTTCGAATTCTTTGAGCTCGGGGGTGATGTAGCGCTCGGCGTTTTTGAGTGTTTGCTTGCGGCTGAAGGCCGCGGGGGCGGACTTGGATTGGGATGCAGTGAGCTCGATGTAGTAGCCGAAGATTTTGTTGTAGCCGACTTTGATGCCGGGGAGCTTGTGCTCCTCGATGAGCTCTTCCTGATACTTGACGAGCCAGGTGGAGGCGTCCCGCTGGAGACTCTTGGCTTCGTCGAGTTCGGCATCGACACCGTCGCGGATGAGGCCACCCTCGCGGAGGTGTGCGGGGGGAGTGTCGATGCATTCGGCGGCGATGCGTTTGGCGATGGGTTCGAGGGAGCCTCGGACGGAGGCGAGGGCGGTGAGGGTGGGCGCGAAGGCGGGGGCGTTCTGGATGGTGGCGGTGATCAGGTCCAGGCGACGGAGGGAGGTGCCGAGGGCAACCAGGTCGCGCGGGGTGGCGCGGCCGAGGGCTATTCGGCCGGCGATTCGGGTTACATCTTGGACGCCGTCGAGGGCGGCGGAGAGGGTTTTGGCGGTTTGGCGGTCTTCGACGAGGACGGCGACTCGGGCGTGTCTGGATTCGATTTCGGCGAGGCGGCTGAGTGGGCGGCAGAGCCATTCGCGGAGGAGGCGTTTGCCCATGGGGGTGACGGGGGAGCCTTGGCCGGAGAGGAAGAGGCCGACTAAGGAGCCGTCGCTGCTGCCTTGTTTGGGGGCGGTGCCGCGGATGGTTCGTTCAACTTCGAGGGAGCGCAAGCTGACGGCGTCGAGGATGCAGTGGCCGCCGCGGTCTTCGCGGCGGGGTGGGGAGAGGTGGCTGAGGGCGGCGGCGCGTTTGGCGGCGGCGCTTATTTGGGCGGTGTCTTCGCCGGGGGCCTGGGTTTCTTTGAGGTAGCGGAGGATGGCGCCGGCTGCGGAGATGCAGGGCTCATCATCGCGGAGACCGAAGCCGGTGGTGGTGGCGACTTTGTAGTGCTTGAGGATTTCTTCGAGGGCTTCTTTGGGACGGAAGTGCCAGGGTGGCCGCGGCGTGCAGGAGATACCGAGGGCTTCGGCGGCGCGGGCGATGGCGGGAGGAGTTGATGTTCCTTGTTCGGGGTGGATCAGCTCCTGAACGGAACGCGCGGCCAGTTCGTCGGTGAGTTTGGTGACATCGCACTCGAGGACGATGAAGGCGCCGGTGGAGATGTCTACCAAGGCGATGCCGACTCGGGTGGGATCGCGGAGATCGGCGGGAGAGATGGCGGCGAGGCAGCTTGCAGCGGATTCGTCGAGGAGGGAGTCTTCGACGAGTGTGCCGGGGGTGAGGACTCTGGTGACGGCGCGTTCGACGATGGGGCGGCCGGCTTTGGCGGCATCTTTGGGTTCTTCGACTTGCTCGCAGACGGCGACGCGGAAGCCCTGCTGGATGAGGCGGCGGAGGTAGACCTCGAGCTGGTGGTGCGGGACGCCGGCCATCGGGACACCCTCGGAACGCTTGGTGAGGGTGAGGCCCAGGGCCTTGCTGATGGTGACCGCGTCATCGTCGAAGGTTTCGTAGAAGTCGCCGATGCGGAAGAGGAGTACGCAGTCCGGGTGCCGCTGTTTGAAGCGGGTGAACTGGCGCATGGCGGGGGTGTCGCGGGGGTCGGGGATGGGGGGCTCCGGAAAAATGGCAAATCAGCAAATTTGCAAAACAGCAAATTCGGAGGGGAAAGCGTACTCTGCTGGCTGATTTGCTGCTTTGAACATTTGCTGTTTTGCTGCTTTATCGCCCCGGTCAACTCGAATCCTGTCGGTTGAGCGCGGCGATGAGCCAGGGCCCTTCGGGCTCGCGTGAGAGCCGCATTTCGAAGCGGTTGTGGTAGCCGCTGCTGTTGGTGAGGTCGAGTTTGTAAGTGGCTTCGGTGGGGGTTTCGGTGATTTGGGTTAGGGCGCGGGATTTGGAAGGGCCGCGGGGGGCTAGGTGGTAGAGGAGGATGTTGGCGAAGTCGACGAGGGTTGGGGGTTTGGCGTGGCCCGCGAGCCGCGCGGTGGGCGCGATGAAGGCGAAGGCGGTGCTGGCTTTGTGGGGGTTGAGGGCGTCGGCGAGGCAGTCGGTGGCGATTTCTGCGACGCGGGCGTTGGTGATTTCGGGGGAGGGAGTTTGGCGGGGCGGGTCGGCTTCGAGGATGAAGTCTTCGGGTGGGCGTTTGCTTTTTCGGTTGTTCTCGTCGGAGGGTGGGGCGAGGTTTTGGGCGGCGTAGAAGCGCGGGGGTTCGAGATGGTCGCCGTTCTCGGGAGCGCGTCCGTGCTCGGGAGATTTGGCGCGGTGGCGCGGCGCGTGTGAAGGTGGGGAAGCGGCTTGACGCGGGAGGGAGAGACCGCGGATGAGGGTGGAGGCGGCGCGGCGTTTTTCGATGGGGTCGGTGGAAGATTGGGCGACTTCGTGGAGGAGTTCGAGGGCGGAGGCTCGGAGTCGGACGGCTCGGGCCTGGAAAGACTCTTCGGCGAAGGTGCGGTAGGCCTGGAGGTGAAAACGGACGGCTGGGGAGAGGGTGAAGGCAAGGAGTTCTTGGGGGGAGAGATGTTCGGATTCGGCGAGTTTGAAGAGGTCGAAGCGGAGGGAGAGGTAGATGGCGAAGAGGTGGGATTCGCGGTCGGTGAGAGGGAGATGGTCGGGGATGTGGATCACTGTGTTTGGAATATACTTGGTATTGTTTTGGCTGTCAATACGCAAAAGACGGTTTTTGTTTGGAATTTTCGATTTGGGTGGGTGGGGGCGATTCGGAAGGCGGAGGTCGCCTGATTGACAAGGTACGACGGCTGTAGTAGGCTGCGCCTACGACAGTTGTAGTACCAATTCGCTGAAAGGCCCGTACATGCTTGGAATCAGGGGGATGCTGTGGGTGTGTGTGATCGCAGCGACGTCGCCGGGGCCGGCGTTGGGGCAGGAGCCGCCGGTGGCGAAGGCCGCGGAGCCGTCGCTGAAGGCGGGGATGGCGGCGCCGGCGTTTCAGGTCGAGACGTTTTTGAAGGGTGCGCCGTTCAAGGGGTTTGAGAAGGGGCGCGTGTATGTAGTGGAGTTCTGGGCGACGTGGTGCGGGCCGTGCCTGATGGCGATGCCACACTTGTCGGAACTGCAGCGGGAGTATGCGGGGAAGAAGGTCACGATCTGCGGGGTGAATGTGTGGCAGGAGCACACGTACACGGAGGGGACGCTGGGGAAGGTGAAGGCGTTTGTCGAGGCCAAGGGCGCGCTGATGGACTATGCGGTCGCGTACGACGGCGCGGTGGGATTCATGGCGGATAAGTGGGTGAAGGCCGCGGGGCGGGATGGGATTCCGTGCTCGTTTGTTGTTGATCGAGAGGGGAAGATCGCGTGGATCGGGGCACCGTCGCTGCTGGACATGGTGATCGATGAGGTGGTGCGGGGGGTGTGGGATGTCTCCGGCGGGAGCGAGCGATTGGCCGCGGCGGTGAAGGCGTATCGGGATGCGGGGGAGAAGTACAAGGAGAGCGTGGCGGCGGGAGATGAGGCGTGGGCGGAAGCGGAGAAGCGGTATCCGGCGTTGGGGCGGACGCGGGCCCTGAAGCGAGTTGGGGCGATGCTGGGGGCGCAGCGGGTGGCGGAGGCGTGTGTGCTGGGGGGGAAGATGTTGGAAGATGGGATCAAGAGCAAGAACTTGGGGCTGATTCAGGGGGTTCTGGAGGCGCTGGATGCGCCGGGAGCGTTGAAGGAGCCGGCGGCGCGGGAGTTATTGCTGAAGGCGGCGAAGGCCAACTTTGATCTGGCTGATGCGGGGGAGCCGGGGCCGCATGTGGTGTTGGCGCGGGGGTACTTCTTTGCTGGACAGGTGGAGAAGGGGCGGGCGGAGGCGAAGAGGGCACTGGAGCTGGCGGCGCCGGAGTCGCGGGCGGGGATGGAGAAGTGGTTGAAGGAGATTGAGGAGGAGGCGGGGAAGTAGGCGAAGAGGGGGTTTGGTAAGCTCGTGAGTTCCTCACGGAGTCAAAGTCGTGGCACGCCAGATCAATCTGATTCTCGCGGATCTGATTCGTTTGATGGCCCGCGACTTCCAGGATTCGGGGGAAGGCTCGGACGGTTGGGAGCGTCTCGCCGCGATTTGTGATGAGATCCGCGAGTTCGGAGATGTTGAGGTATTCGCGCCGGCGATGTTCGACGTGATGGAGCGACTGGATGATGTTGAACTGGGCACGCCGGGGCCGCTGGTGCACACTCTGGAACAATGTCCGGGCAAGTATGAGCGATACCTTGCGGAATCTGTGCGTCGCAAACCTGCTCGACTGACAGTTTGGATGATCAATCGGATCTTGAACGCAAAGCCGCCGGACGCGCGTGATTGGATCGGGCTGCTCCGCGAGGCTGATTTGCATCCGCTCGCGTCGAAGGAGACGAAGGCGGCGGCGAAGGGCTACTTGGAGCGCCAAGGCGCGAGTTGAGACGGCAGCTCCGCCGTGGTGACACACCACGGCTCGCCTTGTCAAATGCTACGCGCGAATCGAGCTTGCTCTAGCGGGTTGGCGTGGTTTCGGGGGAGCCCTTGATGCTGAACTCGAAGCTCCGTGGTTGCACTGCGTAGCCGCTTTCACTGGACAGGCCGGTACCGAAACGGTTGATCCACGCCCGCACGGATGCTCCGGGTTTGAAGCGGAGAGTAAGGGTGTAGATGCGTCCGGTTTGGTCGAACTTGCCGGGGGTCACGGACTCGAACGTGCCGTCTTTCTCGAAGGAGAGGCCGCGGCTGGTGGGGTCCATGGGGCGGTCGAACTCGATGCGGAACTGGACTTCGGGGGCGAGTGATTCGCCTTTGTCGGCGGGGATGATGGAGACGATTTGGGGGAGGTTGGTGAGGATGGCGTCGGCGCTTCGCGTTGCGGTGGCGAGGTCGGCGGCGAGGGTGTCCATGTAGGAAGCGAGCGTAGGGAAGGCACTGCGCTGTTTGGAGAACTTGGCGAGTGAGTCGGCGAGGGCGGGGGTCCACCAGAAGCCGTGGGAGGTTTCTGACTTAAGCTCGGCCGCGGCCGCCGGCGGGCCTTCGTTGAGGTTGAGGATTTGAACGACCGAGGCGCGGACGAGGGACTCGTAGAGGATGGTGGTGGGTGAGTCGTATGCCTGAGCGGCGAGGACTTGTTTCTGGTGTTCGTGGAGCCACTGGCCGGCGGGGAGGAGCTTGTCGATGTGGCGGTCCACGAGCGGGTTCACGAAGGGGTGGCAGAACTCGTGGACAACGGTGGCGCGGATCTTGTCGCTGAAGACGGGGAGGCCTTCCTTGTCCCACTCCCAGACGCCGATGGTGGGAAAGACGACCAGGTGGCCGTCGGGGTGGAGGACGCTGCTGCCGTAGTTGGCTCCGCCGTTGAGCAGGCCGATGCGGACGCGGGAATCGGGCGGGATGGAGGCGCCGAAGAAGGCTTCGATCCATTGTTTGATGGGGCGACGGGCGAGGTTTTCGCGCATGCGGGCTTCGGAGGATTCGCGGAAGGCTTTCTGTTCAGCCCAGAAGGTCTGGAAGTTTGAGTCGCGGACGAAGAGTTTGAGCGATGCGGCGAACTGGAGGGCGGATTCGGCGTTCCAGCGAGAATCGAAGGTGGCGGGCCAGGGGTCCAGCGGAACGGAGAACTCGCAGGAGTCGATGTCTTTGAGATGAGCGGCGAAGGAGGAGACGGCGTCGAAGCCGATGCCGCGGTCTTCGCGGAGTTTGGCGGCCAGGAGGGGAGTTTCGTGCTTGGCGAACTTGGCGAAGTGGGTGGCGACGGCTTTGGAGTAGGGAGAGTTGGCAGAAGGCTGGCTGTACTCGCCGGCTTCGATGAGGCGGAAGATGATGCTGAGAAGCTCGACGCGAGGATCGACAACGGCGGGGATGGTGTCGGGGGACGGGGGTTGCTGAGCGAGTCCTGGCGCACAGGTGAGGACGGCAAGCACGAACGTGACAAGCAGGGCAATGGAACGGACCATTCGTTGCGCTCCCGGAGGATGCCGCACACGATACCCGCGGCGGCCCATATATGGGGAGTCTTTGGGATGCGATTGTCGTCAGTTTCTCGACCAGATTGTGCGTTTGTTGCCCTGGGTGGTGACCAGGTTGTTGTCTACGAGGCGGTACTTGTAGATGAGGGGAGTGCCGCCTTCGGGGGTGAGGGTTAGGGTGCCATCCTTGGCTGTCCAGAGGCCGGAGGTTCGGGTGGCGCCGGAGTCGGCGCTGACGTCGCTGGTGCCGCCGGCGGTTTGGGAGGAATAGGTGTAGGTGCCGTCGGCGTTGAGTGTGCAGGTGCGCGAGGTGGCCATGGAGAAGTTGGTGCTGGAGTAGGAGGAGGAGTTGGACCAGCGGCCGCGGATGGCGGGGTCTAGGGAGCGCGGGGCGGCGGTGATGGTGGTGAAGATTTCGGAGGCGATGTCGTCGTGTTTGGTGATGGCGGATTCGAGGCCGAGCGCGGCCATGACGATGAGGAGGTTGTCGCGGGTGGTGCCGCGGATGACGGCGGAGACTCGGGGTTGGTCGGGGGTTTTGGCGGTGCGGTAGCGGAGGGTGGTGGTGCCGCGGTCGGTGGTGGCGGATTCGAGTTGGAGTCCGGGGAGGGATTGGGCGATGTCGGCTTTGAGGTGGGCTTCGACGTTGGCGGGCTCGGGGAGGGCGGTGAGGGCGTAGAACTCGGTGGGGTTTTTGTCGAGGTCTGGGGCGCGGGCGGGGATGAGGGCGGTGGTGCCGTTGGATTGCATGATGCGCCAGTCGGCGGGGTGGCGGAGGGAGAAGCCGAGGGGGTGGGTGAAGGTGGAAGGTAACTTCGAGGTGGCGGGCTGAGAGATGCTTTCGGAGGGATTGGGCTCAGCCGGCGCCTGGTAGGCGAAAGCTGAAAAGGCGAGGAGGAGGAGGGTTGCGGCGGAGGTGACTGGGCGGTTCATTTGAGGCTCCTTTTGGGTGGACAGGAGCGGATGTTTGCCGACGTGGACCCATTGCAGTTTGTTTTGAAGGACGCGGTACACTCGGATGATGTATGGCTTGCCGATGTGGCTGTGGTGGGTAGGGGCGGGCGTAGCCGCTGGGGTGGGCGGTTTTGTGACGTGGTGGAGTTTGTTTCGGGATCGGGCCCGGGGGCGGGTTCGGTGTCCTAAGTGTTGGTATGACATGGCGGGGATTGGGCTGGGGGAGCACGGGTGGACATGTCCGGAGTGCGGCGCGGTTGCGGATCGGGAGCGGCGGCTGCGGCGGACCCGGCGATTTCGGAAGACGGCAGTGGTTGGATTGGTTTTGCTCTTGGGTGTGCCCGGGCTTTGGATTCGAACTTACATGCGGCAGCCGGGGCATGGATGGTGGAGCATCACGCCGACGCCGGTGTTGATGTGGCTGTTCGAGAAACCGGACTGGCAGTCAAGAAAGGTGTGGGATGAAATCGAGTCGCGACTTCCATCGTGGTATCTGCCCGGGAGGATTCACGACTGGATGTTGTCACAGGCGATGGGCTGGCTCGGACCCGGGAGGGTTGATTCGGATCGGGCGCTGGGCGTGTGGACGCTGGGAAGGCTGGGCGCGCGGGGGAACGAGTTGGAAGCGGTTTTGGCGGCGACGGCGGACGAGTCTCCGGGGGTTCGCGTGGTGGCAATTCGTGCGATGCGGGCCGCGCATGTGCCGTTTGAGTTCGTTATGCCCGTGGCGCGGCGGGTGCTGGATGAGCAGGAGCGCTCCGGTGAGGAGCGGAGGTGGTTGTTTGAGTTGCTCTTGGGGTATGTGAAGGAGCTGCCTCCCTCGGACGTTGACTATCTGCGCGGGGCCGCGCTCAGGATTGTGAAAGCTGAATCGGGCGATGAAGGTGCGGCGGCGGCGGGGCTGTTGGGGCGGCTTCAACCGTTGCCGGAGGCGATGATCGATGAGCTGATTTCGCTTTTAGAGGGAGATAAGGCCGCGGACAACGTGCGCTGGTATTCGGTTGAAGAGGCGCTCGGGCGATGCGGACCCCGGGCGGCGCGGGCGGTGCCAATTCTGATTAAGCGATTGGGAAGTGGGCCGACGTGGAATTACATCACCGTGATCCAGGCCCTGGGTCGTATGGGAACGCCGGCCGCGGCAGCGGCTTCGGTGCTCGGGAAGCTTGCCAGTTCAACGCAGCTACCGCCGGACGAGTGCATACATGCGGAAGCAGCGCGACTGGCTGTACTGGGAAAGCAGCCTTCACTGCTGGATGCGTATCTATCCATGCTTGATGACCCGGATGCGGGAGTGCGGAAGGGCGCGCTCTATGCGATGGGGCACCTGGGTGATGGAGATCTCGGTCCGGCGCGAGCGCGGGTGGAGTTGGTGCTGAGCGATCCTGATGCGGAGGTGCGTTCGGTAGCACTCTTCATTTTGTCTTGGATGGGAAGGGATGCGGAGCCGTCGTTACCTGCCATAGAGGGGGTCCGAAGGAGCGATCCGATTGAGGGGGTGCGGGAGGCGGCGAAGGCGGCGGAGGATGAGATTGGGCGGGCGGTGTATATGGCGAGGTGAGGAGGTCGGTACACTTGTCGCATGGGAACTTGGCTCCCGTGGGTCATTTGGCTGGTCGGCGGCACGATTGCGCTCCAGGGAGCTGTTCTCGTGGTTTGGGCTCTGCGCCACGACAAGGCCAAAGGGCGGCGACGTTGCCCCAAGTGCTGGTATGACATGTCGGGCACGGCGGCCGCGGAGGATGGGTCGTTTGTGTGCTCGGAGTGCGGGCGGCGGACGCTCGCCGAGAGGGGATTGCTGAGGACGCGGCGACGTTGGCGGAGGGCGGTGCTCGGGTTGTTGGTGTTTGTGGTTGGCTTGGGGGTCATCTTTCAGGCGGAACTCAGGGCGGTCAAGTGGTGGCATCGAGCGCCGACGTATGTGCTTATCAAGTTGATCCCGTATGCGCCCCGGCTGCCGGAGAACTATCGATGGGAGTTTGATTCTCGCGTTTTCAATAACTCGTACAGGCACTCTGCAGAGGTGGATTACAGGTTTGCGCCGCTCTCAGAGGGTCAGAGAACATCCCTTGCGCATAGCGCCTTGGCCACGCTGAAATCGAATCCAACGCCCCGTGGCGAGAACAACTGGTCGAATGTCTTGGGTTATCAAGCGGCGAAACGTCAGAGGTCCAAGCCATGCTCGTTTCGTTGCTAAGCGACGCGGACAGGCGTGTTTGCGGGGCCGCGGTGCGGGGGCTCGGGCGGATTGGAGCGGACCCGAAGGTTGCCGTTGCGGCACTCATGGGATTCCTGTCAACACCAAATGCACCTTTTGACCAAGCAAGACTTGATGCCATTCGTGGTTTGGGAGCATTTGGGAAGGATGCCGCACCGGCGGTTCAAACGCTCATCACGGAAATGACCACTCCCCGCCAGCAGATCTTTGGAAGTTACTCATTCGAGTACGGTTGCCAACGCGCGTGCCCACGAACACTCGGCAGAATTGGGCCCGCCGCCCGCGCGGCGCTGCCACTCTTGCATGCCACGGACGCAGAGCTGGAGAGTTACCGCGGCGACTGGTTTGACGAACGAGCGGCAGAGCTGCTCATTGAAGGGAAGTGCGAAACGGAGGATGAAGCAAGGGTTTTGATGTCGAAGCACCCGGGCTGGCGTGTTCGTCGGGCGGCAGTGAGCTGGTTCAGAGATGAGGATGCGGCGAAGGACCCGAAGTGGACGCCAATGTTGCTGGCCGCGATCGATGACCCTGACGGCTTGGTTCAGATTGTTGCCATCGAAACGCTGCTCCGCGCCGGCCTCGAACGTGACGCTTGCTATCGAGCGCTGCTTCGAGATGGTGACCCCATGAGATGGAGCGCGTGGACTAACGTTCAAATCATGTGGCGATACGAGCTCGATCCCAAGCCCTTGATTCCTCAGCTCGAAAGAGAGCGTGATCGAGGAAAGGACAATCCGGCGGTCTACCAGAACCTCCAGCACATGATTGATGAAGTGAAGGCCGGAATCACGCACAAGGATGGCAGGTTTTAGACCTGCCCCAAAAACCTCACATCGTTTTCGAACAACATGCGGATGTCGGGGATGCTGTGTTTGCCCATGGCGATTCGTTCGATGCCGAAGCCGAAGGCGAAACCGGTCCATTCTTCGGGGTCGATGCCGCAGGCGGTAAAGACCGCGGGGTCGACCATGCCGCAGCCGCCGAGTTCGATCCAGCGGGCGGGTTCGCCCTCCCGGAGGCGGATCATCATGTCGAGTTCGGCGGAGGGCTCGGTGAAGGGGAAGAAGCTGGGGCGGAGGCGGATCTGGGCGTCGGGGCCGAAGTAGGCTTTGGCGAATTGCAGAATTGTCGTTTTGAGATCGGCCATGGTGAGGCCGCGGTCTACGGCCAGGCCTTCGATTTGATGGAACATGAAACTGTGGGTGGCGTCGACGGTGTCGGGGCGGTAGACGCGGCCGGGGGCGATGATGCGGATGGGGTCCTTCAGAGTGCCGCCGCCGCGTTTGACGGCGGCTTCCATGGTGCGGACCTGGACGGTGCTGGTCTGCGAGCGGAGCATGCGGGGCTTGTCGGTTTTGGCGGGGTCATCGACGTAGAAGTTGTCGCCGGGCTCGCGGGCGGGGTGGTTGGGGGGGATGTTGAGCTTGATGAAGTTGTGGTCATCATCCTCGAGTTCGGGGCCTTCGGCGACTTCAAAGCCCATGCGGGCGAAGACTTCGACCAGGTCCTCGCGGACGCGGGTGAGGATGTGGCGGCGGCCGAGGGCGGAGGAGGAGAGGAGGCCGGGTTCGGTCATGTCTAGAGAGGGAGTGCTGGGTGCTGAGTGCTGAGTGCTGAGTTGGGACTTGCGGGATTCGAAGGCGGATTCGAGGTTGGTTTTTATGGCGTTGAGGCGGGCGCCGACGGCGGGTTTTTGGTCTTTGGGGACATCCTTGAGCCCCCCCATTGCTGCTTTGAGTTTGCCGCTGTTGCCTAGGTAGGCGAGGCGCCAGGATTCGAGGGCCGCGGCGTCGGGGAGAGCGGAGAGCTCGGTGAGGGCGGAGGATTCGAGTTGGTTGAGGAGGTCGAGCATTTGGGAGGGAGTGTAAGCAGCGCTGGGGACATCGTGTGGCTGAAGCCGGGAGTTGGGGAAGCCCGTTGAAACGGGCTGAAATGCAACCGGAGGCCGGATGTGTGGTGGGCTTGCCTTACCATGGCTGAAGCCATGGCCTAAAAGCGAGCAAGGCCGTTGAAACGGCCTGAAAGGCGACCGATTTTGAGTCCTTGCGGAGTCCGAGGGTCTGAAACTCGGCACTCGGGACTCAGCACTTGGCACTCTGCCTTGAGGCGTCTACGCTTGGGTTCGCCCAATCCCACACCCGGAGAGGTGGCCGAGCGGCTGAAGGCGACGGTTTGCTAAACCGTTATACGACCTTAAAGTTGTATCGCGGGTTCGAATCCCGCCCTCTCCGCTTTCTTGAGACTTGAAGACCCTGCGTGAGCGGGGTTTTTTGTTGCGCGGGATTCACCGCTTGTTTGTGAAGGGCAGTGCCGAGATGACCAGTTCGGCGGCGGTCGGGGTGTAGGCGACGGATTGGATGCGGTTGGGGATGAGGGAGGTTGCTTGGTTGGCGCTGAAGGTACCGGTGACTGAGGCGGACTTGATGATGGGGATGCGGGAGCCGATGGGTGGGAGGTAGTTGGTCCACATCGCGTTGACGGTGCCGTCCAGGGCCGCGGAGGTGTGGGCGGTGAGGAAGGAATGCGCGGCGGCGGTGATATGGACGCGGAGTGTTCCGAGTGCGGATTGATTGAAGCTGCCGTTGATGTCGAGGGTGCTGGTGGCGCCCAGGTCGAGGGTGCCGGTGTTGGTGAAGTTGCCGGTGACGTAGAGGTTGCGGCCACCGGAAAGTTGTAGGGTGCCGGAGTTGGAGATCAGGGAGGAAAGAGCGGAGCAGGTGGACTTGGGGCCGTCGAGGATGAGGATGGCCTGGTTGGAGGTAATGGAGCCGGGGGAGAAGTCGAGGGTAGAGGTGCCCGAGATGTGCCACGTGCCGCCGGAGAGCGTGCCGGCGGAGTAGTTGGTGACGGCGCCTTGGATATGGAGGGTTGCGCCGGCCGCGGCCTGGACGATGCCCGCGTTGGTGAATGAGGTGGGGTTGATCGTGAGGTTGCCGGAGATGGTGCCGTTATTGATGATGGAACCGGAGCCGCCGAAGAGGTAGCCGGAGCGGAGTTGTCCGCCGGGGGCCAGGCCGATGACCGTGATGGATGAACCGATGGTGAGGGTGGCGCCGGCGTCGGCGCTGAGTGATTGGCCCCCCCCACTTCCCGCGAGGATGATGGTGCCGGAGCCGGAAAGGGACTGAGTGCCGCCGTTGAAGGAGACGGCGGCATCGGAGCCGCTGAGTGTGAGGGTGCCGGAGAGCGCTAGGCCGTTGAAGATCTGCAGGCGTGCACCTGTGGAGGACAGGGACCATGGGCCGGTGACGGTGACGCCGTCGAGCGTGTTGGCTGGGGAGTTGTCGACAATGAGGGAGGCGGCCTTGGAGAAGGCGAGGGTGCCGCCGGTGATTCTGGCGCCGCTCATGGTCCAGGAGCCGGATGCGACGTCTTGCGTCAAGGTAGCGCCGGCGTTGTCCACGGCGGACAAGAGCCGGACGGTGCCGCCGGCGGCGCGGAGGTCGCCAAGTTGAGCGGTGGTGGTCGGAGTTTGCACGATGATGAGGCCGGTGCCGGTGGCCTTGATGATGCCGCCCCCACCGTTGTTGAGGATGGGGTTGGTGAGCGCGATGGGTGTGCCGAGCTGGTGCGTCGAAGCGCCGGCGGCTTCGATGACGCCGCCTGCCCCGTTGTTGATGGTGATCTGGTTGAAGACGAGTTGATTGCCGACGTTGAGGTGGGCGGCGTTGTCGGTTTTGACCGAGCCGGAGTTGTTGAAGGTGATCGGGCCGGAGGTGGAAGTTGGGCCGATGGCGATGGTTGCGTTGCCGGTGGCGAGGATGGAGCCGTGGTTGGTGAAGGCGCTGACGCCCGGGACCACATCACCGATATCCAGGCGTGCGCCGGGCATGACGGAGATCGCTCCGTCGTTCTGAAACGTGCCCATGCCGATGATGAGGGTGCCGCCGACGGTGTCACAGGTGATTGACGCGGCACTGGCGATGATGCCGTAGATGTGGCCGTATCCATAGATGGATGTGGTGGCGGGAATCGTGAGGGGAGTGACGGCCCAGAAGAAGCTGTTGGCGTGGCGGAGGAGGACCGTGGCGGAGCCGGAGAGCGTCTGCGCGCCGCCGATCCACTGAACGACGGTGTCTTCGCCGTTGATCGAAACGGTGCCGTTGAGCGTGAGGCTATTTTTGACGGAGACAGTGCTCAGGCCCGAGACGGTGAGGGAGCCGTTGAGGGTGACGCCGTCGAGTTCCATGTCGAAGTTGCTGATGAGCCAGGAGAGGTTGCCGGTGATGGTGGCCTGGGCGATGCGACCGGAGACCGCGGCGTAGGACGTGAGCGATGCGCCGCCGGTGAGGTTGACGTTTCCGCCGATGATTTGGCCGTTATTGAACTGCCAGGAGCCGGTGGCGGCGGAGAGCGTGAGCGTGCCGCCGGTGTTCATGATCGTGCCGTCGATGGTGACGGTGCCGCCGGTGCGGTTGAAGGTGCCGATTCCGGCCGCGGCCTCGAAGGTGCCCCCAAGGCCGACGGTGCCATTATTGACGGAGATGGTTCCGGAGTTGGTCCAGTTGCCGGCGGAGATTCGGAGCTCACCAAAGGAAGTGGCGCGGAGCGTGCCGACGTTTGTAAAGATGCTGGGATTGACACGGAGGGTGCCGAAGTCGGTGTTGGCCCAGATGAGGCCCTGGTTGATCACCGAACCGGAGCCCGCGACCAGGCCGCTGGTGATACGGCCGAGTTCGCCCATGAAACTGACTGTGGGGGCGAGGGTGAGCACGCAATCGTTGTCTGCGGAGAAGGAGCGGAGGCCGGTGAAGCCGGAGAACTCGACGTCGGCGTTGCCGGCGAGAGTCTGGTTACCACCATTGAAGGAGATGACGGCGCCATCACCCTGCATGGAGACCAAGCCGTTAACGGTGAGGCCATCGATGATGGAGATGAAGGCGTTGTTGGCGGACAGCGTGATATCGCCGTTGATGGTGGCGGCGGAGAGCATGTTGGCGGGATTGGCGGTGGCCACGAGGCTGGAGAGATTCCAACTGCCGCCCAGGGCGCCACCGTTGAGTTGGACCTGAGCGGTGACGGTGGCTCCATCGGTGACCGAGAGCGAACCGCCGGTGATGAAGAGAGGAACGGAGCTGCTCAGCGAGTGCAGCGTCAGGGCGCCGATGGAAAACACGGTGGCGGCGCCGGTGCCGATCGTGACATCGTCGTTGGTTGCGGGCAGAACATCGCCGACCCAGTTGACGGCGTCGTGCCAACTGGTGCCGGTGCCTGACGGGCCGCCATCCCAGGCAACGGTGGCGAGAAACGTGCGCGGTTCGAGCTGCTCGAAGGCGCGGTGATCGCCGGTCG
>Ga0154020_10004612_pt1 | contig 16407 bp, 8 predicted proteins | sample Klosneuvirus_201_FD_109709 | JGI IMG/M metagenome (GOLD analysis project Ga0154020, IMG submission 109709) | Active sludge microbial communities from wastewater, Klosterneuburg, Austria - Klosneuvirus_20160825_MG | ecosystem: Engineered > WWTP > Aerobic digester > Activated sludge | place...
CGCTCGAGCGCAGCCAGCACGGGCGCGGGGTCGCCGGCGGCGATGTCGAGGTTGAGCACCTGCCATGCCGAGGGATTGTACCGCAGCAGCAGCGGTTCGGGGGCGTAGATGCCGGGCTTGAACGGGAAATCCTCCGTCACACCGCGAATGGTCAACTGCAGGCTGTCGCCGACCAGGATGGATTTGCCGATAGCGTCGCCGGGCTGCTCGCCGAGTTTGAATTGTTTTACAAAAAGCGTGTTCACGATGGCGAACAACTCGCACTGCTGGGCCGGGTTTTCCGGAAACGGTTCGCCCGCAGCGAGGTTGATGCCGAAATGGTCGAGGTAGCGGTGGTCAATGAAATAGTCCCGAACGCCCACGCGTTCGGCCTCGGCATGGGTGCGCACGTCGTCCGAGCCGTCGCTCCAGGTGCCCATGGGTATCGAGATGCCCGATAGGTTGCCCACGCCACTCACCTGCGCGAGTGCGGCGGATGCCCTGTCGAAGGGCTGTTCCCGGAGTTGCACGAGCAAGGTATGCGGTTTGTCGAACCCGAAATTGGAGACAATCAAATGGTCCACCTGCCGCCAGACGATGGTCACGATGATGAAAAAAACGAGGGTGACCGTAAACTGAACCACCAGCAGGGTTTTGCGCAGTCCGATCCGCCGGATGAATTGGACGTTTTGCAGTTTTTGCAACACGGCCAGCGGCGAAGTTTTGGACAACGTGAACGCCGGCAACACACCTGCAAGAATGCCGACCAGTACGGCAAACAGCACAAACTGTCCGAACAGCACGGCATCTTCCTGCACCCGCACATCGAGCGCTTCGGTGATGCTGAGCTGCTCAAACCGGGGTTTCACGAGTTTCATCAACCCGTAACCGGCCACGAGCGCCACGAGCGCCAGCACCACCGATTCGCCGATGAACTGCCCAAACACCTGCCGGCGCGAGGCGCCCAGCACCTTGCGCACACCGACCTCCCGGGTGCGCACGAGCGCACGCGCAATGGTCAGGTTGGTATAGTTGAAACAGGCCGACAGCATGACGATAGCGCCCAACACCGAAAAAAACCACACGAGGAATTCCGGCATGCCCCTGCCCATGGAGTTGGACAACATGCCGCCCGGCGTGATGTCGTCGAGCGGTTGCAGGCGAAAACGGTAGCCGGCATCCCGGCTTTCAAGCTCCAGGCCGGCGTATTTTTTTTCGACAATCGTCGCCAGAGCAGTTTCGGCCGTGGTTTTCCCGGCGCGGGTCTTCAGCCGGACAAAGTTGTAACTGCTGTAATAATTCTGCCAGTTTTCCGATACCTGCGGCGCATCGGGCAGTTTCTCCTCGGCCAATTGCGTGGCCAGGGAACCGAGTGCCGTGAACTCGAGGTGAGTTTTCCCGGGGAACGGCCGCAGTACGCCCGTCACCCGGAATGGTTTGGCATAGCCGGGCGCTTCGAGGGTTTCGCCCAGGGGGTCGTTGTCGCCGAACAGCCGGGTGGCCAGTTCGCTCGTCAGGACGACGGCGTATGGCTCGTTGAGCGCAGTTTCGGGGTCGCCGGAGGTCAGTTCGAAGCCGAACATGTCGAAAAACGAGCCGTCGGTAAACATCCCGGAGAAGTTGAAGGACCGGTTGCCGGTCTTCAACTGCCCGCCGAACGTGCGCACGAGCGGCGTCCAGAGTTCCACATCGGGGTGTTCCTCCCGCAGGGCTTTCGCCACTGTGTAGGGCGACGACGCGTAGGACTCCGAACGCCCGACCTTGCGTTGGGCATCGGTCAGCACGCGAAAAACCCGCTCGCCTTCCGGGTGAAACCGGTCGTAGCGATGGGCGTCGCGAACCAGCATGATGATGAGCAGGCAAATACTCATGCTGAGCGCCAGCCCGAAAATGTTGATGACGGAAAACGTCTTGTGCCGGAGCAGGTTGCGGAGGGCGATTTTGAGATAGTTCTGGATCATAGCTAGTGTTTTTGCTGTTGACGACGATTGGGCTGGGTACTCCCCGTCTACAAATGAAATTGTTCAAAAAACTCTGTGTCCTCCAAGGCTCTGTGACACTACTATTCTACGAAGGGAGACCCCCGCTTGATACCCAAAAACCTCACTCACTCCGCAGCGACCGCACCGGATCGGCCAACGCGGCGCGCATCCCTTGCACACCTACCGTGGCAAACGCCACCAGAATAGCCGCCACACCCGCTGCCACAAATACCCACCAGGGCATGGCGATGCGAAATGCAAAATCCGTCAGCCATTGCTCCATCAGGTACCAGGTTGCCGGGGCGGCAATCAGCAGCGCCACGAACACGAGTTTCATAAAATCCTTGGACAGCAAACCCACCAGTCCGGTTACCGAGGCGCCCAACACTTTGCGGATGCCGATTTCCTTGGTGCGTTGCCGCACGCTCAGGCTGATTAGTCCGAAAAGCCCGAAGCAGGACAGAAAAACAGCCACCCCTGCGAAGTTACCCCCAAGCCGTGCCAGACGACGCTCTTCGACGTAGTTGTCGGCCAACTGTTCGTCCAGGAAATCGTACTCAAAGGCTTTTTCGGGAAAAAACTCCGACCAGGCTTTTTCCAAAAACTGCAAGGTTTCGGGCACCTGACTGCTTTGCAGGCGGATGGAAAACGTGGTAAACGTACCCGGCGACAGCTCCAGAATGAGCGGCTCCAGCGCCTGCTGAAATCCCGCCGTATGGAAATTTTCGATCACGCCGACCACTTTGCCCTCCTTGCCGCCGCGCACAAGGCGCTTGCCGAGCGCCTCGTCGGGGCTGTCCCATTTCAGGATTTTCATGGCCAGTTCGTTGACGAGAAAACCCTCGATGTGGTCGGTGCCGTATTCCTTGCCGAACGTGCGCCCGGCGATGGTTTTCAGGCGATAGGTTTGGGCAAAATCATAATCTACCGAAAGTGCCTGCAAAAACACATTGTCTTCCACGCTGATCTTATCGGTCCGGATGGGGTGCCGCGCCGCGCCGAACCCGGGAAGCCCGCTCGACAGGGTGACCTCGCCGACGCCCGGGTTTTGCTTGAGGCGCTCTTCAAAGGCATTCATGCGCGCCCGCAGGGTGGAGTCGCCGGGCGAAAACAGGCTGTTGATGTTCGAGCTGGAAAGTGGTATGCTGATGACCTGTTCGTGGTCGAAACCGAGCGGCAGATTTTTCCAAAAATTCAGTTGTGCCAGCACGATCAAGGTGCCGGATATGAGCGCAATACCGACCGAAAACTGCGTGACGATCAGGGTTTTGCGCAGCCAGTTGGAGCCGCTTTTCGTCTGTCCGCCTTTGCTGCTGAAAATCTCCGCCGGACGAAAACGGGCCGCAAAAAATGCCGGATAACTGCCCGCCAGCACACCCGCAGCCAGAAAAGTGCCGACGAATAGCAGGGTCAGCGGCCAGTTATTCCAGGGTTTGTACGTCAACTGAATGTCCATCAGCGCGCTGAAATACGGCAATAACGCCTGCAGCAACACGAACGCCACCAAAAATGCCAGGAAACTCAGGAGCAGGGTTTCGCCCAGAAACTGGCCGATGAGGCTGCCCTGTCCCGCGCCCATAACTTTTCGCACCCCCACCTCCCGCACCCGGCCGAGGTAGATAGCCGTAGACAGGTTGATGAAATTGATGCAGGCGATGAGCAGCACCAACAAGCCGATGATCTGGAAAAGGCGCAGGTACGTGGGGTTGGCCAGGGGCTCCGGCTCGCCCACCGATGCCGAATGCAGGTGGATGTCGCGTACCGGAAACAGTTTGAATGCCTGTTTTTCGATAAAATTTTTGTTGCCGAAACGCTTCAGGAAATCCGGAAAAGCCGCGTTCACACGTTTGGGATCGGCGCCATTTTTCAGCAGCACATAGGTGTACGAGTGCGAGGCAATCCAGTTGGATGTGAGCACATTGCGCACCGGTTCGCGGGCGTGGGGCGGTTCGGCATCCAGCATGTTTTGGAAGGGCGCCAGGCAGTCGAAATGCATGTGCGCATTTTCGGGAAAGGCACGCACCACGCCTGTCACCGAGTACGGTCCGCTGTTGGCAAGCAACACCTGCCGTCCCAGCGCGTCGGTGGTGCCGAACAGACGCCGTGCCGTTTCGTCGGTCAGCACTAATGAAAACGGGCGGTGCAGCGCCGTCGCCGGGTTGCCGTGCAAAAAAATCAGACCGAAAACCGCCTGTGCCGTGCTGTCGGCAAACATGGCGTTTTCGAGTTCAAATTGTTTTTCCGAGCCCGCTTCCCGCGCGCTGATGCTGCGGGGGTAGAGCCGGGCTACCTGTTCGATCTGCTGGAAATTGTCGCACAGGAGCGGCGCTATGGGTGCCGGAATGCGGCCCAGCACGAAAGCGCTGCCGGAAAAATCGGCGTGGTAATCCACCCGGTACAGCCGCTCGCCGGCGGGGTGAAAATCGTCGTAGTGCCGCTCGTGGTGTACGTATACCCAAAGCAAAAAACAGCAGGCCATACCGACCGCCAGACCCGACAGGGTGATGAATGAGTAGCCCCGGTTCTTCCAGATGTTCCGGGCAGCAATTTTTATGTAGTGAATCAGCATAGTCGTTCGAGTTGTACTCTGTGACACTAAAAAAATTTCACTCGCTCCGCAACGAACGCACCGGATCGGCCAGTGCTGCGCGCATACTTTGAAAACCCACTGTGGCGAAGGCTACCGCCACTGCCGCCAGACCCGCCGCCACAAATACCCACCACGAAATAGCGATCCGGAAGGCAAAATCCTGTAGCCACTTATCCATAAAATACCAGGCGGCCGGGATGGCAATAACCAGCGCGACAACCACGAGTTTCAGAAAATCCCTGGACAACAGGCCGACAATGCCCGCAGTGGTGGCGCCCAATACCTTGCGTACGCCGATTTCCTTGGTGCGTTGCTGCGCGGCATGGGCAGCCAGCCCGAATAACCCCAGGCAGGAAATGAGCACTGCCAACACCCCAAAACCCTTGCAGGTGGCCGACAAGCGGTTGTCGTCCTCGTACATGCGGGCGATGCGCTCGTCGAGGAAACGCCCCTCGAACACCTGCTCGGGCATGACGGAATCGTAGGCTTTTTGAATGGCGGATATGGTGCCGGCAATATCACCCGGGCGAATTTTTGCACCGATTTCCCAGAAAAACATTTTCCGACTGGTCAGCAGCAGCGGCAAGTGTTCCTCGTGCAGGTTGTGGGTGTGGAAATCCTCCACAACGCCGGTGATATCCAGTAAGGTGCTCCTGCCCAACCGGAGTTGTTGCCCGACAGCCTCCTGCGGGTTTTTCAGGCCCAGTTTGCGCAGCAGGGTTTCATTTACCACCCCTTGCCTGGCTGTGTCGGATGGTGCAAACCACTTGCCCGCAACCAGGCGCAGGCCGTATGTCGTGGGGTAATCGGCATCGCAAAATTTCAGGCTGATGCTGTACGGTTCGTCGTCGGGGCGGGAAGCGTAGTGGAAGTTGGACGACCAGGTATTGCCCGACAAGGGCTGGTCGCTGCTCAGGCTGACGGACTCCACGGTCGGGATTTGCAGCAGCGCCTGTTTCAGGGCCGATTGCCGGGCCACCGAAGAACTGTCTGAACCGAAGCCGAAGGTGTACACGAGGTCTTTGGAAAACCCGAGATCGCGGGAGTGAATGAAGTCGAGTTGCTGCAGGGTAATGAACGCTGCGATGATGAGCGCCTGCGCCACGGCAAACTGGAGCACTACGAGCGATTTGCGCAGCGATACGCCACCTGATTTTTCTCCGGCGGAATTGCCACGCAAGGCCGTCACCGGTTTGAAACCTGCCAGCACCAAAGCCGGATACAAGCCGGCAAGAAAGGTCACCGCCACGCCCACAACCGCCAAAAAAAACCAAACTGCCGGCACAGAGAGGAAGGGCTCGGTGTCGGGTACGTGGGAAATAAACTTCAGTAAGGGTGCGCACCCGGAAGCCAGTGCCGCGCCCGAAACGATAGCAGCCAGCACCACGAGGGCGGTTTCGCTCAGGAACTGTACCGTTAGTTGCCGGCGCCGGCTGCCGAGTGTTTTGCGAATGCCCACTTCTTTGGCCCGCAGGGCCGCTTGCGCTGTGGCGAGGTTGATGAAATTGAAGCAAGCCATCACGAGAATCAGGATACCGATGCCTCCGAGTATGCGCAGGCGCGTTGTACTTGTCGTGTGCGTACCGGAATGCCCGAAGCGTTCGTCATAGTGGAGCTCGGACAGGGGCTGAAGTCGGTGCGTCCGGTTTTTTTCGCCTGTTCGGGACTTGTATTCCGTTTCGCCTACCCGGGCCAGAACGGCATTCGCATTATCTGCCTGGTCGGGGCTACGCAACAAGGCGTACATCTGGTAATTGGAACTGCAACTACCCCACTGTTCATTGTAGAAAAAGAGGTCGGGGTACGATTTTATGGTACTCCAACTGATCAGATAGGCGAGCGGGAAATCACTTTGCGTCGGCAAATCAGCCACCACGCCCCGTACTGTGACGCCGACAAGGTTGTCTACGAGCAGGGTATTGCCAATGGCTTCCTGTACCGACGGAAAAAATTTTTCGGCCCAGCGCTTGGTCAACACAATACCGTTAGGCTCGGCAAGCGCAGTTGCGGGGTTACCCGCGAGCCATTGCAGCCCAAACATGCGGGCGAATTCCGGCTCGGCGAAAAACGCGATTTCGTCGTCGTCGTTGTTGAATTTCTTAACCGGCACGCTGCCGCCCTTGGGATCGGGCAATGCCAATATGCCCCAGAATTCACGAATGCTGCTCACGGCCTCAAATGCTGCAACGTTCTGCCGGATGACGGCCATAGCGGGAATGGGGGTGCAAACGGAGTACTCCACACCGGCTTCGGGCGTTTGCACTTCCGCCACCACCCGTGCGATGCGGTCGTAGTGTGCAAATTGTTTGTTGAAACTCAGTTCGTAACGCACCATACGGAAAATGAGCAGTGCCGCAGCAATGCCCACCGTCAGGCCGATGAGGGTGACGGCGGTGTACAGCCCGTTTTTGCGCAGTTGCCGAAAGGCGAGTTTGAAGTTGTTGACGAACATGGTTGTGCGTGTTTTTGTGTCACAAAGGCGCATTAAAAAAAGTGTCACAGAGGCTCACAGAGTTTTTAGAGGCTCACAGAGTTTTTCCTTCCGAAGGAATCTTGTACGCTATGCAAGGGGAAAAACTCAGTGAGCCTCGATTCCCTCTGTGAGCCTCTGTGACACTAAAAAATCATTCGCTACGCAGACTGTTCACCGGGTTGGCTACAGCCGCCCGAATACTTTGGGAAGCCACAGTGGCAAACGCCACCACCACCGCCGCCGCGCCGGCCAAGGCGAACATCCACCAGGAAATAGTAATGCGGTAGGCAAAGTCTTGCAACCATTTTTCCATGAAATACCAGGCAATAGGCGATGCGATGAGCAGCGACAGCAGCACCAGTTTCAAAAAATCCTTCGAGAGCATGCCTACTACCGATGCCACCGATGCGCCGAGAATTTTGCGGATACCGATTTCCTTGGTGCGCCGCTGCGCCGTGAAGGCTGCCAACCCAAACAAGCCGAGACAGGCAATGGCAATCGCCAGTACGGCAAAGCACAACACCAGGGTGCCCGCCCGCCGCTCGGAGCGGTAGAGTTGGTCGAACTGCTCGTCCATGAACTGGTAATTGAAGGGCAGTGCAGGCGCTGTTTTTTTCCAGACAGCCCCCACCTGCGCCACTACAGTGGACACGTCGCCGGTTTGCAGCCGGAAGGATATGCTCGTCGGGTGGTTGCCCCGGTGCAGGAGGAGCGGTGCAATTTCGTCGCGCAGGCTCTGAAAGTGAAAATCCTCCACCACGCCGACGATTCGAAGTGCTTCGATCTCGCCGGTGTGCATGTCCTTCAGGGTATACAGTTCCCGGTCGAGCGGATTGTCGAAGCCCAGCACCCGGGCTGCCTGTTCATTGATGAGCAAGGCGTTGGAGTCGGCCGGCGAGCTGGCGTCGAAGTTCCGGCCGGCCAGCAGGCGGATGCGCATGGTTTTCAGGTAGTCGGCGTCCACCCACCAGTCGTTGAGCGACACGCCGTTTTCGGGGTTGAAGATTTTTTCCTTGAAATACACCTGGTCGTTGTGATAGCCATTGGTCGGCAAATAACCCGAAATAGTGCCGCACTCGACCGTCGGAAGGTCCAGTACCTCCGATTTGAATACACCGGCTTTTTCGCCCAGCATGAGGGCGTCGGTTACAATCAGCACCTGATCGCGTTCGAATCCGAGGTTTTTGTTTTCGATGAAATGCATTTGCCGCCAGGTCACCAGCGCACCCACGATCAGTATGGTTGAGATGACAAACTGCGTGGTGACCAACACATTGCGCAGGCGCGCGCCGCCATGCATACCGGCGCCGGGATCGTTCGATTTCAGCGCTTTGATCGGTTGAAAGCCCGACAACACGAAGGCCGGATAAATGCCCGCCAGCAGCCCGGTGAGCAGGATGAAACCGGCGGTACCGAGCAACAGTACGGGTTGGGTCCAGAAATCGAGTGCGATATTTTTGTCGGCCAGGCCGTTGAACGCGGGCAATATCAGGCGCACGGCCAACAGGGCTGGTAAGGCCGCCAGTCCACTGAGCAGCACCGACTCGCCCAGAAACTGCCCCACCAACTGGCTGCGCTGCGAGCCCATGACTTTGCGCACACCCACCTCCCGCGCGCGCCGGGCAGCCCGGGCGGTGGACAGGTTCATAAAATTGACTGCCGCCAGCAGCAGAATGAACAGGGCGATGATGCCGAACACGCGCACGGTTTCGGCACTGCCGTTGGGGGCCATTTCCCCCATCCGGTTGCCGCCGTGCAGGTGGATTCGGGTCATCGGGATCATGCCGAACGCCACGCGGTTGCCGCTTTTTTCAAAATCGGCCCATTTCATGCTGAGGATGCGTTCGGCTTCCGGGGCGACGTACCGCTGCACCACCGCGGGCCACTCGGCCTGAAATACCGTCGGATCATAACCCTCCCGAAACAGGATGTACGTGCCGAAATTAAAACTGAGCCAGTTGATTTCCTTCGACTCTTCGAGGCTTTGCATGGACAGGAAAAAGTCGGCCCGGATATGCGAGTTGTCCGGGATGTCGCGCATGACTCCGGTGACTTTGGCCGTCCAGTTTTTATCGAAATGAAGGGTTTCGCCCAGCGGACTGCGCCCGAAAAAGTACTTCCTGGCTATTTTTTCGGAAATGACCACCGAGTTCGGTTCGCGCAGGGCGGTATGCGGATCACCTTCGGCGAGCGGAAAAGTAAAGATTTGAAACACCGAAGCGTCGGCAAAAAGGGCGTTGTTTTCGCTGAACACCTGGTCGTCACGGCGCACCGAGAGGGCGCCTTTCCCCCGGAAACGACACACGGCTTCGATCTGCGGGTAGTCTTTCAGCAGGGCTTCCGCGAGGGGCGCTGCCGAGCAGGCAATTTGCATATCGGCGCCGCCGAAACGCACGTCGCCCTGTGTCCGGTAAATCCGGCCGGCGTGCTCGTGGAAGCGATCGAACAGGAGTTCGTCGCGTACCCACAAGGCGATGAGCAGGCACGCCGCCAGGCCGAGCGACAGGCCGAGCAGGTTGATGGCGGTGTAGCCGGGCTGTTTCCGGAGGGTACGAAAAGCGAGTTTGAGCACGTTTTGGATCATAGCCTTTGTTTGTTTTTGGTGCTTGTTGGAGTTGTCCATCCTCACACGTCGGGGACTCAAATCAAACGGTCCTCCCGAACAAATCCATCGCGCAACTCAATCAGTCGCGTGCCGTACCGGGCGTTATTTTCGTTGTGCGTCACCTGGATGATGGTCATGCCCTCGCGGTGCAGTTGGGCGAACAGGTCCATGATCATTTCGCCTTGGGAGGAGTGCAGGTTGCCGGTGGGTTCGTCGGCAAGCAGCAGTTTGGGTTTTCCGATGATGGCGCGGGCCACACCCACGAGTTGTTGCTGTCCACCGGAAAGTTGACTGGGAAACAGGTCTTTTTTGGCCACGATGTGGAAACGGTCGAGCACTTCCGCTACCATCGCTTTGCGGTCGGCGCTTTTCACACCTCGATACAAAAGGGGCGTTTCGATATTTTCGTACACCGTCAGTTCGTCTATCAAATGGTACGCCTGAAACACGAAGCCGATGTAGTGCTTGTGCAGGTCGGTACGTTTGCGCTCGTTGAACTTGTGCACCGGCTCGTCGAGGAAAAAATACGCCCCTCCGTCGGGCTCGTCGAGCATGCCGATGAGGTTCATCAGGGTCGTTTTGCCTGAACCGCTGGGGCCCATGACGGTGACGAACTCGCCTTCGTGGATGCGCAGGTTGACGTCGCGCAGCACCCAGGTGGTCAGCGGGCCGGATTTGTAGTAGCGCTCGATGTTGGATAACTGAATCAAGGTTTGAAGGTTTGAAGGTTAGAAGGTTTCGGGTTAGAAGGTTTCGGGTTAGAAGGTTGTGGCTGGAGGGAATGAGTACAACCTTCTAACCCGAAACCTTCTAACCCGAAACCTTCTAACCCGAAACCTTCTAACCTTTTTCATAAATATTGCCGCACCACATTTTCCGTCACCACCTGCCCGTCGAGCATGCGGATGATGCGGTTGCCGAATTCGGCGCAGTACTGCGAGTGGGTCACCATGAGGATGGTGGTGCCGGAAGCGTTGAGGTCGGAGAGAATTTTCATCACCTCATCGCCGTTGGCGCTGTCGAGGTTGCCGGTAGGCTCGTCGGCGAGGATGAGTTTGGGCTTGTTCACCACGGCGCGGGCCACAGCCACGCGCTGCTGCTGGCCGCCGGAGAGTTGCTGTGGGAAGTGGTTGCGGCGGTGCATGATGTTCATGCCTTCGAGCAGCTCTTCCACCCGCTGCTTGCGCTGGGCGGCGGGCACGTTGGTGTACAGCATGGGCAGTTCGATGTTTTCGTACACCGTCAGTTCGTCTATCAGGTTGAACGACTGGAACACAAACCCGAGGTTGTGCTTGCGCACATTGGCGCGTTTGCGTTCCGAGAGGCCGCCGACTTCCTCCCCGTTGAAATAATAGGCGCCGCCGGAAGGGCTGTCAATCATGCCGAGTACGTTGAGCAGGGTGGATTTTCCGCAGCCCGACGGCCCCATGACGGACACGAATTCGCCCTCGGCGATGTCCACGTTCACCTCGTTCAGGGCCATGGTTTCAACCTCATCCGTGCGATAAATTTTTACAAGTTTTTCTGTGCGAATCATTTTGTCAGGTTTGAGTGTTGAGTTTCGGGTTTTGAGTGCCGAAACGCGTCGCGTTGTTTTTGTTTTTCAATAGCATTTTTTTAGCGGTTGCCCCGCGTTGGTTTGTTGCCCAACTCTGCTGCGCATTGGGCGGGGACAAGCCCCGCCCCTACCCGTAAAAAGGTCAATCGCAACAGAAATATTCCGTTTTTTCTCGTAGGGGCGGGGCTTGTCCCCGCCCTGTGCCCGCGTATTCATTTCAGCAGCAACTCTTCCTTGTCGCCGTACGTATCGTAACTGGATGTGACAACCACGTCGCCCGGCACCAGGCCCTCCAGCACTTCGTAAAAATTCGGATTCTGGCGGCCGAGTCGCACGGGGCGTTTCACGGCCTTGCCGGCGCCGGGCACCACCACATACACCCAGTTTCCGGCGGTATGCTGGTAAAATCCGCCGCGGGCCAGCAGTAAAGCCTCTTCTTCTGCGCTGAGTTCGAGTTTTACGGAAACCGTTTGCCCGCGTTTGATTGCTTTGGGAAAGGCTCCTTCAAATGCCATGTCCGCCTCGAACGCGCCGCTGACCACCTGCGGGAAAATTTTGATAATCTTGAGTGTATATTCCTGGCCGGCAAACTGGAACGAGCCTTTTTGGTTGGGAAATACCCGCGAAATGTAAAACTCGTCAATCCGCACGCGAATTTTGAAGTTACTCAGGTCGTCAATCTGGGCGATTTGTATGCCCCGGCTGATGGACTCCCCCAACTCATTGGCCAAGCCGGAGAGTTGTCCTTCGATGGGCGCTTTCACCGTCAGGTTGTCGAGACTCATGCGTGCAATTTCGAGGTTGCGCTGCATGAGGTCGAGCGAGTTTTTCATTTGCCGCTCCTGGATCAATCCCGACAGGCTGTCTTTTTCGATGGTTTTTTGCAGCAACACCCGGCGACGCAGGAGGTTGGCCTGCTCGTCTTCCATTTCGTCGAGGTCCACCGGGGCCACGGCGCCGTTGGCCACGAGCGCGCGGTTGCGTTTGATACGTTTGTTCAGCAGGCCGATGTTGTACTCGATGTTGAGCATGGTTTCCCGAAGGGTCAATCCTTGCTGGTCGCGCAGCAGGTTCATGTTCTGAATCTGGCTGATCTGGTTGACGATGCTGGCTTCCTGGCTAAGGTAGTTGAGTTGCAGATCGGGGTTGCTGAGGCGCAGGATCGTTTGTCCGGCCTGGAGCATGGCGCCGTCCTCCACAAATTTTTCCTCCACTTTGCCGCCCTCGTTGGCGGCAATCACCACGGAGCGGATAGGGAGCACTACGCCGGTCACCGGAATGAATTCCTGAAAATTGGCGTGCCGGACCGTGTCCAACAGCAGGCGCTCGCGCTCGACATTGAGTTTCGACACGCCCGCATCCCGGTACAAAGACTGGCCTAAATAGGCTACTGCGACGATGCCGGCAACCGCCAGGGCGATGCGTTGCCAGGTAAACCGTTTCTTTTCTATTTTTCTGTCCACGTGGGGAGTGATGAGCGATAACTGATGAACGATGCGTGTACCCATACTGTGCCACGTTTTCAACAAATTGAAAACCAGTTTTTTGGAAAATTAGCCTTTTGAAAAACTGTCCGATATCGAACAGTAGTGTTCGTTTTTGTGAACGCTATGGCTACCTTCGCTCCCCATATTGGAACCCACGGATAAATCCGTGGGCGGAGAATCATCCAACCCGAAACCATCCAACCCGAAACCCCCAAACCCTTTTCTGTATGAAAAAACAAGGCACCATCCTGATCGTGGACGACGACGAGGACATCAACCTCGCCTTGGGCATGCTGCTGAAACCGCACTACAAATCGGTATTCACGGAAACCAACCCGTACCACCTGCCGCGCCTGCTCGACCAGTACGAGCCGGATGTGGTGTTGCTCGATATGAATTTCAGCAAGGGCCGTTCCGACGGACAGGAGGGCCTGACCTGGTTGCGCAAGGTGAAGGAATTGCGTCCGGCGGTGCAGGTTATCATGGTCACGGCGTACAGCGATGTATCGCGGGCCGTGGAGGCAGTGAAAGCGGGCGCCACGGATTTTCTGGAAAAACCCTGGCGGAATGAAAAACTGCTCGCCACGGTGCATGCCGTGTTCGAACTTTCCCAAACGCAAACGCGCCTCGCCGAAGCCCGCACGGTGCAGTCGGCCATGAGTGCCGCGCTGGACCAGCCCTTTAGCGACATCATCGGTCGCTCGGCGCCCATGTTGGCGGTGCTGAAAACCGTGGAAAAGGTGGCGGCTACCGATGCCAATGTACTCCTGCTCGGCGAAAACGGCGTGGGCAAGGAAGTGATTGCGCGGGCCATCCACCGCAAGTCGGAGCGGGCACAGCCGGTGTTTATCGCCGTGGACATGGGCGCGGTACCGGAATCACTGTTTGAAAGCGAACTGTTTGGCCACCGCAAGGGCGCGTTCACCGGCGCCGTGGAAGACCGGCCCGGGCGTTTTTCGCTGGCCAACAGCGGTACGCTGTTCCTCGATGAAATCGGCAATATCCCGCTCGCCTTGCAAGCCAAACTGCTGCAAACTCTGCAAACGCACACCGTTACGCCGGTGGGCGGCGACCGGAATGTACCCGTGGATATCCGGGTCATCAGCGCCACCAACCAGCCGCTGCGGGAAATGATCGCCACGGGGAAATTCCGCGAAGACCTGCTCTACCGCATCAACACGGTAGAAATATTTATCCCGCCTTTGCGCGAACGCGGCGAGGACATTGACCTGCTGACTGACCATTTTTTGCAGCGCTACGCCCGAAAATATCGCAAGGAAAGCCTGACGATCCACTCCGACGCCCGCGCCAAACTGCGCCGGTACGCCTGGCCGGGCAACGTGCGCGAACTCCAGCACATCGTCGAACGAGCTGTCATCCTCTGCGAGGACGACCGGCTCCTGCCCACCGATTTCCACCTGTCCGACGTACTGCTCTCGAGCCGTAGCACTCCCCAAACGCTCAACCTCTTCGACCATGAAAAACGCCTGATTTCGGAAGCCATCGAACGCTACCACGGCAATATTTCCAAAGCCGCCGAGGCACTCGGCCTGACCCGGGCGGCACTGTACCGGCGGATGGAAAAGCACGGGATGGCGGTGGCGGAGTAAGCCTCGATTTTGACAGGATGGGACACGGATAGCACGGATGAGACACGGATAAACACCGATTTTTCTGAAAAAACACAAGGCGGGGAAGCCGCAAATATCCTTTTAAATCCGTGTCTCATCCGTGGTATCCGTGTCCCATCCTGTCGCATACATGTTTGCTACAAAATCAAACCAACGACCACATGCTCACCAGATTCAAAGTTCAGATCGCCCTGTACCTGACGGCCATTCTGGCTGTTGTTTTCCTCGGGGTGTTCCTGTGGCAGACGCGGGCGAACCTTGTGTTCCCCATCCTTTTTGGGGGCATCCTCCTGTCCCTGATCGCCGGGTTGTACGCGTTGATTATCAGCACCGACCGGAAACTGACCAACTTCTTGCTCAACATCAAGTACGATGACTACGAGGCGCACTACACTGCCACCACCGGAGAAAAATCGCAGTACGAACTCACGTCGGCGTTCAACCTGATCACGGGTAAATTCCGCAGTATCCGCCAGGAAAAGGAAGCGCAGCACCAGTACCTCCAGGCTATCGTGGAACAAGTGGATACCGGCCTGATCTGCTTCGACGAGCAGGGCAAAACGATTTTGATGAACAGGGGCGCACAGCAGTTGCTGCACAAGTCGCATTTCCCGAACCTGGAGTTTGTAAAAAAATACAACCCGGCGCTGCATGCTGCATTTCGGGAAATTGCGCCCGGCGAGCGCACGTTGGTCAAACTGATCGTGAACAACCAGATGCTGCAAGTTTCCATCCGAAAGACGGTACTGAAGCTCCGCGACGAGGCGCTGCACCTGTATGTGCTGCAAAACATCCATACCGAACTGGAGCACCAGGAAGTGGAGTCGTGGCAAAAACTCATCCGCATTCTCACGCATGAAATCCTGAATTCGGTGGCGCCGGTTGTGTCGCTGGCGGAAATGACGAATGGCCTGCTGCAGGAGCCGGCAACCAACGATGCCGAGCGGCAGGCATCGGTCAAGCAGGCCGTGCAGGCCATACAACGGCGCAGTGCGGGGCTGCTGCATTTCACGGAAACGTACCGGGAGTTGACCAAAATCCCGCAGCCGAAGTTCGAGCCGACCGACCCGGCAGCGCTGGTGGAGCGCGTGCTGCTGCTGTTTGCACAACCGATTCAGGCGCAAGGTATCCAGGTAGAAAAACACTACCCCTCGCTCGCACTCAGCATCCCGCTCGACCCCGCCCTGATGGAACAGGTGCTCATCAATCTGGTCAAAAACGCCCTCGAAGCGCTCGCCGAAACCAACCGCCCCCGACTCGTGGTGTCGGTAGCCAAAACCCCGGAAGGTGCGGTGGAAATTGCCGTAGCCGACAACGGCCCGGGCATTCCGGACGACTTGCTGGGGCAGATTTTCGTGCCGTTTTTCACCACCAAAAAATCGGGCAGCGGCATCGGGCTAAGCCTGAGCCGGCAGATCGTCCACCTGCACCGGGGAAGTTTGTACGCGGCGTCGGTGGTGGGGGAGGGGAGTTGTTTTACGGTGTTGGTTTAGCCATGGGGTTGAAATGCACAGGAATTGGGTCAATTGTGCAAGAACGAAACCAAGAAACGATGCCATATTTGCCGCATCTTTTAACAAAACGGAAATCATGAAGAAATTAATTGCAGAATTTATCGGCACCTCCTGGCTAGTACTGGGTGGTTGCGGAAGCGCGGTTTTAGCCGCCGCGTACCCGGAATTGGGCATCGGATTCGTCGGTGTCTCCATCGCTTTTGGTCTGACGGTCGTAACCATGGCCTATGCGATCGGGCATATTTCCGGTTGCCACCTGAACCCGGCGGTTTCCATCGGACTTTGGATGGGTGGCCGTTTCGACAAAAAAGACCTGCTGCCCTACATCGCGGCGCAGGTATTGGGCGCCATAGCCGGAGCCGGCATTTTGTATAGCATAGCCAGTGGAAGAGCCGGATTTGAACTCGGCGGATTCGCGGCCAACGGCTACGGCGAGCACTCTCCCGGCGGCTACGGCATGATGGCCGCTTTGGTCACCGAAGCCGTGCTGACTTTTATGTTCCTGATCATCATTCTGGGAAGCACCCACTCGAAAGCGCCGAACGGATTTGCCGGACTCGCCATCGGTTTGGGATTGACGCTTATTCA
>Ga0154020_10004613_pt1 | contig 16407 bp, 12 predicted proteins | sample Klosneuvirus_201_FD_109709 | JGI IMG/M metagenome (GOLD analysis project Ga0154020, IMG submission 109709) | Active sludge microbial communities from wastewater, Klosterneuburg, Austria - Klosneuvirus_20160825_MG | ecosystem: Engineered > WWTP > Aerobic digester > Activated sludge | place...
GCAACCAAGGCAATGCAAGAGGTGCAAGACCGCATCAATCCCTGGCGGCGCGTGATGGAAGGTTTTGCCCGTTCGGCTCCGCCGGCACAACAACGTCTTTTGATGCGCGCGGCGGGTTTTGGTCTGGGGACTCCGCGCAGCGTGAAAGAAGGCAAAGACTTTCTCCTCAACGTGGCGCCGCTGGTGGAGATCAACAAGGCGGCCTTTGCCCAACTGGGCGCAGATGCTGACTTGTTGAGTTTCCCCGCAACTGCACGCAACGCATTGGAGGGCGGCGCGCAAACCGTGGCCAAAGAGAAAGGTGAAGCCACCGTGGCGCGCGCCAACGTGCAAACGGAACGCGTGAAGTTGGGCACGTGGCTTCGCGCGGTGGAGAACGCGTCTGAAATGGCGGTGCAGCTTGGCGTGTTCAAGAAGGATGAAACCGCGCGCAAAGCCGCTGAAGCCCTGGAGGCGCAACTCCACGCGGCGCTGAACGAGGCACGCGTCCAGGCACGGACCAAAGCGGCAGAGGCACCCGTCCCGCCGGAACTGGTGGTTCCCCCCACGGTGGAGCCGGGCAACCAGGGCTGATAACGCCTTGAGCACCACCGCTGCGCACCACATGCGCGGATGGGGCCCCGCACGCAACAAAAACGCAATCCGCAATTACGCCGCGTTGGGGTGGCCCATGTCACGCGGCCCGTCCGACGCTGCCAGCACGGCCATGGTTGGATACAGCTCCACCAAAGACGCGTGGTACGCCAGGATGCGCGCCAAGTAGCGCAACACGCCGCATTGGAAATCAAACAACGCCGCGGGGTAATTGCCGGTGAACGCCACCAGGACCATGGAGACCACCCAGACCACGCTGGACACAATCCCCAGCAGCGCCAGCATCAACAGCGCCGGCAAGGACATCACCAACCTCCACAGCGCCGAGGACGGGGTGGCACTGCCCTGCACTTCCACCGAGAAGCCCACGTGGTTGCGGAAGTCCTTGTCCGGCAACCGGTCGGTCAGCAGTGCAAGGTATGCATAGGCGCCCAACAGCCAGTGCATCACCGTCACCACAAAGGGGCCGTCTTCCTTCAGGTACCGCGCGCCTCCCTTGTTGGCGGCCTGCACCGCGGCAAACGCGGGCAACAGGAGCATCAACAGCAGGAACCAACCGCCCTGCGGCATGCCCACCACCGCCAACGCCATCAGAAGCAGCAGTCGCACCGCCACGTGGACCCGTTCAAATTGGTCCGGCCGGGAAAGGGAAAAAGTAACGGGATGGGAGTTCATGGGACACCTCCTGCGCACCTGAGGAAGCATCCGGCGTGCCGGGCGTGGCGTCGGGAAAGCCGGAGTATTTTGGCCGCGTCCCCAGCAGGATTTTCCGCCGCAAGCGGGGACCTGGGCGTGGGTGACGCCGCGCGGCGTTCATGGCTAGGCTGCGCGTCCACGTTAACCGGCACGCGGGGGCACCTTGGTGGACACGGAGAAGACGCAGCAGGTGATCAAGCAGCACATGGTCTGGGCGGTGGGCGCGGGCATGGTCCCTGTTCCGCTGGTGGACTACGTGGCGGTGAGCGCCATCCAGATGGACCTCATCCGGCAGCTGTGCACGCTCCACGGCGTCAACTACGCCGAAGGGACCGGCAAGGTCTGGGTGAGCGCGCTCACCGGCGGCGCGTTGGCCCGCATGGGCGCCAGCGCCATCAAGGCCATTCCCGGCGTGGGGAGCCTGTTGGGCGGCATCTCCATGGCCATTGCATCCGGGGCTTCAACCTACGCGCTGGGCCAGGTGGTGTGCCGCCATCTGGACCACGGCGGCAACATGAGCAACCTCAACATGGATGAAGCGCGCAAGGCGTATGACGCGTCCTATGAGGAGGGGAAAAAGGCCGCCAAGGAAGCACAAAAGGCCAAGGGCACCGGCGCGGGGGACACGTTCTCCAAGCTGGAGAAGCTGGGCGCCTTGCGGGACAAGGGCGTCATCACCGCCGCGGAATTTGAGGAGCAGAAGAAGCGGTTGTTGGAATCCCTGTAATCGCTCAGCGGCCTTTGGGACGCCGGCCCAATACGCTGGCGATTTCATCCGCGCTCATGCCGCTGTCCAGCAGCTTCTGCAGGAAATCATCGTCATCATCTTTGTCATTCTTGAGCACGTGATCATACCGGCGGCTTTCCCGGTCCACGTCTTCCTGCGTGGGCTGCTTGCCCCGGCCGGACCCGCTGCCAAACCCAAACGCACCCGCCAGATCACTGATGGCGTCGGTCACGCCGCGCACCACAATGTTCCCGGTGACAAACTGCCCCAGCACCGCGGCGGTGTCTGCGCCAACGTCCGGGTGCTGCAGGGTCCCTCGCACGTGGATGGGAATGGTCACGCGCCCGTTCATGACGGCGGGGAAACTGAGCAGCGTGCTCTGGCTCAAATAATCCGAATCCAACGTGGCCTTGATGGCGCCGTCCAGCACGCCGCTGTCCACGTTCACCGCCACGTTGCCTTGTGCTTCCACGCCGTGGAGACCGGCTTCCAGGCCATTGAGCCGCAGCGTGTTCCCCGTGAGCGCCACCGTGCACAACACCGGACGCGTGCCCCCGCCCGGCGGCGGTGACAAACCAAAACGCCCCAATGCGGTCTTGGCGTGGCTCACCACGGGGAATTCGGGGTCATCCAAGCGCACCTCACCTTGCGCGGTGAGCACGGCGCCGGGTGGCCCCTGCCGGTTGAACTGGAGATGTGCGGTGAGGTGTCCACCCAGCAGCCCATCCAATTGCGCAGTGCCGTCCAGCTGCGTGGGGACCTTGGCCACGTTGATGCCTTCCAGGTCCACCGTGGTGCGCAGCCCCACAAACGCGCCGCCATAACCCACCAGGCCACCGGCCTTGGCACTTCCCCCGTACGCGCGTTGTGCGGTGACGCTCCAACGTGTTTGCACCAGGTCCACGCTGAACTGCGTTTGCACGCCCTGGAACTCCGGCCGGGGGAACGCGGTGCTGTCTGACAACTGCAGCGCCGCTTCTTTGGCCTCACCGGTCCCGCTGATGCACGGTGCGGCGAGTGTCCCCGTCACCTGCGCATCCAACTGCACATGCCCCATGGGCGCGGGCCGCACTGCCGCAGTGAACATGCCCAGGGACAACGCATCTGCAAACGCCAGGCGTCCACCCACGGTGCCTTGCAGCTTTCCATCGGTGTTGCGTTGCAGCTGTGCCGTGACGTCGGAGCGCGGCGTATGCAACACCAGCGCGGCACCAAACGCGCCATCCACGCGCGCGGTGAGTTCCACTGCCAGCGTTGCATCCGCGGGGATCCAGATCTCTTCCAATGCGCGCGCCTGCCGCGCCTTCTCCACGTGCACCACGCGAAAATCCGGAATGAGCTGCAGCAAACCCGCCACTGCTTCCGGCGGCAGCGGCGCCAGGCTGATGCGTGCGCGTTCACCATCCGCGGGCGCGCCCAGGTGCAATACCCCGTGTCCGTTGACCTGCCCTCCGGCCAGGCTCGCCTGGAACGTGGTGAGTTCCACGTCGGTGGCGGTGGCTTTGAGTTCGCCGCGCACCTGTTCCAGCGCCAGACCACGCGCCATCCCCGGCACGGCGACCAACAACGCCGGAGCGCCACACCAACCCTCCACGCGCCAGACCCCGCTGGTCCATTCCACGCGCGCATCCACATCCGCGCGGCCCACCAGCCACGGCGTGGGCAGCACCTTGTCCAGCTCCACCTTCCCAATGACCTGCGCCACCAGCCCCGTGCTCAGGTTCTGCCACTGGGGCTCCACGGTGACGTGGGACGCACCACTGCGCACGTGGACGCGCCCGGATCCGCGCCCGTCATGTTCCACCGTCAGCTCCAAGGCCACGGTGGCGTCGGGCGGAAGCGGCAACGCTGTGGACGGAACACCGCCACCCCGCACCACTGCGAGCACCAACCCCAGCAGCCCCGCGTCCATGGGCTCGGTCTCCAACACCAGCATGGCGTTGTTGGATTCAGGCCGTGGCCAGGGGTGCAGGGTCCCGTTGGCGTTGAGCGGAATCCCCGCCAATGACGCCGTGGCGCGCGCCTTGAGCGCATGCACCACACCTTCCACGTCCAAGGCCACGTCTTCCAGGACCACCAGCTGGGCGTCATCCGGACGCCAGGTCACCGTGAGCCCCTTGGATTGGGCCTGCAGCGTGGGATGCCGCCAGAATCCCGTGGCGCTGCCTTCCAACGTCACCGTGGAACCCAACGCCAGACTTGGCGAGAGCTGCAATCCAAAAAGCCCCACCAGTTTTTCCGCGTCCGCGCTGGCCTGCAGCCTGGTGCGCTCCAACATCCCATCCGGGGTGAGCGCGCCCTGCACCTGGCCTTTGACGCCGTCACCGTGGACCGTGAGGTCCACACTTCCGCCGCTGCGCTGGCGCCACGCCACACTCCCGCCCAACAGCAGCGGCGGCAACGCCGGCAACCGCGCCGCCAACAGGCTCTGCGCCACCTGCGCCAGACCCTGCACGGCGGTGTCCACAAAATCCGCCTGAACCGCCAGCTCCCATTGTTCCTGCGCCTGCGCGGTGGCCTTCAACACAAACGGCAGCGCCACCTCCTGCAGGCTCTCCACCTGCGCGCGCGCACCTTCAAGACCCGCGGTGACCACGCCACGCAACGTGACCGGCTGCCCATCCCCGCCAGGAAACGTGGCGCGCAGCACACCATCCAGCACCTGCGTGGTCTGCTGCCCTGCCTCAAACGCCAGGTCCACCACCACCGTCTGGATCCACGGCCCGCTCAGCGTCCCTTGTGCGTGTTTGACCCGCAGCGCCGCAGGCCCAGTACGAACCGCCGCCAACAACCCGTCCACCACCACGTCGGCCAGAACCAGCGTCAGCCCGTCCGTCAGCGGGAGCACACTGCCCACCACCTTGAGCTGCAGCCCGCCCACCAACTGAAGACGGCCCAGCTGTGCCCCCGGCAACACCGCCACAAGACGCTGCTGCACCTGCTGGCGCACGCGCTCCAGAAAGAACCGCCGCCCCATCCAGGTGCCCACTGCCAACGCCAGCAGCACCACCCCGGTCAACCCCGCACCCATCATGACCCGCACGCTACGCCAGAAACGGGCGTGCGCGGGAGGCTGCGTTTCCCCGGTGTCACTGGCCTTTGGGGCGGGGTTGCACTAGATGCGGCAGCCCTTTTGTTGCCCGTTCCCCCCTTGCAGCATGGTGTTGACCATGGAAACCAACCGTCCGGTCCGCGTGCGCATTGCCCCGTCTCCCACCGGGGACCCGCACGTGGGCACTGCGTACATTGGCCTGTTCAACCTGGCGTTTGCCCGCAAACACGGCGGCAAGTTCATCTTGCGCATTGAAGACACAGACCAGACGCGCTCCACGCCGGAGAGCGAGGCCATGATCTTCAAGTCCCTGCGCTGGGCCGGCATCAACTATGACGAGGGCCCGGACGTGGGCGGCCCGTACGGCCCGTACCGTCAGAGCGAACGCCTTCCGCTCTACCGCAAAGAAGCCGCCGAGCTGGTCAAGCGTGGCCACGCGTACAAGTGCACCTGCACCCAGGAACGCCTGGAGGCCGTGCGCCAGGAGCAGAAGCGCAACAAACAGAACCCCGGGTATGACGGCCACTGCCGGGACCGGGACGCCGCGGCGGTGGAGGCGGAGATCGCCGCCGGCGCGCCACACGTGGTTCGCCTCAAGGTGCCCCGGGAAGGCGTCACGTTTTTCATGGACGCACTGCGCGGCCGCGTGGAGTTTGAGAACAAGGGCATTGATGACCAGGTGCTGCTGAAGACGGATGGTTTTCCCACCTACCACCTGGCCAACGTGGTGGATGACCACCACATGGAAATCACCCACGTCATCCGCGGTGAGGAATGGATCACCTCCACGCCCAAACACGTCCTGCTCTATGCGGGGTTTGGCTGGGAGGCGCCGGGGTTCTGCCACCTCCCGCTGCTACGCAATGAGGACAAGAGCAAGGTGAGCAAGCGCAAGAACCCCACGTCACTGGTGTTCTACCAGCGCACCGGGATCCTGCCGGCGGCCCTTCGCAACTACCTGGGCATGATGGGCTGGACCATGCCGGATGGCCGCGAGGTGTTCTCCCTGGATGAGATGATTGCCAACTTTGACCTCACCCGCATCTCCCTGGGCGGGCCGGTGTTTGACCTCAAGAAACTCTACTGGCTCAACGGCAAATACCTGCGCGAAGTGGTGACCCCGGACGAATACCTGGCGCACCTCAAGGCCAGCGTGGCCTCGGACGCGTACCTCAAGCAGGTCATTGCGCTGGTGCGCGAGCGCGTGGACAAGCTGGAAGACTTCTTTGACTACGGCAACTACTTCTTCACCGGCAGCATCACCGTCAGCCCGTTGGAGCTCATCCCCAAGGGACGCACCGCGGATGAGGTGGCCACCGCCATCACCGAGCTGGTGGAGCTCATTGACAAACAGTTTGCCTGGACCAAGGACTCCATTGAGGCGTTGATGCGCACCTACGCCGAGGAGAAGACCTGGAAACCCAAGGACCTCTTCATGCCCGTGCGCATGGCGGTGACCGGAAAGACCGCCACCCCGCCGTTGTTTGAGAGCATGGAGACCATGGGCAAAGAAATCTGCCGGCGCCGCCTGCGTGAAGCCGTCACCGGCCTGCGTGCGCTTCCCGTTGTCACTCCACCGGTTGGAGCCCCCGCTCCCGCCGCCAAACCCGCCTGACCGTTGTTCACCCCAACACAAAACCCCCACAAGGAGCATCACCATGGCCATTGAACGCACCCTCTCCATCATCAAGCCGGACGGCGTGGAAAAGAATGTCATCGGCGCCATCATCAGCCACTTTGAAAAGGCCGGCCTGCGCCCCGTTGCCATGCGCATGCTGCACATGAGCCGTGAAGAGGCCGAAGGTTTCTACGCGGTCCACAAGAGCCGCCCCTTCTTTGACAGCCTGGTGAAGTTCATGACCTCAGGCCCCAGCCTGGTCATGGTGCTGGAAGGTGAAGACGCCATTGCCAAGAACCGTGAGCTCATGGGCGCCACGGATCCCAAGAAGGCCGCGGAAAACACCCTGCGCAAGCTGTTTGCCACGGATGTGGAGCGCAACACGGTCCATGGCTCGGACGGTCCGGACACCGCAAAGCAGGAGCTGGCGTACTTCTTCCGCAGCACCGAGATGATGAAGCGCTAAGCGTTTCAGCCTCTTAGCGTCACACCGTTGTGCAAGGACCCCCGTCAGGCAGCGCACACCCGCGCACCTGCCGGGGGTCGTCTTGTTTGTGGGATTTGCCTACACGGCACGGCGCATTTGCGTTTGCTAGCTTGTTGTTCATGCGCGTGAACATCTTCTGCTGGGTTGTGGTTGTGGCCGCGCTGGCCGGCTGTGCCAGCACAAAACAGCCACGCGCCACTGCGGCCCAGGCCGGGCCCCCCGCGTCTGAAACGCACGCCGGCGCGGCACCCCAGGGTGGGCCTTCGGACCTGCGCCCGCTGGAGGACCCTGAGCTGGCCACGGCAGACCAGCTCTACGCCATGCGCATTGCGCAGGCCCCGCAGGACCCGCGCGGCTACATGGCGCGCGGCATGGTGCGGCAGAAGGCCGGAGACCCCGCCGGCGCCATGCGCCTGTACCGCCAGTGTCTCGCCGTGGACCGCGGCTTTGGCCCTGCGTACTCCAACCTGGGCGCGTTGATGATGGAAGACGGCCACCCGGAGACCGCGGTGACGTTGCTGTTGGAAGGCGCCGCACGCGTGCCGGACCACGCGCCCATCTTTGCCAACCTGGCCGGTGCCATGTCCCAGCTGGACCGCCATGATGAAGCCGTCTCCGCCGCGGAAACCGCGGTGGAACTGGACGCCAAGGACGGGGACCTGCGGCGCAACCTGGCCGCGGTGCTCTACCGCGCCAAACGCAAGGATGACGCAGAGAAGGTCCTCAAACGCGCCATGGCCGAATTTCCCGACGACAGCCCGGATTTCCTGCTGCGATTGAGCGAGCTGTACATGTCCAACGGGGATGAGACGCGTGCCTTGGATGCGCTGGAGAAGGTCAACCGCGCGCGCCCTTCCATTGCGGTGGCGTGGCTGCGCCGGGCGGCGCTCTTGGGACGGCAGGACAACCTCAACGGGACCATCAAGGTGTTGCTGGATGCATTGCAGCACCACCCGGAGAATGAAGAGGTGCGTGGCTTTTTTATGGCGGCCATGGCGTTGCGGCTGCACCAGGACATGGAGGAAGGCCTGGACCGCATCCAGAAGAACGGCGCGGATGTGGACGCCTACCTGCAGGTGGCGCGCGTCCATGAGCTTGGCAAGGACTACAAGGCCGCGCTGGACGTGTTGACCGACGGTGTGGCCCACAACCCCAACAGCGGCGAGCTGTGGAGCCACATCGGCCTGGTGGAAAGTTCGCTGTCCCGGGAACGTGAGGCGCTGGCGGCGTACCGCAAGGCCATTGCGCTGGACCACAACCTCCACGTGGCGCTCAACAACTGCGCCTACCTGCTGGTCACCGCCAAGGATGAACGCCTGCACAATGAAGAGGACGCGCTGCGGTTTGCGCAGCAGGCACTGGCCTACCAGCCGCTCAACGTCAGCTACCTGGACACCCTGGCGGAGGTTCAGTTTGCCCGCGGTGACGTCACCGAAGCGCGCCGGCTCATTGCCCGCGCGCTGGAGCTGCAGCCCGGGGATGAACGGCTGCAGGCGCAGGCCCGGCGCTTTGATGCCGCCGGCGGCAGCGCCCCGGGCAAGGTGACAAGCCACAACCATTCCCCTATGCGTGACGCCCCCCGCGTGCCCTGACCCGGCACCCGGGCCACAAGGGATGGACACCACCAATGGGCAGTTTGCAGCTTCTGGACACCACCCCCGCGCGCCGCAAGAAGGACCCCAACGCTCCCCCGGACGTGGCCTCCATGACGCTGCCGGAGCTGGAAGCGTTCATTGAAAGCCTGGGCGAACCACCGTTCCGCGCCGCGCAGGTGTTCCGCTGGCTGCACAAACGTTCGGCGGCGTCTTTTGCCGAGATGACGGACCTGTCCAAGTCCCTGCGGGCGGCCCTGGAAGCCAAGGCGGTCATTGTCCGGCTGCAGGCCCATGAGGTGCGCGTGGCGGCGGACGGCACCCGCAAGTACCGGCTGCGCACCCAGGACGGGGCGCTCATTGAGGCGGTGTTCATCCCCTCCGCCAGCGCGCCGGACAAAAACACCCTGTGCATCTCTTCCCAGGTGGGCTGCGCCATGGCGTGTGCTTTTTGCGCCACCGGCGCCATGGGCCTGGACCGCCACCTCACCGCGTCTGAGATTGTGGACCAGGTCAACCGCGTCTGGGAGGACCTGGGTGCCGCACAGGCCGGCTTTGTCCCGGACCCCGCGCGTCCCGGCGCCACCCGCCGCGTCATCACCAACCTGGTCTTCATGGGCATGGGTGAACCGCTGCACAACGTGGAAGGTGTCCTCCACGCGCTTTCCATCCTGACCCATGATGACGCCCACCAGTTCAGCCCGCGGCGCGTCACGGTGTCCACCAGCGGCCTGGTCCCTCAGATGAAACGGTTGATGGAAGAGACCGTGGCCCAGCTGGCGGTGTCCTTGTCCGGCACCACAGACGCGCAGCGCCTGTCCATCATGCCGGTGAACAAGAAGTACAACATTGGCCTGCTGTTGGCCGCCTGCCGGGAACTGCCGCTCAAGGCCCGCCGCCGCATCACGTTTGAGTATGTGCTGTTGGACGGCGTCAATGACGCGGATGAAGACGCCCAGCGCCTGACCCGCCTGCTCAAGGGCCTGCGCTGCAAGGTCAACCTCATCCCGTTCAATGAACACCCGCTGGGACCGTTCAAGCGGCCTTCGCGCAACCGCACGCTTTCCTTCCAGAACATTTTGCGGGACGGCGGCCTCAACGCGCTCATCCGCGAGGCCCGCGGGGATGACATTGACGCCGCGTGCGGCATGTTGGGCGGGACCACGCTGGAAGCCCGCCGGCAGCAGGCAGATCCTCCCAATCCGGCGTGACGCCTGGACCCTTTGGTGGTAGGTGCCCCGGCGTTCCCGGCATCTGCCTGGGAAAAGGTCTTGGACACCGGTGGAAACACGTTCCACCACGGCCCACAGGAGAGCGTTCCATGCGTTCATTTGGGATGGCATGTCTGGTTGCTGGTGCAATGGTGACGTCAAACGTGGCGCAAGCCGCGCCGTTGGTGGCCACGGGACAGGGCCAGGTCCAACTGGTCAAGAAGAAGGCGGCGGACTCCGGCGGGGACTCGGGGGAAAAGGGCTGGTTTGAGTACCTCAAGATGGCCCTGACCTTTGATGACTCCGAGGTGTCCGAGCAGGTCCAGGACGGCCGCGTGGTGGAACACCTGGTGGGCGGCCTGTTGGCCAACTTTGGCGGCCACCTCTGGGGCCCCAAGGTCTTCTACAAGGACGCCCCGGAAGAGGTTCCCGGCGCCACGGTGTTGGGCATTGTCTCCATCATCCTTGGCTGGCTGCCCTTTGCCTTCTGGATTGGCTACCTGTTTGCGGTCATCCCCGTGTTGGGCTGGGCCATCGCATTTCTTTGTTTCCTGGCGTTCTGGGTCGCCCTGGCGGTGGACCTGGCGTTCAACTTCTGGTTCATCCCGCGCGCGCTGCAGTTTGCGTACAGTGACGCCTACGGCGGCGCCGGCAGTGGCGGCGGCAAGAAGAAGAAGAAGAAGGCCGCCGAAGACGACGAGGATTGATCAAACCGTTCCCCGCGCCACCCGCCGGTCCAGAACCGGGCGGGTGGTTGCCGGGTGACGTGGATTTGGGCGCGGCGGACCAGGGACGCAACACGTCAACCCTGCCGCCGCGTTTGTGTGTGCATGGTGGTTCATCACCGGCGGGAGCGCAGCACCATGGTGGAAACGGTTGGCGTCATTGGTGGCAGCGGCCTGTATGAGATGCCCCAGCTGCAGGACGTGCGGCGCGTCAACGTGGACACGCCGTTTGGCGCCCCGTCAGACGCGTTGATTGTGGGCACCCTGCACGGCGTTCCCATGGTGTTTTTGCCCCGCCACGGCGTGGGCCACCGCCACACCCCCACCGAGGTTCCCTACCTGGCCAACATCTGGGCGCTCAAAAAAATGGGCGTCACCCGCATCATCTCCGTCAGCGCGGTGGGTTCCCTGCGGGAGGATGTGGTGCCGGGCCACCTTCTGTTGGCCGACCAGTTTGTGGACCGCACGCGCAGCCGCCGCTCCACGTATTTTGGCGGCGGCATTGTGGGGCACGTGTCTTTTTCAGACCCGGTGTGTCCCGTGTGGCACGGCGTGGCCTTCCAGGCCGCCACCGCCGCCGGCGCCACGGTGCACCCGCGCGGCACGTACATGTGCATGGAGGGCCCGCAGTTCTCCACCCGCGCGGAGTCTCTGCTGCACCGCCGGGACGGCGCCGACGTCATTGGCATGACCAACATGCCGGAAGCCAAGCTGGCCCGCGAAGCAGAGATTTGTTACGCCACGCTGGCGCTGGCCACGGACTATGACTGCTGGCATGACGGGCATGACGCAGTGAGCGTGGAAGGTGTGGTTGCCGTCCTCAAGGCCAACGTGGCCATGGCCCAGCAGGTCATTGCCCAGATGGTGGCGCGGGTTCCGTCGTCACGCACCTGCGCCTGTGAGAGCGCCGCCCGGTACGCCATCATGACGGCGCCCCACGCCCTGCCGCAGGCCCGCAAGGATGAACTGCAGCTTTTCTACGGGCGGTACTGGAACACCTGAACAACACCACATTGACGTGGTTGGATTGGAGAATGCCGTGACGCTCCTGGTGGTTGGCAGTGTGGCCTTTGACAGCGTGGCCACCCCGTTTGGACAAAAGGACCGGGTGCTGGGTGGCAGCGCCAATTTCTTCTCCATGGCCGCAAGCCTGCTCACCAAGGTGCAGCTGGTGGGCGTCATTGGCGAAGATTTCCCGCAGGAACACGTGGAGTACCTCAAGGGCCGGGAGATTGACGTCTCCGGGCTCCAGCGCGTGCCCGGCAAGACCTTCCACTGGAAGGGCAAATACGAATACGACCTCAATGAAGCCCACACGCTGGAGACGCACCTCAACGTCTTTGCGGATTTCAAGCCGCAGCTGCCCGAGCATTTCAAGGCCCCGGACCACCTGTTTCTGGCCAACATTGACCCGGAGCTGCAGCTCAACGTGCTCAACCAGGTCACACGTCCCAAGCTGGTGGCCCTGGACACCATGAACTACTGGATCCAGGGCAAACGCCCCGCGCTGCTCAACGTGCTCAAACACGTGGACCTGTTGTTTGTGAATGACGCCGAAGCCCGCCAGCTCTCCGGCGAACACAACGTGGTGAAGGCAGCGTCCGCCATCCGCCGCATGGGCCCACGCACCGTCATCATCAAGCGCGGTGAATATGGCGCGCTGCTTCTGGAAGCCGGCCTGGCGTTCTACGCCCCGGCGTATCCGCTGGAAGACGTGTTTGACCCCACCGGTGCGGGAGACACGTTTGCCGGCGGTGTGATGGGTGCCTTGGACCGCTGGGGTGGCTTCAATGAGCACACCAGCCGGCAGGCCATGGTGGTGGGTGGGGTGTTGGCCAGCTACGTGGTGGAAGACTTCAGCTTTGACCGCGTGCGCAAGGTCACCCTGCAGGACGTCCAGTCCCGCTACGCGGATTTGCGCCGTTTCACGGACTTCAAGGATCTTCCCCTGCCGGAGTGACGGCGGAACCCGCATCCGTCCCCGGGGGACCCGCATCTGGGGACGGGGGCGCCGGTGGCACCAGCCGCGCAAAGCTGTCCACCACCCCCGCACAGGCCCGGCGGCTGTGAACCCCACGCACCACGCTCAGCAACGCGCCGCGCTGCAACAGCAGCGTCTCGCGCTGCACCGCGGGGTCCTGCGCGCCCACCACCAGTGCGTCCCCCAGGCGGAACGCCGTCACCGTCAGGTGGTCCGCGGTGGCCTGCGCCTGGAAGTCCCCGCGGGCTTCTTCGGCGGCGCGCTCACCGGGCAGCAGCGTCACGCTGCACAACACCTCATGGTCCACGTCACAGGCGTAACGCGCCTGCGCCCACAGCCCGGGCACGCCGGGCAATGGACCCGCCGGCAGCACCTCGGCGGTGCCGTCCACGCGCGCACTGGACGGCAGCAACGGCAACAACACCCCCGCGTTGCCCGGCCCGTCCAACAGCCCAACATTGGCCCCCACCAGGGCCCGTCCCAGCGTCTGGCCTTCCGCTGAATCCGCCACCATCACCCGCAACAGCCGGCGGCCCCCCAGCGCCTGCAGCCACACCCGCGGCCCCACCGGCGTGGCCACCTTGCGCACGTCCCCCACCACGCCCGCAAACCCGGTGAGCGCCACATCCTCAACAGACCCGCCGCTGTCCAGACCGCACCGGGCCGCGTCCGGCCCGTCAAAGACCGCCAGCACCACCACCGCGTCGGGCTCGGTGTGGCCCGCTGGCGCGTAGGGCGCACGCGCCACCTGGGTGACCCCGCACGCCAGCCACCCCACGCCGCTGGGGCCCAGCAGTGCCGCCACGGCGTCAGGCTCGGTGGCGTCCTCCGGAGGCAGCCGGCGCAGCCCCGCCACGTCCTCCTTGAGGCCGTCCCCCAGTGTGGGCGGCTTGGGTGGCGGTGGAGGCAGCGGCTTGGGTTTGGAGGCACAGGCCCAAACCGCCACCACCGCGGCGCATCCCAGACCTCCAAGGTGCTTCAGCCTCATCATGGTCCTGGTTCCCCGCCACCCGGCTTTGCGCGCCGGACATGTAAGCAACTGTCTCCAGCCAGACCCCAAGGTCCGTCAACTGGTTGGGAAACCAAAGTTTGGTGGGGGCAGTGCCCTGGGGTACGGTGGTGCATTGATCTGCATTGGCGTGGGGAGGGCCTTGGGGACCCTGGTCTGACATGGGCGAACGCTTTGGCAACTACGAACTGGTACGCCGTATTGCCCAAGGCGGCATGGCTGAGGTTTTCCTTGCCAAATTTACCGGCGTGGAGGGGTTTGAGCGCTGGGTGGTCATCAAGCGCATGTTGCCGGAACTGTCCGTGCGCAAGGACTTTGTGGAGATGTTTCTGGATGAGGCGCGGCTGGCGGCCCGCTTCAACCACCCCAACATTGTGCAGGTCTATGAGCTTGGGGAACGCACCGGCACGTATTTCATGGCCATGGAATACGTGGACGGCCCCCACCTTGGAGCGCTGTTTGCCCACAGCCTGCGCTCCAAGAAGCCCATGCCCATCAACCTGTGCTGCTACATCCTGGCGCGCGCCTCGGAAGGGTTGCACCACGCGCATGAACTCAAGGACCCCAACGGCGTCCCGCTGCAAATTGTCCACCGGGATGTGAGCCCGCAAAACATCCTGGTGAGCCGTGACGCCGACGTCAAAGTCATGGACTTTGGCGTGGCCAAGGCCAACAGCCAGACCACCGTGACCCGCACCGGCGTGGTCAAGGGCAAGGTGGGCTACATGAGCCCGGAACAGTGCCTGGCCAACGCCGTGGACCGCCGGACAGATGTGTTTGCCCTGGGGATTGTCCTGTATGAACTGGTGACCCGCAAACGCCTGTTCCGTGACAAGAGCGACCTGGTGGTGATGCAGAAAATCACCCAGGAGGACGTGCCGCCACCGTCCAGCATCAACCCGCGCGTCCCCATGGAGCTGGATGAAATCATCCTCAAGGCCCTGCAACGGGACCGGGACGCCCGCACCACAGATGCGCTGACCCTGTCTGATGAGCTGGACAGCTTTTTGGCGGCCAGCGGGGAGCCCACCACCCGGTCCACGCTGGCGCGCTGGATGGCGGACCATGGCAAGGACCTCTCCCCCGGTGCCGGTGGCGCGGTGGAAGTCAGCCAGCCCACGCCGTCCTGGAGCCAGTCTGCCAGCCCCGGGGCTGACCCCAAGAGCCTGGAGAACCAACCCACCCGCACCGGCACCCCGTCCCATCCTTCCGGCGAACACACCCTGGATGGGGACCTGGAACTCCCGTTGCCACCCGCCACGCCCGCGCTGGCATCCAACCCCTCCAACCCGTCCAACCCTGCCCTGGAAGGCCTGCGGGACGGCATCACCACGCCGCCCGCGCCGTCCACCTCCCGCACCCCACTGCTGGCCACCGCCACCCTGGCGGCGCTGCTGGTGGCCGGCGGCGGCATCTGGCTGGCCACCCGGGTCAACGGCGGCGGCAAGACCGCCGGCAGCTCCAGCGGCGGCACCGCAACCGGCACCTCCACCACCCCGGAGAACCCGGCCAGTGGCGGCGTTGCGGCAGCCACATCCGCGCCGGTGGCGGCACCCCCGCCAACCAGCCAGGCGGCGGTGCGGGATGACAAGGCCGCCGCGCTGCGCATCCTGACAGACCCGCCCAACGCCGAGGTCACCGTGAACCGCGTCCCCCGCGGGACGTGCGAAAACGGCGCGCTCACCGTGGACAAACTCAGCCTGGACCCCCCAGAGGCAACCCTGGTGGTGTCCCTGGAGGGGTATGACACCCAGCGGCTGTCCGTTCCGTTGCTGGCCGGGGAGACCATCACGCTCCCGGTCATTCGCCTGCGCAAGACCGCGCAGCAGCAACGCTCACCGCCGGGCCAGTTTGACATCACCAGCGAACCTTCCAACCTGCGGGTGGTCATTGACGGCAAGGCCGTGGGCCGCACGCCGTTGATGCGCCTGGAACTCAAGGAGGGCAACCACGCGCTGGTGGTGGAAGCACCCTCAGGCTACCAGAGTGTCCGGGCCAGCATCAAAAGTGTGGCGGGCGTGAAACAGAGCCTCCCCTACACCCTGGAAAAAGCAGAACGCCCCGCCCCAGACCGCAGCAAGGACCCCGAAGGCACCGGCAAGCTGGTGGTCAACACCGACCCCTACTGGACCTACGTGTTTCTGGGCGGCCGCAACCTGGGCGCCACGCCGTTGTCCCCCCCCGTGGAAGTCCCAGCCGGCAAGGTGACCCTGCGCCTGCGCCGGGACGGCAAGGATGGCTGCACCATTGACGTCACGCGCACGGTGGATGTCAGCGCCAACCAGGTGACCCGCAAGGTGTTCACGCTGGACGCCAAAGATGCCAAGGGCAGCTGCCAGTGATGCGCGCTCCACACTTGAGCGCGCGGGCCCGGACGTCCTAAAGGGTTTCCATGCGGGTGGGTGGGGTCGTGCTGTTTGTGGGTTGTGTGGCGCTGCTGCCGGCCCGGCTGGCCGCGCAGGCGTCCGGCGCGTCTCCCGGCAACGCTTCATCCTCCGGCGGCGGTGCACCGGTGGCCTCCCCCGCCGCAGATGAAGCGCGCGCCCATTTCATGCGCGGCAAGGAACGCTACGGCCAGGGGGACTTTGACGGCGCCATCACCGCCTGGGAGCAGGCCTACGCGCTGGTGCCCACCCCGGAGCTGCACTTCAACATTGCCCGCGCCCATGAACAGGCCGGCCACCTGGACGCGGCCATTGCCCGCTACCAGCGCTA
>Ga0154020_10004614_pt1 | contig 16405 bp, 11 predicted proteins | sample Klosneuvirus_201_FD_109709 | JGI IMG/M metagenome (GOLD analysis project Ga0154020, IMG submission 109709) | Active sludge microbial communities from wastewater, Klosterneuburg, Austria - Klosneuvirus_20160825_MG | ecosystem: Engineered > WWTP > Aerobic digester > Activated sludge | place...
ATGATTGCCATTGGGTGGGCATCCCGCCTGAATCCACGATAGAAAAATTGCAATTGTTCATGGATCATGGTGTGGTGGGTAATCGTATCGGCAAACGTATCCATTTGGTTTTTATTAGGTAAGTGGCCTTGCAGCAGTAAATAAGCAACTTCTAAAAACGTACTTTTAGTGGTTAATTCTTGGATCGAATATCCACGATGCAATAAAATACCTTCATCGCCATCAATATAAGTGATTTTAGAATCACAACTAGCAGTTGAAGAGTAACTGGGATCATAGGTTAATAACTGATAATCTGAATATAACTTTCTCACGTCGATAGCACGGCTACCAATCGTCGGGGAAAGAACAGGCAAATCAAAACGTTTTTGCGTTTTATTATCAATAATTGTCACAGTATCAGCATTAAGGCTGCTGGATTTTGCTTTATTGGTATTTTCGGGTGCAGTAGTCATGCGATTACTCATCATTCGTTTTAATAGTTACCTGATTAAAATAGAGGATATCTTTTGTCGAATCAATAGCCTAGATCAATTCTTTTTGCACTGCAAAATTCATCGGAACATTTTTGAATAAAACTTCTTGATCCATAAATTGTTGTTTTTCGCTTTTGTTTTTGAAAAATTTTATTTTCCGCTATGCTTATAAACTATCTTAAGATTTTTTGAAGATGGGACTATTATTTGTTTCCTATCCTTATCTTACTTATCGCCCCCCTTTTGGCCGTTGGTATAGGTTTGTATCATTTCCTTTATCATGAGCCGTCGCTGTGGGCGACATTCGGTATGTTGCCAACGGCAATGATATTCTTGTTCAGTTTAGTTTATTTAAAAAGAAACAAATGGTCCGGCCTATATAAAATAATAGGAATTTTAAATTTTTGTTTCTTAGGGTTTATTTTAGCCCATCTTCAAACAATTTTAACAAACACAGAACTATTAAATTATCCCTTAAACAATGTGAATATTGAAGGTGATATAAGACATATTGAAATAACGTCTAAGGGGTATCAAAAGGTTATTATTGAAAATATTAAAATTTTAACCCCTCATCACCCAACCCACTTAAAAACTGCCCAAATAACCATAAGATCAAAGAAAGAAATTTTACAATATGCAGATCATATTAGGGTTAGGGTAGATCTTTTCCCTCCGGGCTTACCAGCTTTTCCAGGGGGATATAATTTCCGTAAAAATTTTTGGTTTGAAGGAATTGGCGCGATTGGCTTTGCCCGTGGGCATGCGGAAATTTTATCCCAAAACACTTCTTTTCTTCATAACCATTTAACGGTTTTATTAAACCAAACAAGGCAAAGCTTAAGTCAAAAGATAATTACCATATTACCTGGTGATGAAGCCAGTGTTGCGAAAGCTCTAATCCTAGGCGATCAAGGCAGTATTCCACAAAAAATTATCGATGATATGCAAAATAGCGGGTTATCGCATCTTTTGTCTGTTTCTGGATTACATCTCAGTTTGGTTGGCGTATTAACTTTCGGATTATTTAGGCGCGTATTGATTTTATATCCTCTTAGCCAGTTTGATTGGCCCAGGAAAAAAATCGCAGCCTTGCTGACCATTTTAATTGCTTTCTTTTATCTTTTATTAACTTATGCCGCTGTTCCAACCCAACGTTCCTTCATGATGGTTGCTTTGGTGATGATTGGAATCTTGCTTGATCGACAAATCATTGGTTTATATACATTGGCTTGGGCGGCGATTATCATTCTAATATTTAATCCCTATAGCTTGTTAACAGCCAGCTTTCAGATGAGTTTTGTAGCCGTGGCGGTGATTATTGCGATTGTCAAAAAAGATGAAATTAGCCAAAAAACTTCTGAACAATCCAATTTAAGAAAAACGAATTCTTTATTTTTAAGGTTTGGGCGATATATTTCCCAATTAATAAAGGTCAGTTTTTGGATCAGTTTGGCTATTATGCCAATTACTTTATATCATTTTAATCAAGCGAGCATTTACGGCATATTAGCTAACCTTTTGGCTATTCCCATCACTTCATTCTGGGTGATGCCTGCGGCGTTAATGGGGGTATTGTTATCTTTATGTAATTTAGAAAATATACCCTTTATTATTATGGGGGAGGGGATCAGCTGGATCCTTAATATTGCCAATTTTATTACGCAAATGCCTTACGCAACTGTTAATGTTAGCTTCATAAGCTTGGCGGCAGCTCTTATCTTTACCCTGATAATATTTCTTATTCTTGCCCCATCGTTTCCGTACAAAACAAGTATGATCGTGATATTATTAGGGATCGCATTTTTTACAACCAGAAAGCCAAATATTCCAGATATAATTGTTTCTATTGATGAAAAAATGATTGTCTTAAAAAATAATGCGAATGGTTATTTAATCATTACCTCCCAAAAAAGCTCTTTTTTATTAAAAATATGGCAAGAGAGTTTAAGAAAAACAAGAATCATCCCTTGGGCTTATTTTTATAAACATCCTGATTTTGTGTGTGATACCACAGGTTGTTCCTACAAAATACAGGATAAAACCATTTTAATTTTATGGCAAAACAATCCCCAGGACTATTCGTGTGAAACAGCGGATTTAGTTATTAATCTAAATGATAGGGGACCTATATCTTGCAATACCGTGCCAGTGATCCAAAAATCACCCGGTCAACCTATGTATTGGGGATGGATCACACCAAAAAAAATCGAAATCTTATCAACAACAGATTTGCTCGGTAATAGGCCGTGGATCAAAGATTATTCAAAATAAATTTAGTATTTGCGAATAATTGTTTTCAGGCGACCCTGGATTTTTACCTGATTAGGAGAATAAATCTGTGTCTCATATCTTTTATTGGCAGGAGCCAACAGAATCTTTTTTTGTTTAAGGTAATATTTTTTTAATGTTGCCTCATGATCATTAATCAGTGCTACAACGATATTCCCATCTTCCGCGGTTTCACTTTTTTCAATAATTGCCATATCCCCATCAAAAATTCCTGCCTCCTCCATGGAATCACCAGAAATTTCCAAAGCATAATACATTTTATGAGAATTTTTTGAATTCCTCGTGCTTAAAAAGCTACTAGGCACATCTAATGTTTTGCCAGGGTCAGCAACGGCAAGGATCGGGGATCCGGCTGCAATCCTACCATATAGGGGAATATTTAAAAAATCACTTTTATTTCCCATATAAGCTGGATTGAACTGCAAAGCGTCAGCATCAGATTGGCTGGATTTTTTCAGCAGGGAAGGATTTTTGATGGGTTCCAATAAACTATGAGGCATTCTGGCAATTTCTAAAGCACGTGCCCGTTGTTTAATTTGTTTGATGAATCCTCGCTCCGCTAATCCATTAATTAAGCGGAAAATCCCCGATTTTGAGCGAAGATTGACAGCAATCTTCATCTCTTCAAAACTGGGCGATATTTTATTTTCCAACGTATAAGAATGAATGAATTCTAATAATTCTAACTGTTTTCGCGTCAACATTATGGCACCTATGGAACATAAAAGAAACATTATCTTTTTTTAAGGGTGTTCTTAGTAAACGTCAAGTATAAATGATTATTGAATAGCAATAGATTTATTATAAAGAAGCAGTCGAAAATAATTTGATCTTGTAATGTTTTTGCAGATGTTGATGATCATAAGAAAGTTTTAAATGGTCTCTGAGAATGACTAAAATGACTATAAAGTTAATGAATAGAGTGGGAGGATTGGGGAAGTATAAAAATAGCCATTCATTTTTTAAAATTATCCTTATGTGTTTTTGTTTTACATTCGTGGGTTGTTCAGAAAAACCTACCAATCTTTTATCTTTGGAAAATTATGAACTACCTTCGGGTCTAGTTATGATTGACAAGCCTGTTATGGATTCATCACTGGAAGCATTCGCTCGCCTTCATATCCCACTATCTTCGGATAATAAAATTCAAGGATTCATTGTTCTTATCATTGATGATATGGGTTTAAATCATGGGTTTGCATCCCGCGCGGTCAAATTGCCCCCCAAAGTTACCTTGTCGTATTTGCCTTATGCCTTGCATCTTAAAAAACAGGTAACGAATGCATTGCAAGCTGGTCATGAAATTATGCTTCATTTACCTATGGAAGCCCATCAAATGATGGGCCAAGATACAGTACCAAACATTTTGATGGTATCAATGACACCCAGTGAATTAGAAGAAAAAATAAACTGGGCTTTTTCCCAAATTCCTCAATTTACCGGCGTGAATAACCATATGGGCAGCCGTTTTACCGAGTGGCCAGAAGGTATGGAGGTTTTATTAAGATCAATTAAAAAGCGCGGGTTGTTTTTTTTAGATTCAAGAACAACCGCCCAATCGGTAGCGTTTACAATGGCTAAAAATATGGGCTTACCATTTGTTCAGCGGGATGTTTTCATTGACCATTTCCAAAATGAGCAAGCTATCTACCAACAATTAGCAAGCCTTGAAAATATCGCTTTGAAAAGGGGATATGTTGTGGCAATTGCCCATCCACACCCCCAAACTATGGATATTCTTGAAAAATGGTTGCCCACATTACCAGAGAAAAAATTACACTTAATATCTGTAAAAGATTTATTGAAAAAATTTCATTGAAATTATAACTAAAAACCCGATTTATTCTTCCAAATGGCTTTCCAGCATCCACACACTTTTTTCATGAACGCCTAAGCGCTTAATTAACAAATCAGCGGTACTTTCATCACCTGCTGCTTCAGCTACAGGCAAAGCCTTTTTTATGGTTTCAATAATCATTTTATTATTATCGCATAGCAAAGAAATCATGTGCAAAGCCTTGGGTAAATTTGTTTCTTCCTTGATTTTAGAGAGTTTTTCGTAGGCTACAAAACTACCCGGTGCAAAAGATCCAAGGGCTCGGATTCTTTCGGCAAGTTCATCAACAGCTCCAGACAACTCTTTGTATTGAGATTCAAATAACAAATGATAAGAATAAAACATTGGCCCTATTACGTTCCAATGAAAATTCTGTGTTTTTAAATAAACTACGTAAGTTTCCGCCAGCAATTGATTAAGCGCTTGTACCACCGTTGTGGGGGCAGTAATTGCAGGCGTAGCATTTAGATTTGGCTTGTTCATCATCATTCTCCCATTTTTCTGTTTTGATTATAAGCCATTTTCAAGATAAAAGCACCGAAATATTATCTGATCCAAAAATCATAAAAAAATTCTTAAATTTTAAAGCAATGAAAAAGCCCCAGCTGTTTTATAGTGAACCAAAATAACGGGAATGTTAATTTTTATTTTATAACATGTTATTGAAAAGCTTTATCCAAAACTTCTTGATTGATCTCAACATGATAAAAGGATTTTAAATAATCGATCAGTTGTTCGCCTATATCATTGGAAAATTCAGCAGATAAGGTTGCTCGTAAATCTTTATAATCTTCACTTTCAACATTAACATCAGGTTTTTGAATTTCTGTTAACTTAGCAACCACTATATAATTTTCTGAGGGCTGATAAATAATTTCCCCAATTTTTGTCATAGAGAAAATCCTGCTGTTTAATATGGCATCAATGTTGGCTTGCTGATCCAGCTTATTTCTGGTTAAAGCACTTGAAGTAATAACTGTACCTTTAACCTGACTGGCAATAGATAGAAAATCTTGATTGGCAGCTTGCCCGATTACGCTTTCAATTTTTTCGGTAGCTTTTTGCAATTTTTGTTGACTCTGCCATTGTTTTATCAATTCTTCACGAACTTCAAGTAAAGGGCGGGGGGTGGATAAGTCAATTTTTTCAACAAAGAAAGAGGTGTAATCCCCAGCGGCAGTGATCAACATGTTGCTATATTGCCCTTGGTTCAAACGGGTGATTTGCAGCAATGTAGTACGGTCAATGGGATATCCTAAAATCTCAGATAATTTCTGGGCGGTACCTGCATCCATGGTTAATTGCGAAACTTCCACTACTTCAAATTCAGCCGCTTTGGCGGCATCAAGAAAATTATCCCCCGCCGCTAATTGGTCTTCAAATAAAACACGGCGTTTATCGGCAAGAATTTCTGCTTCATTCCGTGCTAACATCATTTTCAATTGGGGGATAGCTTCTGCAAAACCAACTTTATTTTCAGGCTGGATTCGAACAAGACGGATAATATGCCAGCCAGCAATACCATTGACAGGTTTTGATATTTCGCCGTCTTTTAAAGAAAAAGCACTTTCAATAACATCAGACGATAAGCCTAAAACAGGAGTTGATTTTTCTATTTGTTCAATAAAGATTGGCGAAGTGCCAGTTAAATTCACTGCAAATTCTGTAAAAGATTGGCCATTTTGCAATTTTTGATAGGCATCCTCTGCTTGCTCTTTAGTTGTAAAAACGATCTGTTCAATCGACCTCTTTTCATTTTTGTGGAAAATGGGGATATTGTTATCATATTCCTGATGCAGATCTTCTTCTCGAAAAGACATATTTGTTGCTAAATCGGCTGCCAAATTTTTTATAGACAATTTTGCGATGATTATATTACGGCGCTCCGGAGTTAGGCGGGTTTGTTTGACAATATTATAAAAATTATCAATTTCCGTATCGGATGGCATGCCCGGATCTTCTATCTGATCAAAATCCATTACAAAAGTTTCGACTACTCTTTTTTCATTTCTAAACTGATAGATGTTTTTTGCTAAAATATCTGGAGTTTCAATGTCCCCTAGCGCAGAACCAAAAGCGGTGGCAGATAAAATTTGATCTTTAGATTGTTGTATAAATTCATTGCTAGTCAAACCATTTGACCGTAAATAGGCCTGATAGAGGGCTGGATCAAAAACTCCCATTTGGTTCTTAAAAATCGGCAAGTTTGTAAGGATTTTGCTAATAATGGGATCAGTAATCCCGATATTTAAATCAGCGGCAAGGGCATTAAGCAATTTCCGCTCAATCAGGTTATCGATAATACGCTGATCTATATTCCGTAATTTCATTTCTTGATAAGAAAAAGTTTGGCCAGTTTGCCTTTCATACTGGGAGATAACTTTTCTTAACGCCTGTATATATTCAACGGTTGGAATGTCTTCACCATTGACAGTGGCGATGGCTGGATCTCGTTGAAAGCCTCGAATAATATCGCCAATTCCCCATAAAGCGAAAGAGCCCACCAATAAAAAAAGTAAAACTTTAATAATCCAAGAAGAAGCTTTCGTACGAATTGCTGTCAGCATGATTGAACAATCTATCCACAGAGAATTGGTATAAGGTTGGGTTGAATTAATGTCGCAAAGTAAAAAATCGAATAACCTTTAAACAAGTGTTAGCTTTTTTTATTAAACAATTCAATGCCTATGATCAAAGAGTAGGAATTTTTATCAGGATGGCATTAAAAATAAATTTCAGCTATACATTGTTTCTAGATTTTAATCTTTAAAAATAACTTTTTAATTAATAGGTATATCTTCATGATTGAAAAAAAGTTTCTCATTGTGGGGAATTGGAAAATGAATGCAAATGCCTTAGAGGCGGCACTGATTGCCAAGCAATTATTGTCTCATAAGACCCTGCTTGAGAAATATGATTCGCAGATAAGAGTTGTTATATCTCCACCCTTTCCCTTTATTAGCCTTGTCAAAGATGTGCTAGTAGAACTGAAAGTTGCTGTAGGGGCCCAAGATTGTCACGAGCAAGAACAAGGAGCTTTTACAGGCGATGTATCGGCTAGAATGTTAGCTTCCTTAGGTTGCAAATATATTATTGTGGGGCATTCAGAACGGCGGCGGTTCCACAACGAAACCAACCAACTAATCTCTATGAAGGTCTCAGCTTGTGTAAAAAATAACCTTATCCCTATTATTTGCATTGGGGAGACAGAGGAAGAAAAGAATCAAGGGCAAACTTTCCAAATCCTGAACCGCCAGTTAGAAGAATGCTTGCCTAAAGAAAAATTGGCCAGTAAATCATTTGTAGTCGCTTATGAGCCAGTTTGGGCGATAGGCTCTGGAAGAATTCCGGAAGATAAAGAAATTTCCCTTATCCATCAACATATTTATGCATATTTGGTGAAATTTTCTTCCAACCAGCTTTTTTCAGTGATTTATGGGGGGTCTGTAAAACCGGATAATGCGGGATTGATTGCTGGCTTGGAGCTAGTAGATGGATTATTGGTAGGGGGAGCCAGCCTTCAAGCTGATCATTTCTTTGATATTATCAAAAAATCTTCTGTATCGCTTAGTTAAGTTGATATGTAAGCGTAGTCGTTAATTTTGGATAAAAAGCGACATTTTAGATAATTATCGAAGTCTTACTTGCAGTAATATAATTTATCTTATAATTAAAAGGGTAATAATTTGATTAATAATTGGTATATAACCACCTCACAGAACCTGAAGAGAAAGATATGACAACCATAATTCTTGTAATTCATTTGATATTAGCCGTTTTATTAGTTGGAATTATTTTGTTGCAAAAGAGCGAAGGGGGTGGGTTAGGTCTGGGCGGTGGGGGTGGAATGTCAGGATTTCTTACCACTCGCGGGTCGGCTAATTTTCTTACCCGGACAACGGCATGGCTGGCGGCCTTGTTTTTTATTACGAGTCTAGCGCTGGTGGTTTTGGCAGATAATAGAAATGGCTTGGATATCCCGGCTGTCCCGCCAACCTTTATTCCACCACCTATTACAGCTGCACCGACCCCTAATTCCACTACCCAGCCTTCTATTCCGGTCGGCCAATAATTAAGAAAAAATAAAATAGTGGCATATCGTTTATTAAAAAAATATTTTTAGACATATTAGGTTGTGATGGCACGGTATATATTTATTACGGGCGGTGTGGTTTCTTCATTGGGCAAAGGGTTGGCAACCGCGGCCCTCGGCGCCCTTTTGCAAGCACGGGGATTTAAAGTACGCTTACGTAAGCTAGATCCATATTTAAATGTTGATCCGGGTACTATGAGCCCCTTCCAACATGGTGAAGTGTATGTCACGGATGATGGTGCGGAAACAGATCTTGATTTGGGGCATTACGAAAGATTTACGGGCGTTGCATCCAGAAAAGCAGACAGTGTTACATCCGGGCGTATTTTTTCAACAGTGATTGCGAAAGAACGTCGGGGGGATTATTTAGGGGCTACGGTCCAGGTCATTCCCCATGTAACTGATGCTATCAAAGAATTTATAAAAGCAGAAACCCAAGACGAAGATTTTGTCCTATGTGAAATTGGCGGGACAGTTGGTGATATTGAAAGTTTACCTTTCTTGGAAGCCATCAGACAGTTAGGCAATGAATTAGGCAAGCAAAACACGCTTTTTATCCATCTGACGTTGGTTCCTTGGATATCAGCGGCAGGAGAGTTGAAGACAAAGCCTACGCAACATTCCGTCAAAGAATTGTTGAGCGTCGGCATTCAGCCTGATATTTTATTATGTCGTTGTGAACGCGCCATTCCTTTGGATGCGCGAAAAAAAATCGCACTTTTTTGCAATTTAGATCCTGCTAAAGTCATTCAGGCTTTGGATGTTGACACAATTTACCGGGTTCCGCTGGCCTATAATCAGGAAAATTTGGATGAAGAGGTTTGCAAATATTTTGGACTAAAATCTGCCAAGCCTAATTTGAAAATTTGGCAAAATATCGTTGATCGGATTGGGTCGCCAGAGGGTGAAGTTACAATTTCGGTGGTTGGAAAATACACGTCTGTTCCAGATGCTTATAAATCTTTGACGGAAGCTTTGCGGCATGGCGGCATTACCAATAATGTAAGGGTAAATATTCAATGGCTGGATAGTGAGCTAATTGAAAAAGGGGAGGAACGTTCATTATTACTTGCTAGCGACGGAATTTTAGTGCCGGGCGGATTTGGTGAAAGAGGTACCAAGGGCAAAATTGAGGCGGTCAAGGTGGCTAGGGAAAATAAGATTCCCTATTTTGGGATTTGCTTTGGTATGCAGATGGCGGTTATTGAAACAGCTCGCAACATTCTGGGTCTTAAAGACGCTGGTTCAACAGAATTTGGTAATTGTGGCCAACCAGTGGTAGGGTTGCTTGAGGAATGGTTAAAGGGCAATTCCCTTGAAAAACGTACTATTCATACGGATAAAGGTGGTTCTATGCGTCTTGGGGCCTATGAGTGCTACCTGAAAACCGGCAGCAAGATTTATGACATCTACAAACTAGATAAAATTTCCGAACGGCATCGCCATCGGTATGAAGTTAATATTACGTATCGTGAAAAACTTGAGAAGCAAGCAGGATTAATCTTTTCGGGTATGTCAAAAGACAATATACTACCGGAAATTATAGAAAGGGCTGATCATCCCTGGTTCATTGGGGTACAATTTCATCCCGAATTAAAGTCAAAACCTTTTGAACCACACCCTTTATTTGTTTCCTTTATTCATGCAGCCTTGCAACAGTCAAGGTTAGTTTAAAAATAATAAAACATATCTGCCCTTTATCAAGAAAGATTGATAGTATCATAGGCAGAAAATTTTATTGTTGTATTTGCCCTTTTTGCAAAACCTTTGTGACTTTAAGGGATAAACCGCTCGATATTTAAAAGTATCGAGATACTTAAGATTGATAGGATAACGGGAATATATTTAGGTATTTAGCACGGGGAATAAAAATGGGCATTTTTTTTCAGGTTCATTTGGGCAAAACTTTACTGGCAGTTGTTTTAGGAACGTTAATTTTTAATCTTGAAAAAACTGTTCAAGCAGAGGAAACAGCAGAAATTATACTTTTGGCACAATTAAATAATAAAAATGTTGCGGAAAAAAATGCACGGCAGCTGATCCAGGAATTACATGACCATTTAATTGAAGGCACAAAAAAGAACAATATTTTAGAGCGACAAAAATTTTTAGCCCCCATTATCCGAAAAGTTTTTAACTTTTCCTCAATGGCCCAATTTTCTATCGGAAGGTATTGGGCTAATATGGCAAAATCCCAACAAGATTCTTGGGTAAGTATTTTTGGAGATATGTCAATTGCAACTTATGCTAGTCGCTTTTCAAGTTTTAGTGGCCAAAGTTTCGAAATCATCGGAGTAGAATCGACGGCTGCTGGGGAAGGCATATGGGTAAAAACCCAATTGATTCTGGGGGATAAAACCAGGCAACCTATATCAATCAACTATTTTTTCCAAGAAGGTAAAGTGGTGGATGTGTTATTAAATGGATCCATTAGTGAAATGGCCACGCGAAGGTCGGAATATACATCTGTTATCCGCAGCCAATCGGTTGATGCTTTATTATTGGCGGTCAAAAAACAAACTGAAAATCTTTTAAAATAAAATTAAAGCTACTCTACTATAGGGTTCTTGACTATTAAATGGGTTGTTGCAATACGTGAAATTATCAAGTCTTTTAGTAAAATTAACTCGGTTTTCCCAAAAAAATGCATGGACAGTGATTGCTTTTTATATGGCAATTCTGCTTCCCTTGGGCTTTTTTGCTTTAAAGGAATTTAGTATCAATACTGATACGACGGACATTATTGACCCTGGCTTAGATTGGCGAAAAGATAAACTGGCTTTTGAAAAACTATTTCCTATTTTTGCAAATAATCTGTTGATAGTTGTTGATGACCCAACCCCTTTGCAGGCTTTAAAGGCATCAGAAAAATTAAAACAATATTTAGTTAGCAATTCTACAAGATTGAAAACGATTAATATTCCGGGAGAAGATGAATTTTTCCAAAATAACGGCTTGCTATTTCTGAACATTGACCAAATTGAACAAATTTCCGACCAATTAGCTAATGCTCAACCGATACTTGCAACCTTGGCTGCTGATAATAGCCTAAGGGGTTTTATTCAAATTGTGGATTTTATTATGTTGGGAGTGAGGGAGAATAAAATCTCGCTTACACAAGCAACCGCCATCATCGCCAGGCTTAATATTATTATTCATGAATTTTCTTCCAATAATAAGCCTCAAGCTAGTTTTTTTGATCAAATGGAACTGCCAACCAATTTAATGCCGACCAGACAGGTTATCCTGATAAAACCTGTTTTGGATTTTGGATCTTTAACACCAGGTAAAAATGCAGTTCAAGACATTCGAGAGGCCATTCAGAAAGTAAACATTGAATATCCGGAAACTAATTTTCGCATTACGGGGGCGGTGGCATTAGCGGATGACGAATTTTCGACGGTTGCAGAAAGCAATGGAACTGCCGGGATCGTTTCTTTTTTACTGGTATTAGTCGTGTTATTCATAGCCTTGCGTTCTTGGCGGTTAATATTGGCCGTTGTTGTTACTTTATTGGCAGGCTTGTTGGGGACAACGATTTTTGCCGTTTTTGCGGTTGGGCCTTTTAATATTATTTCAATTGCATTTTTTGTACTTTTTGTTGGCTTAGCGGTTGATTTTGGCATTCAATATTGCGTTCGTTTTCGTAAAGAACGGTATCGTAATACTGACCTTAATTTATCGTTACTTGAAACATCTGGGACCATAGGGCCTTCCTTAATTCTAGCAGCCATTTTAACATCTTTGGGATTTTTTTCTTTCATTCCAACCCCTTATCTAGGTGTTGCCGAACTTGGTTTAATAGCAGGTATTGGCATGATAATTGCGGTGTTATTAAATTTAACGCTACTACCGGCCCTTCTTGCCCGATTACGTCCTGCCCAGCAGAAAAATTTGGTTACCCTTGGTTTCTCTTATCAAATTGACGCCTTTGTCTCTCAATCAAAATGGTATTTCATTCTGTTGTTTGCCCTTTTGACAATGGGTTCTTGCTGGCTTTTACCTTCCATCCGTTTTGATGCCAATCCCTTAAATCTGAAAGATCCTAAAACCGAATCTATGGCAACCTTAATAGACTTATACAATGATCCAATTTATTCGCCCTATGTGACAGACGTATTTATAGAACCCAACGTAAACTTAGCTGAAACAGTTCAAAAACTTGAACAAACACCTACTGTCTCAAAGGTTATCTCTCTACAGACATTTGTGCCGAAAGATCAGCAAGATAAATTATTGGTCATTGACGATTTGAAGGTTCTGTTAAGAACAGTTTTGGATCCCGTTGATCCAAAACCAACCCCAACAGTTCTAGACATTAAACAGTCACTTCTTACTGGCTTGGAAACATTAAAACCTTACCTAGAAACGGACCAAAAATTTAGAGATTTTTATGTCACCCTTCAAAATCTTTCTGCCATGCCAGATGATCGGTTGTTATCCACTCAGCAGAAATTCCAAGGCAACGTATATCCCTTGCTGTTATTGATTAAAAGATTGGTTTCAGCCAAAAGGATAACCGAAGCGGATATTCCGCAGTCAATTCGATCAGATTGGGTGACAGCCGATGGCTTCCACCGCTTGACCATATATCCGGCCTTTAAGTTGGATAAACCCGAAAATATTGAAAAATTCCTTCAATCCATTAAAGCAATTACGCCGCATGTAACAGGATTGCCAACCAATATTATTGAATCTTCTGCCACCATTACATACTCATTTATGTTTGCTGCGATATTGGCTTTAAGTGCTGCGATCCTAATTTTATGGATGGTGCTAAAAAATTTGTATCATGTTTTATATGTATTATTACCACCCTTAATGGCCACCTGTTTAACAGGTGCTACCTGTGTGTTACTAAATATCCATATTAATTTAGCCAATATTATTACTACACCTTTGCAACTTGGAATTGGGATAGCTTTTACAATATATTATGTGATGGAATGGAGGAATGGGGAAAAGAGCTTGATTTCCTCCAGTATAACATGGGCAATTATTTTTAGCGCCCTGACAACAGGGGTAGCTTTTGGCAGCCTAGCAATTTCAAGTCACCCAGGCACGGCAGATATGGGATTGTTATTAGCCATTTCGCTATTATATACGTTAACTGTGAGTATTTTTTTCTTGCCAGCCTTTCTTTTGACTCGAAAAAATCCAAAGGTTACTAATACAATAATATAACATGGGCAATCAGCTATCAGACAATAAAGGAATTGAAACTCCTTCAGGCAAAAATATTAAAACAGAAAATTTTCCTGTTGCTTCTTATTTAATCGCCAAAGCTTTAAGAAAGCCAATTGTAGCTTTTTATCAATTTGCAAGGGCAGGGGATGATATTGCGGATAACCCGCAATTAAGTGCTGAAGAAAAAATCAAACGTCTAGATTTCTTTGAAAAATTACTTTACAACCCTGATTATTCAGGTGCTGGCCCCGCTGCTGCAAATTTTGGTTCTGTCATCCGGCAATTTAAAATTGATCCAACCCATGCAGTTAATTTGTTGACCGCTTTTAGACAAGATGCCGTAAAATCACGATATCAAAATTGGGAAGAATTGATCAATTATTGTAACCATTCTGCAGCACCAGTTGGTCGGTTTCTTTTAGATCTCCATCAGGAAAATAGGGTTAATTACATCTTTTCCGATGCTCTTTGCAATGCCCTGCAGCTTATTAACCATCTCCAAGATTGCCAGGATGATTATGTAACATTAGATCGTGTTTATCTTCCCCTTGATATGGTAAGTAAATTTCAATTTGATCTTCATGATTTAAGTAAAAAAGTATCTCCCCCAGCTTTTCTCAAATTACTCCATTCATATTTGGATAAAGTGGAGGAATTGTTGGATATCGCTAAAAGACTGCCAGGTGGTTTGAAAAATCGACGTTTGGCACTTGAAAGCGCAGTTATTATTGAACTTGCGTGTGCTATAACTCAATTACTGCGCCGACAAGATGTCTTGAAATCGCATGTGAAATTATCAAAATCAGCTAGCATGGTTTTGGCAGGAAAAGCAGTTGTGAGCTATGGGATAAAATTAATTTTACTGCAAATGAAAATATAACGTTGCAGAGCTTAAAAAATTCTGATCATTATAGCGCTAATAACCAATGACATCATCTAAATGATGGAGATTTTTTTATGCCTTTTTCTACCCCTTTGTTGGATAGAGTGCGTACACCAGCTGATCTGCGGCAATTGCCACCAGAAGATATGGTGCAATTGGCCAATGAATTGCGTGGCGAGACGATTGAAGCGGTATCGCTAACAGGTGGGCATCTGGGGGCAGGCTTGGGTGTTGTTGAACTAACGGTCGCCTTACATTACATTTTTGATACGCCGCGGGATATCCTTATTTGGGATGTCGGACACCAAGCTTATCCGCATAAAATATTAACAGGTCGCCGTGACCGTATTCGAACGATCCGTCAAGGGGATGGGTTAAGTGGGTTCACAAAACGTAGTGAAAGCGAATATGACCCATTTGGCGCGGCCCATAGTTCTACCTCCATATCAGCAGGTTTAGGGTTTGCTGTCGCACGGGATTATAAAAAATCAAATAATCATGTGATTGCGGTTATTGGCGATGGCGCCATGAGCGCGGGCATGGTTTATGAAGCCATGAATAATGCGGGAATTCGTAAAGAAAAATTAATTGTTATTTTGAATGATAATAATATGTCGATCGCCCCGCCGGTTGGTGCCATGAGTGCGTATTTTTCCAGGCTTATCTCATCCAAATCATACCAATCCTTAAAAAAACTGGGTTCTGAAACTTTTCATCACTTGCCAACGCGCTTGGCAAATGTTGTAGCCAAAACGGAAGAATATGCCCGCGGTATCATATCAGGCGGGACTTTATTTGAAGAAATGGGTTTCCATTATGTAGGTCCGATTGATGGCCATAATTTCGATCATTTATTGCCCGTATTGAAAAATGCTAAATCTTGGGAAGCAGGCCCTATTCTAATCCATGTAATTACCCAAAAAGGAAAGGGATACAGCCCGGCGGAAGCATCTGCTGATAAATATCATGGCGTTGTTAAATTTGATGTAGCAACCGGTAAACAACATAAACCTGCTACTCCGCCGGTTAGTTATACCCAAGTTTTTGCGGAAGCTTTGGTTAAAGAAGCGGAAATTGATCCGAGAATTATGGCTATTACAGCCGCCATGCCTAGTGGCACGGGCTTGAATATTTTTGCCAAGAAATTTCCTGAACGGACTTTTGATGTTGGGATTGCTGAACAGCATGCTGTTACTTTTGCTGCTGGTCTTGCGGCAGAGGGGTTAAAGCCTTTTACTGCTATTTATTCAACATTTTTACAACGAGGTTATGATCAAGTCGTGCATGACGTGGCCATCCAATCTTTACCGGTACGTTTTGCCATTGATCGGGCGGGGTTGGTAGGGGCAGATGGACAGACACATGCCGGTTCTTTTGATGTGGCCTATTTAGGCTGTTTACCCGGCATGGTATTAATGGCGGCTGCAGATGAAATTGAACTCATGCACATGGTGCGTACGGCAGCTGAAATTAACGACCGGCCTTCTGCCTTTCGTTATCCCCGTGGGGATGCCAGCGGGCAATTCAGGCCGGAACGAGGGGAGGTTTTACCTATTGGTAAAGGCAGGATTATTCGTGAAGGTAATAAAGTGGCCATCTTATCTTATGGGGCACGTTTGGCTGAAAGCCTTAAAGCC
>Ga0154020_10004616_pt1 | contig 16403 bp, 16 predicted proteins | sample Klosneuvirus_201_FD_109709 | JGI IMG/M metagenome (GOLD analysis project Ga0154020, IMG submission 109709) | Active sludge microbial communities from wastewater, Klosterneuburg, Austria - Klosneuvirus_20160825_MG | ecosystem: Engineered > WWTP > Aerobic digester > Activated sludge | place...
ATGGGGAGCAAAGTGCAGAAAATGTAAATGTGGTCAGTGATTTAATCAAAGCCGGGGTGTTTGAATATAGTTACGACAAAAGTAAAATGCAATCGACAGGGGGCGTGAATTTATTCCAAGTAGATAGTTTGAACGAGTTTTGCTTTTCAGCTAAAGCGCTTCTGGATAATTTGAAGCTTCAGGAAGGAAATGTTGTTCTTGCTAAATTGTATTTAGATGCTAAAGATTCATTAGGTGATATTGGCTTTCATTGTAGCATTAATTCTGAAAAAGACTCAACATTGTATTTTGGCGGCAATGATATAGGGCAGTTTTATCAGTCTGACAAATCAATTACTTTTGCAGCCACCCAAATTTACATTGGCTCTGAATTCAAATACTGGCTGAAACAAAAAAGTAAAATCAATTTTTTTGTTTAGAACAGAGCCGGAAAAAAGTTTAATATTAAAAACTTCGAAATTAAAGTTATTGATCACTGGCCTAAAAGGTGGGACTGGTGGGAGTAAAGTAATTCAAGATATAAAGTTCAAGATTCAATTAGTAGCAAATCTCTTTGAATCTTGAACTTTATTTATTACAATCCGAAACCGTATGAAGCAATCATTCCGTTAGGATAAACGCCTTCTACCAGCACATTGCCGGTTTTGTTTTCCAGCATTTTCTGTACGTCGCTACTGGTATAAACTTTCTTTTTATTGATAGATGTAATTATAAAACCTTCTTTAATTCCAACACTCGCTAATTTTCCACCTGTGAGTTTGGAAATTTTAACTCCGTTTTCTAACCTGAATTTTGATAAATAGTCTTTGTCAACCTCTTCAAAAACGGCTCCAAGGCTATTAACACTGGTGAGGACCGGTTCCGCCTTTTTTACTACCTCAGTGCTATTGTTGATATTTGTAAGTGTTACAGGTACTACTATTTCTTTTTGTTCTCTTGCTACCGTTACATTAATTTTGTTGCCGGGACGGTATTTACTAACCTGTTCCTGTAATTCAGAAACACTTGTAATTTTATTGTTTTCTACCATTGTAATTATATCACCAATTTTTATACCGGCATTTTCAGCGGCGCCATTAGTAGTTAAGCCGTTGATGTAAGCTCCTTTTAAATATTTCAGTTTTTTCTGCTCTGCAAATTTTGAATCAATATCATTAATGCTAACGCCTATATATGCCCTTTGCACAGCGCCGAACTCAATTAAATCAGAAACAATTTTTTTAACTATGTTAACCGGAATAGCAAATGCATAGCCCTGATAAGCACCGTTGCTTGAAACAATGGCTGTATTAATACCAACTAACTCACCTGAGGTGTTTACCAAAGCCCCGCCGCTGTTACCCGGATTGATTGCGGCATCTGTTTGTATAAATGATTCAATCGGAAATTGATTACCTGACTTACTGTTTTCCATAATGTGTCCTCTTCCTTTGGCACTGATAATACCTGCCGTAACAGTGGAATTCAAATTGAAGGGATTACCTACAGCCAAAACCCATTCGCCAACTTTGATATCGTCGCTGTTGCCATAACCTACAAAAGGTAAATCTTTTTCTTTTATTTTCAGTAAGGCAACATCAGTGCTGGGGTCAGTTCCAATCACTTCAGCAATGTAATTACGCTTGTCATTCAGCATCACATTAATTTCGTCGGCACCATTAATAACATGATTATTAGTGACAATATATCCATCTTCAGATAATATAACTCCTGAACCGCTGCCCTCGAGGATGTAAGGCTGCCGGTTACTGTTGCCATACAGAAACTGTTCAAATGGGTTATAGCTGAGATTGTTGGTTTGTGCGGCTGTGGTTCTGATATGCACCACAGCATTTAATGATTTTTCCGCAGCCAAAACAAAATCCGGACTGTTTCCTGCCAAGGTTCCTGAGAAGCCGGTGAAAATGACTTTTGAAGGCTCTGTTAGATGGAGTTGTGAGGTGTTGAGCGGATGACTTCTTTTGTAAGTATATAAATGATTAGTACCCAAAGCAATTATCCCACCTAAGGCGGCGATAAAAACCATTGAAATTAATTTCTTCATATTCATTAATTTTTTATTGAATTTACAAACTATAACGCAAAATTAATTCCAAAATTTTGGTTGTCAGATTCTTTTAACAATACTTAACGGAGCGAGCCAAAAAATCATTATATTTACATTGATAAAAAATGCAAATAAAGAGAAAAATACCTGCCTTTGTTTTTGGTGTATCGATTGGCTTATTAATTGGCATTGGTTTTTTTATTTTAAAGTTGGATGATTATTTTGATAAATTGAAATCTGCGTCTGGTAGTCAGGTTAAAATTATTGAACAACCTGTTAAACAAGAAGAGCCTGATAAAAAAGGGACAGAGGAAAAAAACCGTTTTAAGATTAACACGAAAATTTCGCCTTATACTAATTACAAAGAAGTTGACAGTTTGATAAAAGAAGACCCTGCAATTAACCTGGCCAAAGAGGAGTTAATTTCCGTAAAAAGTATTAAGTTAATTGATCTGGACAATGTATCAAAAGACACGCTTGCTGTTAGTCTAGCAGGTGTAAATCAGAATAATGAGAGCGATTTGTTTTTTGTTGAGTTCAGAAAAACCCCGCTTAATTCAAAAGGGTACCGTATGACAAAAAACCGGATTATGTTATATGGTTTCTCTGATTTTTCTTCACTAAATATTTACAAAGTTGATGATGTTTTTTATCTAAAGAGCGAGGATCATGTTTATCGCGTAAATATCAATACAGATTTTATGCCGATGGAGAGAGTAAGTAATACCGATTTGTTAGCCAGAATCAACTAATGCTATTACATTTTTATAAATATCAGGGAACAGGTAACGACTTTATCTTATTGGATAACCGTAAGAATGAAATCCAGCTAACAACCGAACAAATTGCTTTCCTCTGTAATCGCCGTTTCGGAATTGGTGCAGATGGCTTAATGTTATTGGAGTTGGAGCCGGGTGCTGATTTTAAAATGGTGTACTTTAATAGCGATGGAAATCAAAGTTCAATGTGTGGTAATGGAGGAAGGTGTATAAGCGCTTTTGCCGCTAAAATGGGGTTGATGAACGACCGCGCCAAATTTATCGCTATTGACGGCATACATGAAGCAGTTATTCACGAAGGTTTTGTGTCTTTGAAGATGAATGATGTTAAAAGTATAGAGAAAACAGATGATTTCTTTTTCTTAAATACCGGTTCGCCTCACTATGTAAAGTTTGTTGAAAACGTGAATAGTTTTAATGTTTTTGAAGAGGGAAAAAAAATACGTAACAACGATCGTTTTTTAGAGGAAGGAACCAATGTGAATTTCATTGAAAGGAAAGAAGATTCGGTTTTTGTAAGAACTTACGAAAGAGGTGTGGAAAACGAAACCCTTTCTTGTGGAACAGGTGTTACCGCATCGGCTCTGGTAGCAGCAATTAGTGGCATGGCAACAGGAAAAAATTACTGTAAGGTGTCCACCTTAGGCGGTGAATTAAGAGTGAAATTTGATAAAGTTCTAGAAAGTAACTTTTACAATATCTGGTTGGAAGGTCCTGCTGAATTTGTTTTCGAAGGTGATATACACATAAAAGAGTAGTGTTCTGATAGCTAACACCAAATATCAATACCATTATGATGTTTTAGATGAACCTTCAGTTCTCACTAAGGGTACATGGTTGGTGCTACTTCATGCTTCACGGATTCCGCCGCATATTGGGTTGATGATAAATGGCAATTACAATTCCCTTACCATTAAGGAAAGAGAGCTTAACGTGAAACTCGAGGCTTTATTAAAAATAATTTCCCAGAAAAAGATTGAAGCTTTATTTGTCAAAATAATTAATCACCCTGTGTTCAGTGAGGAATTCCAGTTGCTTACATTTCAGGAACAACTGAAGCAATTCACGGTAGTGAAAGAGAATGAAGCCACTTGTTTATCGCCAATAAAATTATTTTTCGAAGAGTTTTATGCGGTTAAAAACAATAAGGAGCTTTTGTTTTTTGATTTTCTGGAAATTTTAAATGATAACGACTATATCAACGAAATCAAAGGAATGAACATCAAAAATATCAGTGGTGAATCGCTATTCACATTTAAAGCGTACACCGCAAATCAATTACAGGAAATAATTATCCGTGAAACTAAAAACCAATAATCATGTTTATAAAAGGAGAACACATACATTTACGCGCATTGGAGCCATTTGATGTGGACGTGCTTTATAAATGGGAAAATAACCGTCAGATTTGGCATGTGAGTAATACTCAAACACCTTTTAGCCGTTATGTATTGGAGCAGTTTTTGGTGAACGCGCATGAAGATATTTACACCAATAAGCAGTTACGCTTAATTATTTCTGAGAACGAAAAAGAAACTGCTATTGGTGCAATCGATCTTTTTGATTTTGATCCTTATCATTTAAGAGCTGGTATAGGTATTTTAATAGCAGAAGAATTCCGTAATAAAGGTTACGCGCTTGAGGCATTAAACTTATTGAAAGATTATGCTTTCAATACATTATTACTGAAGCAGCTTTATTGCAATGTAACAGTTTCTGCTGCTGCAAGCTTACAGTTATTTGAAAAAGCCGGATTTGAGAAAGTCGGTTTAAAAAAGGAATGGAATAGGGTGAGTGCTGCGAAATTTGAAGATGAATGGTTTTTACAACTGATTAATAAATAATGAAGGCTGTAAGGCTGATATTTTTTTTACTTGCCTTTAGTTGCTCCCTTACAAACTGTACGGAAACAAAAGTGCCGGATAGCAAAGTTGTTCAAGTGCAGGATTCATTGCACTATCTGAATCACGATGATTCTGCAACTTATGTAGGAATAAATACCTGTAAGTCCTGTCATCAGGATATTTATAATTCATATATCAAAACAGGAATGGGCAAATCGTTTGATTTGGCTACAAAAGAAAAATCAGTCGCGGATTTTTCCCACTCAGTTATTTATGATAAGTCTTCTGATCTACATTATAAGTCATATTGGAAAAACGACAGTTTGTTTTTTTGTGAATTCCGTTTAGCCGGAAAGGACACTGTTTTTAAGAGAACTGAACAGGTTAATTATATTGTTGGTTCAGGTCAACACACGAATTCCCACATTCAGCAGGTTAACGGTTATTTGAATCAAATGCCAATGACATTTTATTCCCAAAAGAAAAAATGGGACTTACCACCGGGCTTCGAGAATGGTCATAATACACGTTTCACCAGGAAAATTGGATTGGAATGCGTGACTTGTCACAATGCTTTTCCGGAATTTGTTCAAGGATCAGAAAACAAATACAGATCAATTCCAGAGGGTATCAACTGCGAACGTTGTCATGGTCCTGGCAGTATACATGTCGCACAACGATCTACAGGTAGTAAAATAGATACTTCAAAATACATAGATTATAGTATTGTGAACCCTGCTAAATTATCAATCGACAGACAATTCGATTTGTGTCAGAGATGTCACTTGCAAGGCAATGCGGTTCTTAAAGAAGGGAAATCATTTTATGATTTTAAACCTGGCATGAAGTTGAGTGATTATATAACAGTGTTTCTGCCAAAATACAAAAACGCCGACGATGAATTTATTATGGCCTCACATGCTGATAGGTTGAAGCAGAGTCAATGTTTTATTAAGTCGTTCGAAAAGGCAGGTAAAGGTTCTTTGAAGCCATATAAGGAGGCCCTCACTTGTGTAACCTGTCATAATCCCCATGTGAGTGTGAAAGAAACCAATTTGAATGTATTTAATTCAGCTTGTAACAATTGTCATGGCGGTGGTAAAAAATCAAAGATAGTCTGTAATGAAAAATCAGTAGTAAAATCAAAAAATTCCGCGAACTGTGTGTCATGTCATATGCCATCTTCCGGTTCAACCGATATTCCGCACGTATCAGTGCATGACCATTACATCAGAAAACCTATTACGATTAAAGAGAAAGAAAAAATTAAAACCTTCATTGGCTTATACGCCATTAATGAGTCCAATCCAAATGCATTGACAAAAGCATGGGCTTACATCAATCAATTTAATAAATTCGATGCTAAGCCGGAATACCTGGATTCAGCTCAAGCTTTATTAATAGACCGGAATAAAGAAGACATCATGAAAAACATGTTCGCACTTTTTTCCCTGAATTTTGCTAAGCAGGATTACAAAAAGATTGTTGATTATGTTCAGATACTTGGTGAAACTCAAATTATCAGTTTATTAAACAAGCAGTCGTATGATAATATGCATGCCTGGTGTGCTTATCAAATAGCGGAAGCTTATCTGAACTCCGGTAAAACAGCTCCAACTATTAAATGGTTCGCTAAAGCTGTTGAATTAGCCCCTTATAATCTCGAGTTTCATAATAAACTCGGCTCAGCTTTCATGAACAGCGGTAAAATTAACGAAGCCATAAGCGAGTTTAATTTTATAATCAGCGAGAACCCAAAGTATATATCTGCTTATACTAACCTTGGCTTTATTGCCATTAGTAATAATGATGTTGCAAAGGCAGAGGAAATGTATAACAAAGCCTTGATGCTAGATTCAGATTACGAACCGCTCCTTTTGAATATAGCAGGGCTTAAAGCCTATAAAAAGGATTATAAGGGTGCCATTGAGATAATCAATAAAATATTAAAAAAGACGCCGGATAATCAGAAAGCCAAACTAATACTAACGCAACTTCAATCGCGCGTTTAAATAATCTTACTATTTTTGCAATAGATGGCCTTCGGTAAAAAAATCATATCAAAACTTAGTTTTCTGCTCATAGTAGCCGGCATAGCAGCCGGAGGATATTGGGTGTATCTGGAATTGTACAAGCCCAATGTGAACACAGGAGGTAAGAACTATAAGTATGTGTTTATTCCAAAGGAGGCCGACTATAATTTGCTTCTTGAAATATTGTACAACGAAAATGTAATTACGAACCGTACTTCATTCGAGTTCATGGCCAAGCGCATGGAATTAGAGAAAAATGTACATCCCGGAAAATTCAAAGTAACTAATGGTATGAATAACCGTCAGATTATTTTAATGTTAAAAAATCACCGCGAAGAAAAAATACGCTTAACCTTTAATTCGCAAATACATAATAAGGAAGAGTTTATTGAATACCTCAATAATAAATTGGAACTTGGTTATGATGAAATCGATGAATTCCTTCACGATGACGAAATGCTTGAAAAAAAATTCGGGATGGACCCTGATAATATTATGGGTTTGGTTATGTTTAGCGTGATGGATGTCAGCTGGGCTGTTACAGTGGAATCTCTTTTTGCAGATTTGAAAGGTAATTTTGACAAAGTGTGGAATGCCGCAAGGATAGAAAAAGCTAAAAAAAGCGGTTATCGGATTGCGGATATTATGACACTCGCTTCAATAGTTCAAAGTGAGAGCGGAATTTATTCAGAACAACAAAAAATAGCCGGAGTTTATATTAACCGGTTGAAAAAAGACATGCCTTTGCAAGCCGACCCAACGCTTAAATTCGCCAACAAAAATTACGATGTGCAGCGTGTTACCAATGCTGACAAAGAAACCAATTCGCCTTACAATACCTATAAATTCAAAGGCTTGCCTCCCGGTCCAATATGTCTCGTAAAGACTCAGGCTATTGATGCTGTGCTTAATTATTATAAAAGCAATTATATTTTCTTTTGTGCCAAGCCCGATTTCAGTGGTTACAGCGATTTTGCCAATACCTATGAGCAGCATTTAAGAAATGCAAATGCTTACCAAAAGGCCCTGGATAAGAGGGGAATAATGAGGTAATCGAAGAAGCCTTCATTATCTGAATCATAATTATTATCTTTAAAGCTCTAAATTTTCATATGACCAAAATTAAATTCGGAACAGACGGCTGGAGAGCCATTATCGCAAAAGATTTCACGGAAGAAAATGTGGCGCGCGTGGCAGAGGCTACAGCTAAGTGGCTGTTAAAGAACTTCGAAAAACCTAGTGTAGTTATCGGACATGATTGCAGATTTGCGGGGGAGTTATTTGCTGAAACAACTGCTAAAGTTTGTATCGCTCATAATGTAAAAGTTTTTCTTGCAAAAGATTTTGTGAGTACCCCAATGGTTTCATTAGGCGCTTTGCGTTTAAATGCTTCTTTGGGCGTAGTTATAACTGCAAGCCACAACCCACCATCTTATAATGGTTATAAATTAAAAGGTTATTATGGAGGTCCTTTAGGTCCTGAAAAAATTCAGGAAGTAGAAGATATTATTCCCGAAAAATGCAGTGTTAATTACAATGTCATTGATTTAGCTGAAGCTAAAAGCAAAGGTCTTCTTGAAATAGCTGATTTAGAGGAGATGTATTTCAAACATGTTGAAGCAAATTTCGATCTTAAGCTAATTAAGAATTCAAAATTGAAGTTAGCATACGACAGTATGTTTGGAGCAGGGCAGCGTATCATGAAACGATTGTTCCCGGATATTGTGCACTTACATAATGATGTTAATCCGGGTTTTCATGGGCAGGCACCTGAACCTATTCACAAGAATTTACTTGAGTTCAGTGAGCTCATTAAAAAAGACGGAAAAATTAATTGCGGTTTATGTACTGATGGTGATGCAGACAGGATAGGATTGTACGACAGCAAAGGTAATTTCGTTGATTCACACCATATCATCCTCTTATTGATAAAGTATCTGGTTGAAGAGAAGAAGTTCGGTGGTAAAATTGTTTGTGCCTTTTCAGTTACACCACGTGTAAAAAAACTGGCAGCGCACTATAAATTGCCTTTAGAGATTACAGAAATCGGCTTTAAATACATTGCTGGTTATATGGTAACCGAAGACGTTTTAATTGGTGGTGAAGAAAGTGGCGGTATTGCAATTAAAGGGCACATTCCTGAGCGTGATGGTATATGGATGGGATTGACCATTTGGGAATACATGGCCAAAAGCGGAAAAACACTTGAGCAATTAATAGAGGACTTGTACAAGTTAACCGGACGTTTTGTGTATGAGCGTAATGATTTGCACCTTGATGAAGCGGTTAAGCAGCGCGTAATCAAAGAATGTAAAGAAGATAAGTACAAGAGTTTTGGTGCTTATAAGGTAGAAAAATTGGAAACCATCGACGGTTGGAAATATTATTTTGAAAACGACCAATGGATGATGATAAGGGCAAGTGGTACAGAACCTGTTTTAAGAATATATGCAGAAAGCGATACAATCGAGAATACCAGGAAAATCCTTAAAGCAACCCAGGATACGCTTTTGGGATAATCACTAACTAATGTTTATAATTATTAAAGGGCCTCGCGCCCTTTTTTATTGCATTCACTAATTTTAGGTTGTGCAAACGTCAATACTTGTTTATTCGGAGAAGAATAGTCCGCGCTTAAAATACATCCTTAATATTTTTATAAAGGATTATTTAGGGCTGGATTATTCAATTACCCAGAATCCGGTATTGTTTGAACAGAATGATTCTGTAAAAATTAATTACTCCTCACAGAAATTTATTAAGGATGGCATTAAAATCTTGCCTTGTGGATTATTGTTTGAGTATGGTATCAAAGACCATCATATAGAAGTACACAATCATGAGAAAATGAAAAAATATTTTTTCAAGTCGGGTGGTGAGTTTACTTTTGATGTTTTAGCAGCATCATTCTGGTTGCTGAGCAGGTATGAAGAGTATTTGCCTTTTAAGCAAGACAGGTATAATAGGTTTGACGTAAAAAACAGCCTTGCGTTTCAATACGATTTTATTGATACGCCCTTAGTGAACTTGTGGTTTGAATTTATGAAGGAAACTATCCGGACTATTTACCCTGGTGTGCAGTTCATCAAGCATGAATTCAGGTATGTATCTACTATCGATATTGATAATGCTTATAAATATAAGTACAAAGGTATTATGCGCTCTGCCGGTGGTTTTTTGAAAAACATATTAAATTTTGATTTCGCGAAGATCAGGGAAAGAATAATGGTGGTTACCGGAAAAAGCGCAGACCCGTTTGATTCGTACCAATTCTTATTAGAGACTCAGAAGAAAAACAACTTAAATGTTATTTATTTTTTTCTATTGGGTGATTATGGTGTCAACGACAAAAATCACCCATCTAATAATGGAAATTTTCAGAGTTTAATAAAACATCTGGCCGATTACGCAAAGGTTGGTATTCATCCTTCATTCAGGTCTGGCAATAATTTATCGCAATTGAAGGTAGAAATTATACGCTTGGCTAATATTACCCATTTGGATATTAAGAATAGCAGACAACATTTTTCTATTTTGCAGTTTCCTGACACATATCAGTCATTATTGCAAGCAGGTATTGCCAACGATTACTCCATGGGTTACGGTAATTGCAATGGCTTCAGGGCGTCGTATTGCATGCCATTTAGCTGGTATGATTTGGATGCTGAACAGGAAACCCCATTAATAATTCATCCATTTTGTTTGATAGAAACCTCACTTAAATTTAACAATAAAGCCAATAAAGATAATGCCATGTCGTTTGCCTTACCTATTATTAATGAAGTGAAGAAATACAACGGTGAATTGATATCTATTATTCATAATGATACAATGGGAACTGCGGAAGAATGGAAGGGTTGGAAGCAGGTATATGAACAAATGGTAAACGAAATTATTAATTAATATAAAGAACAACTTGGCGTACTTTGCGCTTTCTTTGTGTTCTTTGCGGTTAAGTTTAAACGTAAAGTACGCTGAGTTAAAGCAAAGTTCGCAAAGGCAAGCAAGATGAACCCATTACCGGAGACCATACACAAAGAACAGATTGTTTACGAAGACAATCACATCATCATCATTAACAAACTCTCAGGAGAAATTGTGCAAGGAGATAAAACCGGTGATTTGCCTTTGTCGGAAAAGCTTAAAAATTACATTAAGGAGCGAGATTCTAAGCCGGGTAATGTGTTTATGGGTGTTATTCACCGAATCGACAGGCCTGTTTCGGGATTAGTTATTTTTGCCAAAACGAGTAAAGCTTTATCAAGATTTAATGAATTAATACGCGAAAGGGATTTGCATAAAACCTATTGGGCGGTTGTGAAAAATAAGCCACCAAAAGCCGAAGATCATTTGATTCATTACCTTTTAAAAAATGAAAAACAGAATAAATCCAAAGCACATGAAAAACCTGTGAAAGACGGATTGAAATCTGAATTGGCTTACAAGTTTTTAAGGTCGAGCGATAATTACCATTTATTGGAAATCCGCTTGTTTACCGGAAGGCACCATCAAATCCGTTGTCAGTTATCTGCCATCGGTTGTCCTATTAAAGGCGATCTTAAATATGGTTTTGACAGAAGTAATAAAGATGGGTCGATACATTTGCATGCGTATCAATTACAGTTCAAGCATCCCATCAAACTAGAAGAGGTGATTGTGAAGGCCGCGCCGTTAACCAACGACCCGGTTTGGAATTATTTTAAGTAGGTATCGATCGATTCGATATCGTCAACCGAAATGTACTGGATCAAATTAGAGGCGTATTCGGTATCAATAAAATTGGAGTCAATTCCCGGGATAAACATAACGGTATGCGTTAAATCGCTGTTTAATATCGATCCGTATTTTTTCATTCCGTTTTTTAGTAAAACTACTGCTTGTGTTGTATTCATAATATTGTCTTTTAATAACTATACGCAAAGGTGGTGCCAGAAGTTGGGTATGATGTTAATGAATGATTAAAAGAAGGTTATGAATGAGCTAATAACGAAAAAAGCCCCTGAAAAGGGGCTTTTAGTATTATAGAAAGGTGTACTAACCTAAATACTGCTGTAATAATTTGCTTCTTGAGCTATGGCGTAAACGACGTATCGCTTTTTCCTTAATCTGACGAACGCGTTCGCGTGTTAAATCAAATTTATCGCCAATTTCCTCCAAGGTTAAACCGTGGTTCATGCCAATACCAAAGAATAATTTAACCACATCGCGTTCTCTTTCTGTTAAAGTAGATAAAGCGCGGTCAATTTCTTTTGATAAGGACTCCATAATTAATCCGTAATCCGCTTTTGGCGAATCGTGGTTAATTAACACATCTAATAAAGAGCTTTCTTCACCATTAGCAAAAGGTGCGTCCATACTTACATGGCGACCACTTACTTTCATGGTATCTGCTACCTTATCGATAGGTAAATCTAATAATTCAGCTAGTTCGTCAGCGCTCGGCTCACGTTCAAATTGCTGCTCTAATTTAGAGTATGCTTTGTTTATTTTATTTAATGAACCTACCTGGTTAAGAGGTAAACGCACAATACGTGATTGCTCAGCCAAAGCCTGTAAAATACTCTGACGGATCCACCAAACTGCGTAAGAAATAAATTTAAAACCACGTGTCTCATCGAAACGTTTTGCGGCTTTAATTAAACCTAAATTACCTTCGTTAATTAGGTCGGGTAGGCTTAACCCTTGATTTTGGTATTGTTTTGCTACGGAAACAACGAAACGTAAGTTTGCTCTCGTCAACTTCTCTAACGCTCTCTGATCACCTTCTTTAATTTTTTTTGCCAAGTGAACTTCTTCCTCTGCGGTTATGAGTTCTTCGCGGCCAATTTCCTGAAGGTATTTGTCTAAAGATGCGCTTTCGCGGTTGGTAATTGATTTGGTAATTTTGAGTTGTCTCATCGAAAAAAATTAAGTAAAAACTATCTTAGTTAGACTTTATAACGCGCGAAGATACAAAAAATTACTGGTTTTTTTGACTTTTTAACGTTTCGGTGTGCTGTCTGTAAAATGGTTTTTGGTGATTATTATATTTATCGTTGCTATTATAACAATCTGAAAGACAGTTTGTTTATGGTAATCTAAAAATTTCCTAAAATTTGCTTTAGCGCATCTTGATTTAATTTCTTTTCCACAAATTCTTCTTTCTTTTTATTTTTGGTAGTGACGTATGTGGCTGGAATGGCGCCACTCCATTTTGGATTGATTTTATTAATAAAAACATTTCCGTCCACTTCATCCAGTAATACACATTCCGTACTGTAATTGTTTTTCTGCAGAAAAGGTAAAAGCTTATCGTTAATGTTCTCTTTAAAATCCATACTCACTAGCAAAACTTTTACTTTAGAAGCTGTCTTCGTACTCTCGGTATTCAATTTTTCAAATTCCGGTAACTCCTGCACACAAGGTTTACACCAGGTCGCCCAAAAATTCACCACATACACTGTATCGCTATTGTTATGGATCCGCTTTAATAAATTATCTATTTTGTAAACGGTAGGTTTAACCTGACTCATCATTGCTATAGAAAGAAATACCGCAACAATCACAAAACTATTTTTTTTCTTTATAATCATATTCTGCCAATAATAATTTAATATCTAAAATTAATCTGTTCACTTCAAGGCTATCAGTGCCATCATAAAAACCTCTGATATGCCTTTCTTTATCCATCAACGCAAAGTTCTGAGTATGTATAAAATCTTCAGCACCTCCATTGCCTTCTTCAGCATTTAGCAAATAACCTTTTCTCGCAATTTCATACAAGTGTTTTTTATCGCCGGTTAAAAAAAGCCATTTTTTGTCAGTTGCTCCATGCAATTTAGCATAGCTCAACAATTGTGCCACCGAATCGGTTTCCGGGTCAACAGTATGTGAAAGAATCATAAAATCGTTTCTGTTGCTGTATTCTTTGTAAACCCTTTCAAGTTGGGTACTCATCACTGGGCAAATAGACTGACAGGTTGTAAAAAAATAATCTGTCACATAAACTTTTCCGCTGACAGTTTTGTCAGTTACCACCTCGTTGTATTGGTTAACAAATTTAAATGGCGGTATACTATGGTACGTTGTGTCATTTGATTTGGCATATTTTTTAGGGCCAAAATACTCCAGTGATCTGATGGGTTTATTTTGTTTTACAGCATAAAAATAACCTGCAACAAAAATAATAGTGAGTAATAGTAATAATAAAACGGAAATTTTAACTTTGGACATAATCGGCAAAATTACATAAAACAATGTTTGGTGACAGAATAAAAAGAGTAAAAAGTTTAGAGTTAGGATTTGGCAGCAAGAATTACCAAAAAGAAGTTCGGTTTCTGAACAGGGACGGAAGCGTAAATGTGAAACGAACCGGTTTAAAAGGATTGGCAAATTTAGATGTGTACCATTGGTTAATTACTACCTCTTGGTTGAATTTGATTTTGGTGATTCTATTGGGTTATATTGTTACGAATACCATATTCGCCGCAATATATTTCTCATTAGGCGCCGAACATTTTGGCGGAATCAATGGAGCCGAGGGGAACTCTAAGTTTTTAGAATTATTTTTCTTTAGCGCCCAAACACTCACCACGGTAGGATACGGACACATTTACCCCAATGCCACTAGTGTAAGCACGGTCGCTGCCATTGAATCTATGTTAGGATTATTGGGTTTTGCAGTAGCAACAGGTATTCTTTATGGAAGATTTTCACGACCGAAAGCGGCACTTCTTTATAGTGATCATGTACTTATTGCCCCGTATAAGGAAATAACCGGATTAATGTTCAGATTCGCAAATATGAAACAGAACGAACTCATTGAGGTTGAAACAAGTGTTATCTTATCGTATTCCGACCCTGAAACTAACCGAAGGGAATTTGAACGATTAAACTTAGAAATTAGTAAAATAAATTTTTTAACCCTTAGCTGGACAATCGTTCATCCTATTAATGAGGAAAGCCCAATTTATAAAGTAGACAAGGCCGAATTGATGAAGCGTGACGCCGAACTAATTATTTCGGTAAAAGCCATTAACGACACCTATTCCCAAACTGTTTACTCCCGCATGTCATACAAAGCCTATGAAATTGTAGAAAACGCGAAGTTTGTTCCAATTAAACAGGAAGTTAATAAAAACGGGACCGTTTCAATCAATTTAACAGATATCCACCTGTTTGATAAGCTCAATTAAAGGGCTTAATTGCAGGGTTTTATCATATTTGGAATAATATTTGCTGTTAAAAAAACTTAAGGTCTAAATGCTTATATTTAATGTTTCTAAATTTGTTAAAATTCAAATATGAACAGAGTTAAAATTCTTTTTTTATGTTTTTTAACTGCGGGTATAATCGCAGCGCAAAAACCTTTGGCATTTACGATTGAAGGAAATGCAAAAAACTACAAAAACACATTTATCTATTTAAATCATAAATGGGATGAAAAAAGCTTCATTGATTCGGTTAAAGTAGTTGATGGCAAATTCAAGTTTGCAGGTAAAACACCCGAATCGAATATGTATTGGTTGACTTTCACAAATAATCCGCAAACACAGCCAAATATTATTTTTTATGTTGATGCCGGTAAAACTACCATCAACATGGACACCGATTCATTGCAAAACTTGAATATTAGCGGTGGGCAAAGTCAGAAAGATTATGAAGAGTATAAAATACTGATGCTTAATTTCAGTATGAAACAACAGGAAATTATTGCCCAATATAACAGTGCTCGTTCTGCCAACGATATGGCTACAATGCAGGCTAAACAGGCTGAGTTCGAAAAACTCACTGCAGGAGTAAAAGAAGGTCTTAAAAACTTCATTAAAAATCATTCTAAGTCGCCTGTAAGCGGTTTTATCATTTACTCAGAGTATGCCAACACAGCCAATTTCACCATGAAAGAAGTGGAAGAAGTGTTAGGCTTACTGGATAAATCAATTCTTCAAACTAAATTCGGAAAGCTCGCGCAAGAGCGTTTGAATAACATGCGTGGCACAACAGTCGGTTATCCTGCCACTAATTTCACACAAAATTCACCTGACGGTAAACCCATTAAATTATCTGATTACAAAGGAAAAGTAGTTCTCGTTGATTTCTGGGCCAGCTGGTGTGGGCCGTGCCGTGCCGAAAACCCGAATGTGGTAGCAGCTTATCAGAAATATAAATCAAAAGGATTCACCGTTCTTGGCGTTTCATTCGACCAGAACAAAGAAGCCTGGTTAAAGGCCGTTGAAAAAGACCAGTTAACATGGGATCAGGTTAGCGACCTAAAAGGCTGGGCCAATGAAGTGGGCCGTATTTATAATATCACGAGTATACCTCAGAATCTGTTAATAGATAAGGATGGTAAAATTCTCGATAAAAACCTACGTGGCCCTGCCCTCGAAGAAAAACTACAGGAAATATTCAAATAATTAAAATTTCAAGAAATAAATTAAATTTGCATTCCGTAAAAACAAGAATTATGAAAAAGAATTCAGTAACAATTTTATTATCAGCAATAGCGTTTTCGTTATCGGCTCAAACAAACGACCCGGTTATTATGACCATTGGTGGCAAACAGGTTAATAAATCTGAGTTTGAAAATGTTTACCGTAAAAACAACACTAAAACAACTTCAGATGCTAAATCTGTTAAAGAATATTCTGATTTGTTTTCATTGTTTAAAATGAAAGTTTACGAAGCGGAATCGATGGGTTTGGATACAACCCAATCTTTC
>Ga0154020_10004620_pt1 | contig 16399 bp, 11 predicted proteins | sample Klosneuvirus_201_FD_109709 | JGI IMG/M metagenome (GOLD analysis project Ga0154020, IMG submission 109709) | Active sludge microbial communities from wastewater, Klosterneuburg, Austria - Klosneuvirus_20160825_MG | ecosystem: Engineered > WWTP > Aerobic digester > Activated sludge | place...
ACTTTTAATCCTGGTGTCGTCAACGAGGTTCTCAAAGAATATCTTTCCAGGAAGTAGGCGATTGGCAGAGGACCAATAAATGAAAGTCGAACATACTCTGCATAAACTTTTTGAAAAGCATCTGAACCTTGGGTTTTTCACCCATGTGTTTGCTGAGTGTGGCAGGATTGATCAAAAAGAGCCCTCCTACAGGGAAGCCGTTCTTCCAAATGGACGAGACGTTTTTGATCTTTCAAGTTTGACTAAGGCCCTGGTCACAACTCCATTAGTGTTTCGTGATTGTTTGCGGCTAGGACTGTCCCTGGATGCAAAGGTTAGGGATTGGCTCGAGTCGAGTGAATTTAGTAGTCCGGCGGCCAAAACATTTCCTGCCGCTCTCGGAAGTCTTACCGTCCGAAATCTTCTGCGTCATGAGGCGGGTCTGCCATTCTGGCAGAATTTCTACGTTCAATGCGAGGATGTGGCGACCCAAACTTGCTTTAGACAGGACATGATAGAGGGGCTAGCGAAAGGAGCGACCCGGCTGCCGAACACCGGCAAGTCGGTATACAGCGATCCAGGATTTCTTTTGCTTGGTCATTGTCTTGAGATGACAAACGCAAAGCGCCTGGGCCAATTGTTCGGTGTTTTTCTCGATGGCGTGGACCAATCAAGATTTCCTTTGGGATATCCGGAAAACATCAATCTGATTCACGGAAAAGTTAACCCGACTCATCTTGGCAGCCGGGCGATTCCAACAGGACTGTGCGCAGTCCGAGGACGAGCTCTTTGCGGAGAAGTTCACGATGAAAATTGTTGGGCGCTCGGAGGGGTAACCGGACACGCGGGCATATTTGCTTCCGGAGAGGCCCTTTCGCGTTACCTCAAAAAACTTGTATCTGATCCGGTTGGCCGCGTAGTTTTTTCTGAAAATCTGGGTGCTCTGAAGCCTGGACCCAATGAGGCTTTGCTTGGGTGGCGGCAAGGGGCTGACTTAAGCAGCGAGACCTTTGGTGAAGGCCAGGCCGTCGGGCATATGGGTTTTACGGGGGTGGCTTTTTGGATCACAAAAGACGGTAAATATTCGATTTTATTAACTAATCGAGTTTCGTCCGGAAGGACCTCTTCCTTGACTCGCCCCTTCCGCCGTGAGGCCTTTTCAGCCCTTTGGGACCTTTGCACTCAGGTTTAAATGCTCTTTTCCGCCGCACCGGCACTGTCGATTCTATTCTATTTCATCCAATACATTAATGAATGATCCGCCGTGGCATAGATTTGGCAAATTCAGAGCATAGAATCACTGTTTTTTAAGTGATTCTATTAGAAACAACGAAGAAGTTCCATGTACTAAGCTGTTATCGTTGCTGAATTTGTTGTGGGGACGCTGAAATGGGAAACAAGAACCAACTGTCAATGTTGTTTGTGGTTGCAGGTTTTATTAGCACCTTGGGCCTTGCCGGCACAGCTGTCAAGGCGGCGGATGGGGATTCACCAAGCCGTTGTGTAGCCGACCTCAGTCGGGTGAAGAACGACTTCTGCATTTCGGCATCGCACGTTGCATTCGGGTCTGCTCCGGCCTCACCGTTAAACTATTCATGGTCACTGAATGATGATCGGTTCGATCTCGTTTCCAAAGCCTGCCTGTCGTCGGATGGGGTTGTCGGAGAAAGGCAGGACGTTGTTATAGCCCTCGACAGGTCCCGATCCATGTGGGTCGTCGATGGAACAAACGCAAAAAACGGAACGGTGTCAATCGCTGCAACAAAATTGCTGATTGACGCAATGAAGTCAGAAGCTGATTCAAACCCAGAGCAGGCTGCGAAAATAGGCGTGATGCTTTTTTCCACGGATGACTCTTGTGAACAATACAACGGTGGCACGATCGCTGTTGATAGAGTTTTCCCCTGCCTTTACGTTCCGGCTGGAAGTGCAGCGGACTCAGAACACATAAAAAAACTTCATGAATTTTTAAACGCCGCAGAGGGAAAATATTCGCAGGGTGGACTGGACCGAGGCAGCGACTATGGGATTGTCAGCCAGGCCATGCGTGCAAACCTCTTGGAACTTGACCAGACCAAACGTTCCGGACTAGTCCTCTTTTCTGATGGCCGTACCTATGCTGGAAAAGCCAACGATACCTTTGCTTACCTTCGCAGTGAAAACTACAAAGCCGCACAAAGCGACGCGCTGACGAAATTTGGCGCTCGGGAAATGCGCCAATTCAAGGTTGTGTTCGCTCTGGCAACGATGCCAGAGATTTTTGTTGGGCCGATCCATAAAGAAGAATATCAAAATATGTGCGCTCTGCCTGAAGCAGCTGCAGTAGATTGCAAGAGCCCGGTTAATCTTAGCAAACCAGAGACCTGGCCAGTCAACACTATTGACTTAAAAGCATTCGCAGAGGCAATGGTGTCGAAAACAGGAGGTCCGGCGACAAACGTCTTGATGATGACGGACAAGGAAAAAATCAAATCTGCATTGGACATTCTTCGTTTCTCGGCCGAAGACATCCTGAAAATCGAGGCCGTTAGCTGGTCCATTGATGGGTCTACCTACCAGGCTGGTCAATTTTCTGAGAATTCCATCCAGATTTCCTCTATTGAAGCCGCAAACACTCTAAATCTTGACCTGCTTCTTCGGGCTGGAGCTCGCGAGGTATCAGTTCCATTTAAAATCGCACTGACAAGGGTTGCGTCAACCAATGCGGAGCTTGCAAGCGCAGAAATGCTTTGTGCCGGAGATGGAGCTGGTGCTCCAAAGATAAGCCTTAAAAATCTGCAAGGCGGATCAGCGAGCTGCGCGGTTGTTGGTGAGTCCTCATCAAGTCAGAGCGCGACTTTACTCTTCATGATGTCTTTACCTCTGATCGTTGGACTGGCTTTTCTCCGCCGCAAAAACAATCGAATCTCCGCATCGGGAGCAGCATTCATTTTGACTATTGCCGCCGTTGGATCAAACGGGGAAACCGCTAAAGCGGAAGACGGCGGGTTAAATGTTCTCCAGTACCGGCCAGTTATTGAAGGAAACGGAGCAGCGGAAACAGCAACGCCGCTCCAGAGTGGCACCTACAGTGCCGGAATGTACCTTGATTACGCGAATGATGCACTGGAGCTGGGAGTAGAGAAAAATCAACGCAGCCGGTCAGTTGTTGATGATCTCGTGACCACACACTTTGTTGGAAACGTTGGGGTTGCCTCGAACTTCTCCCTCGGAATTCACGCACCGTTTGTTGCCAGCGTTCAGGTTGATCGTGAAACAGACGGGTCTGACAAAGGGTCCTATAAAACGACGCGAATCAGCGACGTGGCTGTGTTTGGCAAAATCAAACTTTTAAACCGCCCTGCATACAGTCTTGGACTCATGCCCGTTGTCACTGCTCCGACAGGAGACTCTGAATCACTGACAGGCGACGGAAGTTCAAATTATGGAATGATGGTTCTGGTAAGCGGTGGAGATTCATTGATCACGTGGTCTGCGAATCTTGGATATCTGCAGCGAGAGAAATCGTTGGAAGTAGAGGATTCGCGCGCCAAGCCAATCGTCGTAAGAGGTCAGTATTTGGTCTACCTCGGTACTACATGGAAAGCTACCTCAGTGGTTTCTGTTGCTGGCAGCTTCCAGCTGAAGGCGACGGCAGGTGAGACGTTTGATTTTACAAACAGCAACCCTTCCGAGTGGGGCCTTACCACGAATTATCATCTCAATAGCCAAACGATCCTGTCAGGCACCTTTGGTACAGGCTTGGGTAAGGGATACGGATCGCCAGATTACCGAGCGGTCGCTGGAATTGCCTATGTCCCTTCCGTATCCAAATCAGCGGGTGTGCCAAAGACGCAGGTTTCGCAAAGAACCCCAGCCCGACGTTAGTTAATCCTGGCGCGAAAAGCGCCGGGATCAACCAAACTCTAAAAGGTCAGACCCAGACCAAAAACCAGCTCCACGCCAAATGAAGCCTTTTTGTGGTTTAAAGCCGCCGTCAGGTCGGCAACGTCATCGGCAGATCTGCTTGAAAATTCATCATCGGTGGTCGCTGTCGAGCTGGCGCCCATTGCCGCAAGCGGCACCAGCAGATTTAGTCCTGCTGTCGCTCCCGCCGGGCCCATAAAAAAGGCATCAAATCCCGCTCCCAGGCGCAAGGAGATGACGCTTAGCTTCGAAGTGACATTTGCAAGCTCGGCCTCTGAACCATCGCGGTCGTCGTTTTTTGTGGCTTTTAGAGTGGCAGTAGACATTTCAAAGTCGAGACCACCGGTGGCTGTCATACCGCTGCTAGCACCAAAGGGAATTCGCATGACCTGAACATCGGTCCAAAGGCCAATCGCGGTCATAGTTTGCGTGATTGCAGCAAATCTTTGCTTTTGCTCCGGATCATAATCGGTTTCCAAAGATGATCCTGTGTAAGAACGGTAGCGAACTCCGGGGACAACACCAAGCGATTGCCCTATGGGTATAGTCGCATCCGCGCCGAAAGCCATGTAGGAGGTTTTTACCAGGAGATCTGAAGTCCATAACACTGATTGGCCTGCGGTCGTCGAAGTGGGCGGAGAATAAGCGACTTTGTTGTAGGTCACAGGACCCATCAAAACCGGAACCCAAATCACACGTAAGACCATCGGGTTTTTTGTGCGTCCGGTGTTGGTAGCGCTCTCAGCGGCATCTGATGCACCTTTTGAAGGACTTGTTCCGCCAAACGATACGCTCATGCCTTTTTTGATTTTTGTCAGTTTAGACGGGTCAGAAATTTTTACGAGAACCTTCCCCTTTTGCTTTTTTAAGACTTTTCCACAGACAAGCTTTTTGCCAGCATTGTCTTTGATGCAGGCATCCTGCCCTTTCTTTATAGCTGATACATCGTCCTGGTGGACGAGAACCTGTCCCTTGGCTTTCGATACCTTGGCCACTTCCTGAGCGAATAATGCACCAGGCAGGCTGTTGGACAGCACCAGAGCAAACATAGTTGTCTTTAAACGCAGCAAGGGCATTTATTGAAAATCCTACAGTTTCTCAATTCTGGTTGATCGCCAGTCGATTGATTGCGTTAGCCAGGATTTCGTTGCGAAAAACTGGGTCGCCTCAAGCTGCAGTAACACCACCTGGAGCCCAGGTGGAAGCGTGGCTAAAGAAGCCCAGGGGATTTCACCCGAGCCTTTTTTGGCTTCAAAGACGCAATAGACGCTTTTTTCCTGGCCCGTTCGTCCAATCTGCGCAGTTACGATGGCATTGTCGGGGAGGTTTTCCCATTGCCAGGCGAAGGTCAAAGACTTGTTGTTTTCGAGTTGCAAAGGTTCTTCAGGTGTCGCGAGTTGTGCTTCTCCGAGCACGATTTTTTTCGCAGAGGTTGCTTCAACTGAGGTAAACCGCGGAGCTGGCCGGATCTTAAGCGACTGACTTTTCCCTTCCAGGTCCCAGGTCAGCTCCCACTCGGGGTTCGGAAATTGCAAGGTATTGAAGTTAAAACGAACTCGTTCGGGAAAGTTAGGGTGTGACTCTCCGGTACCCTGCGCAAATCCCTTACTCCCAAGAGACTTGATTTTGAGCATCGGATCAGCTGCGCTGAAGGGGCCGATGTTTTCCGGTACGGAGTTGGCGCACCCGGGAGATTTTGCCGTCGCCGCTTTTATTCCCTGACTGTCGACCGGAGATGGAAAAACGTGCCGATGAATTTCTGCGGTCCTTAGAGGGGTGTTGAAGCGTAAAACGTACGTTTCCCTATATTTGCCGTCAAAGGAAGTGCCGGGATTGATCGAGGAGTCATCAGGATTTTCTTTGACGACGAGGGATTCCCGGGCTGCAGGGTTGGCCTTGTCAAGCCAGGCCCGAATTTCAATAAAATAAAGGGTGTCGCTGTGCCAATTTTTTACCTGCTCGCGAAATTCCTTTCGCGCTGCGTCAGCGCCCGAGCAGGTCGTGACCTGAGGATTCTCGCGCGTCGGCGTGCTTTTTTCATCCTGCGCATAGACCGCAAGCTCGCAGAAGGCATCACGGTAGGTATTGAACTTAATTATGGCTGAATTGCCGTCGCCGATTCGATCGATGTAAATGCTTTCACGGTCGATGAGAGAAAGGCCGCCAGATTTTTTGGATTTCTTTTTCTTTTCGAAAAGGAAGCACGACGTCATCGAAACGCAAAATGAAGATAAAAGAAGCGCGGAAAAGATCCGTTTCATGGTGATCCCGTCGAGAAGATTGGTTAATTCTTATAAACATATGATAACAGATTAGCCGGAGTGATAGGATCGTTTCGGCCGATTATTACCCCAATCGCCATCGTTTTTAGCATCCTCAAGTCGGGACAAAGTAAGGGAGAAAATTCCATTTTATGGATATCGGTTTAATACAAAGGGCTTTCACTTATTTTGTCGCCATGCTTTTTTGCCTTACTTTTCACGAGGCCGCTCATGCTCTCGCCGCGAAATGGCAGGGAGACACAACAGCTGAAGACGAAGGACGCCTGTCTTTGAATCCATTGGTTCACCTGGATATTTTAGGAACAGTCGTGCTGCCATTGATCGGGGCTCTGGGGTCCATGCCGATGCTTGGTTGGGCAAAGCCAGTTCCGGTCAATCCAAGAAATTTTAAGAGCGTCTGGGGCAACGTTCTTGTCGCCGTGGCGGGGCCAGGGTCAAACCTTTTGCTATGCGCCATTTGTCTTTTCGTTTTGGTGATTGCTCAAAAAACAGGGATCACATCGACTGGTTTCGCGCATTTAACCAGTCCCTTTGTTAAACTTTTAGAGGCTATGGTTGGGGTAAACGCAATCCTGGCGATGTTCAATATGATTCCACTGCCTCCGCTGGATGGAGCAGCCGTGCTGGAGGTGGTACTACCCAGGGATTGGGTGCGGGTCTACGAAGAAAGGGTTGCCCCTTATGGCATTTTCATCCTGTTTCTGCTCGCTTTCAGTGGGGGGCTGGGCTGGATTGCCGGTTTGGCCCAGGCCTATATTCACTTGACCAGTATCTTCGTCAGTCTTGTGGTTGGGGCTATTGCGAACGTTTTAGGCTTTTAACTGCCGGCATTTCGCATTTTTTGGGGTTCTCCTTGACCAGGGATTGGGGCGTGATCTAAATTGAAATCCCGAGTGAAGGGGCCATGCCTTTTTTGCTCAGTTCGATAAGAGCTGGCGTCAATACCAAAAGAATCTCAAATTTGAATGGTGGGATATGAAACCGCGTCACCGTACCAAGTTTATTTTTGTAACTGGTGGAGTGGTCTCTTCGTTGGGCAAAGGCATTGTCGCAGCAAGTGCGGGGGCCTTGATTGAAACCCGCGGTCTTAAAGTCGTACTCACCAAGGCTGATCCTTACATCAACGTGGATCCGGGTACTATGAGCCCGTTCCAGCATGGCGAAGTTTTCGTCACCGATGATGGAGCGGAAACCGATCTGGACATAGGACACTATGAAAGATTTACACACGCCCGGCTCACCCGGCTCAATAGCTTTTCAGCCGGCCAGATTTATGACACGGTCCTCGGAAAAGAGCGCCGGGGTGTTTATCTGGGTGGGACCGTTCAGGTAATCCCCCACATCACGGATCAGATTAAAGAAAACATTTACAAGGCAGCTGAAGGTGCTGATATTGCGATTGTTGAGATTGGCGGAACGGTCGGGGACATTGAGAGCCTTCCATTCCTCGAAGCGATTCGACAGATGCGCTATGAGCATGGCCATGAAAACGTTATCTACATCCACTTGACTCTGGTTCCATATATCAGTGCTGCCAAAGAATTGAAGACGAAGCCCACCCAGCATTCGGTGCGGGATCTGCGGCAACTTGGCATCCAGCCTGATTTTCTGGTGTGCCGGGCTGACCGGCCGGTTCCGGAAGAGTTGCGGAAAAAAATCGGCCAATTCTGCAACGTTCGAACAGAGCACGTTTTTGAAGCACAGGATGTTGATAGCATTTATCGCTTGCCACTTATTTTGCATGAGCAAGGCCTGGACCAGGCCATCACGGACCGCTTGAATATTTGGACTGGCGCACCAGATCTTTCGGCGTGGCGCTCTATAGTCGAAGCTCTGGACAATCCGAAAGACACCTGCCGAATCGGCATTGTTGGAAAATATGTCGGTGTTGTGGACTCATATAAATCAATTATCGAATCGCTTGTTCATGCGGGGATTGCAAATCGATGCAGAGCGGAGTTCGAGTTCGTTGACTCTGATGGCTTAAGTGATGAAACCACAGCGAAAGTGCTGGAGCCTTTTGACGGCGTCATTGTGCCAGGTGGTTTTGGCAGCCGTGGTGTCGAAGGCAAGATTGCTGCAATCAGGTATTTGCGCGAAAATCAAAAGCCTTTTTTTGGAATCTGTCTTGGAATGCAGCTGGCAGCCATCGAATTTGCACGCAACAAATTAGGTATCAAGGACGCCAACAGCCAGGAGTTCGCCCCTAACAGCAGCAATCAAGTAATCCATTTGATGGAAGACCAGAAGGCCATCGTGGATAAGGGCGGAACGATGAGGCTTGGTGCTTATCCCTGTAAGGTCAAAACCGGAACCAAATGTTTTAAGGCCTATGGAAATGCTTCCATCAGTGAAAGACACCGTCACCGGTATGAGTTTAACAATTCATACCGCGCGGATTTTGCCAATGCTGGCGTAACATTCAGCGGAGTATCTCCAGACGACCACTTGGTGGAGGTCATGGAGATCACCGATCATCGCTGGTACGTTGCCTGTCAATTCCATCCTGAATTAAAGAGTGGCCCCATGCACCCTCACCCATTGTTTCGTGATTTTGTGGCAGCTTCTCTGGGATACTCCAGCCAACGCAAATCCTGTTAACGCGCGGAGGCGTACCTGTTTAAGCAAATTGTCATCGGTGCCTGCCTAGCAATTTTCGCCTTGGCCTTTGTCGTATTGTGGAGCAGAGAGAGCGCAACCGTTAGGGACGGATTGGCATTGAATCAGCGAACCCCGCGCGTTGTGATGGATGAATTTGTCGCCTATCGCACGGTTGGATCCGAACTTCAAACGCAGTGGTCAGGCCAGATGGCACACCTATTCGAGCCTGGCGAGCTTGAGCTCAGCGGAGAAGTTAAGGGAGTTCGGTTTACTGCCCGCGGGCCAGAATCAATTTCCTGTGAGTCCTTGACTGCCTGGTTTAATACCCAAACACTCATGGGCCTGGCCGGTGAAAGCAAGTTCAAACGAGCTGAACTGAAGCGTTTCGTGGAGGTTTCCGCAGGAGGGAATCTCCTCCTTACGGACTATGCGGAGTTTGACGCGGATTCAAATGTACTTAAGTCTGATAAGGCCGTAAAATTGGAGGGTTTGAATCGTCGCTTTGAGGGTGAAAAAGGATTTCAGTACGAAGTTTCCGGAGACAAACTTGAACTCTTCGGGAAAATAACTGGCACCCTCACCCTCAGCGAAGACAAAAAAATGCCACAATAGGCTTCAACATGCGTTGCAAATTACAAAAGGCACCCACACTTCATTGTCGTCCTGTATTGCTGGTGTTCCTGCTGTCAGGAAGCTCGTTATTTTCCAACATGGCCCTTGCTGATCTTTACGAAGACGTTGAGGATATAGACAAACCCAAGGCTCCTTCAGCGGACCCGTTAAAGCCAGCAAGTCCACTCCCAACTCCCAAACCCGGTGGCGCGACTCCGACGGTAGAGCCGACTCCGACGGTGGAGCCACTTCCAACGACAGAACCATCCGGCACACCTCAACGCACTGGGCAGAGTGTCGACAAACGAGAGCCCGTTTATTTTGAAAGCATGGGATTGCAGGGTCTACGCAGCCAGGGGCTCATAAATCTTTTGGATAAGGTTGTCGTTACGCAGGGTGACATGCGCATGGAAGCTGACAAGGCAACTGTGCATTTTGATCAGAAAACAGAAGAGGTTCAGCGTGTGGTCGCGAGCGGTAACGTCAAACTTTTTCGCGTTGATCCAGAGACGAAACAAAAAGTAAGGGCAGAGAGTAATGAAATCCTTTTTCATAACATAGAACGGACCCTCACGCTGAAAGGCAATGCCAGACTATGGCGAGGTGGTGATCTCGTTAAAGGTAAGCAGATTGTTTACGAGCTCGATACCGGCTGGATTAAGGCCGACAGAGTTGAAGGTGTGGTGCAGCCCGCCGGAAACGATGAAAAGCCCTCGAACACGACTAAGGCACAAGGTAAGCAGGCACCACCGCTTTCACCCAAAGCTCCAAAGAAAAGCCCTACTAAACCAGCCGGCAAAGGCGGTTGATCCAATGGCAGAATCCCGCGACTCCAGCATTGAACTAAGGGCTGAGAACCTAAGTAAGTCATTCAAGAGCAGGCAAGTTGTTAAAAACGTGTCCTTCGGCCTTAAACAGGGCGAGGTCGTTGGGCTGCTCGGACCAAACGGCGCGGGAAAAACAACGAGTTTTTACATGGTCGTCGGACTCCTGTATCCGCAATCCGGCAGTGTCATGATGGGTGATACCGAGATCACTCATCTTCCCATGCATATCAGAGCCCGTAAGGGGATCAGCTACCTCCCCCAGAACATGTCGATATTTCGTCGGATGACCGTAGAAGACAACCTTCTGTCGATTATGGAAGTTTGTGACGTGCCAAGAACGGACCGTCGTGAGCGGCTGGATGAGTTGTTGGGGAAATTCCAAATCGGTCATATAGCGAAAACCAATGGCGCGGCTTTGTCTGGTGGCGAACGTCGCCGGGTAGAAATCGCTCGTGCTCTCATCATTCGGCCAAAATTTTTGCTACTGGATGAACCCTTTGCGGGGATTGATCCGGTAACCGTTCAGGAGATTCAAAAAATTATCGAGAATCTCCGGACCGATGATGGCCTCGGAGTGTTGATCACTGACCACAATGTCCGGGAGACGCTCGGAAGCTGCGATCGGGCATATATTTTAGCTTCTGGTGAAATCATTGCCCATGGCCTACCCCAGGAAATTGCCGCCAGCCCGACTGTTCGCCAAACTTATCTTGGCGAAAACTTCCGTCTTTAAAGGAAGTTACAAGTTTGGTTCGGGTTTTGCATTGGAATTTTGCACATTCTGCCGATAATCCCATAGAATAGGTACTGTGGGCCAGGCTTTTGAAGCCTTGCGACCTGCGGTCGGCGAAAGTGTAAAGGATTCGGTGCGGATATGGCATATGACTTAAGACAAAATTTCAAACTGACTCAGTCGCTCCTGATGACTCCGCAGCTTCAGCAGGCAATCAAATTGCTGCAGCTTTCGCGAATGGAATTGGAGCAGTTTGTGGAAGCGCAGCTTGCTGAGAATCCGGTTCTCGAAGAGGGCCAAACTGAATCGGTGGAAGAGCGGGTTCAGGTTGAACGGGAGGCGGAGCGGACAGAGGCTCAAGCGGTTTCCGATCACATCAGCTCTGCCACGAGCATGCTCGATAGCGTAAACGGAGATACGAAACAGGAAGTGGATTGGGACAGCATGGCTCGTTATGAGGAGTCGGCAGCGCCGATTCCATCGAGCATGACCTCTTCGTCATCAAACCGATTTGATGATGAGCAGCCAAATTACGAAAACATGGTTACCCGTACTGCGACGCTTCAAGAGCATCTGATGGCTCAGATTGGTGAGCTCGAACTAAGCGAGGATGAAAAGAGGGTCGCGCTGGTTTTGACTGGGAATATAGACGACAAAGGCTACTTGGCCACTAGCCTTGAAGAGCTTTGCAACCAGGAAAGTTTTGACAAGGAGCTGGCAGAGGGTGTTCTCGATACGATCCAACGCCTGGACCCACCTGGAATCGGCGCAACAAGCCTGAAAGAATGCCTTCTCATTCAGCTGCGTTTAGGAAAGCTGAAAAACGGGGTCGTAGAAAAAATTGTCGAGAATCATCTTACTGATCTGGAAAATCGGAACTATCCAGCAATAGCCAAAGCCATGAAAATTCCGATGGAAAAAGTAATCGAAAACGTCGCCATCATCGCTGAACTAGAGCCCATTCCGGGACGGCAATTTAGCACGGATTCAGCCCAGTATATTGTTCCGGATGTTTATGTTTTCAAGCTTGGGGATGAATGGGTTGTGAGCCTCAATGAAGATGGCCTGCCTAAACTCCGTGTCAGCAAGTTTTACAACAACATGGTTACTTCCAAAGAGGCGCAAGGGGCAGACAAAAACTACATTCAGGAAAAGATGAAGTCCGCCGTTTGGTTGATTAAAAGTATACAGCAGCGACAGAGGACCATCTTTCGTGCGACAGAGAGTATTGTTGCCCGACAAAAAGATTTTTTTGAACTGGGCGCAGAACACCTTAAGCCGATGATTCTGAAAGATATTGCTGAAGACATTGAAATGCATGAGTCAACGATTAGCCGGGTGACCAGCAACAAGTACGTGCACACACCGCGCGGGATTTTTGAGCTTAAATATTTCTTTAACAGCTCCGTGGCTAAAACCGACGGAGACTCCGTAGCAAGTGAGTCAGTGAAGCGAATGATATCCGAAATCGTGAAAAGTGAAGATCAGCTTCATCCGCATTCCGATCAGAGGATCGTCGAATTGCTTGAGGAACGTGGCATTCAACTGGCTCGGCGTACGGTCGCCAAATATCGCGAACAGCTCAACATACTCCCTTCGAGCAAGCGCAAGAAGTATTGTTAGGTATGGCCATTTCTCCGAAAGACCCGACTAAACCCTTTCTGGTGATCGTAACCGGGCTTTCCGGGGCAGGGCTTTCTACCGCCGTAAATACGCTTCAGGACAACGGATTTTATTGTGTCGACAATCTGCCAATCGAAATGATTTGGAATTTTGTCGAACTCATCGAATCCGGAAAATATAAGGTTCGTGGCTTTGCGGTAGTCATGGACATTCGAGATCGCAGCTTTGCGTCGGATTTTCCTGCATTAAAATCAAAACTGGCGCAGCGGCTGCGGCTTGACGTGCTGTTTTTGAATGCAGACCCCAGTGTCGTCGCCATACGATACGGTTCTACACGACGGAAGCACCCCCTGCTGACACCGAAGGGCAATCTCTTAGGCGCTATTCGCAAAGAAAGTGAGATGTTGCAGCCTGTCGAAAAGTCGGCTGATGTAGTCTTCGATACCAGCTCCTGGTCACCCCACTACCTCTCGCGCATGGTCGAAAGCCGGTACTACGCGGAGATTCCTCCGCGGAGTCTGTATCTTACGATTACCAGCTTTGGCTTCAAGTACGGGCAGTTGCGCCCCATCGACATGATGTTCGATGTTCGGTTTTTGCCCAATCCACATTTTGTAATGGAATTGAAAGAACAATCCGGCCTGGATCCAGGAGTTCGGGATTTTGTTTTGACAAATCCAATGACGAAGGAGTTTTTCCAGCATCTTGAAGGCATGCACCGTTTCCTGCTCCCCCATTACTTCAATGAAGGCAAGCACTACCTTAGGGTTGGTATCGGATGTACCGGGGGCCGCCACCGAAGCGTCGCTATAGCCGAAGAACTCGCCCGCGTTTTGTCTTCCTCTCCGATCGAAAATATCATTGTAAATATTTCCCACCGTGATGTAGACAATCATTAGTCAGTGATTTCAGCCGGTTTTTTCACAAAAATTTTGGGAGCCTGCCAATGTCCGACTCGCGGGAATCGATGGACAATTCGTCCCACACTTCTTCGGCACAATTCGACGCTTTTTCTCGCCGCCACATCGGTCCGCGTGACACCGAAGTTGCTGCAATGTTGAATACGCTTGGGCTTGCAAGCCTTAAGGATCTGGTGGATGCAGCAGTTCCATCCAACATTCGGCTAAAGGGACAGATTAAGACTCCACCAGCACAAAGCGAAAAAGACGCACTTGCTGAGCTTCGCGGTATCGCAGAAAAAAATAAAGTTTTCCGCAGTTTTATTGGACAAGGCTATTACAACACGGTGGTTCCTGCGCCCATACAGAGGAACATTCTGGAGAATCCGGGATGGTACACCCAGTATACTCCATACCAGGCCGAGATCTCACAGGGTCGTCTCGAAGCGCTTCTGAATTTTCAAACGATGATAGCGGAGCTTACCGGCCTTGAGGTCGCTAATGCCTCTTTGCTTGATGAGGGCACGGCTGCTGCGGAAGCAATGGCTATGGCGTTTTCTTCGCGGCGCAACGATGCAGCGAACCTGTTTTTCATTTCAGACAAATGCTTCGCCCAGACCATTTCTGTGGTGAAAACCCGCGCTGAACCGCTGGGCATCGAGGTGGTCGTCGGAGATTGCCACAAAGTATCATTCGACAACAAAGCATTTGGCGTTTTGCTTCAATACCCGGACCGAGACGGCACGGTGCCGAATTACTCCCCTGTAATTGAAAGGGCAAAAGCATCAGGTCTTTTTACCATTGTCGCAGCCGACATCCTTGCCCTTTGTCTGATTAAGACACCCGGAGAACTCGGAGTAGATATTGCGGTTGGCTCAACACAACGATTTGGTGTTCCAGTCGGATTTGGTGGACCTCACGCCGGTTACATGGCGACCCGAGACGAACTCAAACGCAAGATGCCGGGACGGATCGTTGGAGTTTCAAAAGACCGTGAAGGTCGCAACGCGATTCGATTGGCTTTGCAAACCCGTGAGCAACATATCCGCCGCGAAAAAGCGACCAGCAACATTTGTACTGCGCAGGTGCTGTTGGCGGTGATGGCGGGAATGTATGCGGTTTATCACGGCCCCGAGGGATTGAAGTCTATTGCATCTCAGGTTCATGGAAAAACAAATGCACTCGCTGCCGGACTAAAGAAGCTCGGTTACTCCCTGAAAAACAGCACATGGTTCGACACGCTGACCATTGTTGGCGGACCTAAATCAGCCGATCAGATTCTTGCTGCGGCGATTTCCAGGAGAATCAATTTTGCGAAGGCTGACGAGCAATCGGTATCTGTGTCCCTTGACGAAACCGTAACAGATGCAGAGTTGCTGGAGATACTCAGTGTCTTTGGAGAGGCCACCTCTTTAAATACCTCGGAATTGGCCAAAGCGACGGCCGGCCTTCCTGGGGATTCCCTTCGGAGCTCGCCGCCGCTGAAGCACCCTATTTTTACCAGGTTTCATTCTGAAACAGAACTGATGCGTTATATCCGTGGCCTGGAGGCAAAAGATCTTTCTTTGACCTCGTCGATGATTCCCCTGGGATCTTGCACGATGAAACTGAATGCTGCGTCGGAACTGTTTCCCGTGAGCTGGAATACATTTAACAGCATTCACCCCTTTGCGCCGAAGGATCAAACGGCAGGGTACAAACAAATGATTTCGGAACTGGAGAGGGACCTGAGTGAGATCACCGGCTTCAATGCTGTTTCGCTTCAGCCAAACTCAGGATCGCAGGGTGAGTATGCCGGCCTTCTTGTCATTCGTAAATATCTTCGGGCAAAGGGCCAGGGGCATCGCAATGTTTGCCTGATTCCGCAATCTGCCCACGGCACAAATCCAGCCAGTGCTGTTCTTGCCGGTATGAAGGTGGTGGTGACAGGCTGTGACAAGCTGGGAAATATTGACCTCAAGGACTTGGAAGCAAAAGCCGCTGAGAACGCAGGTGTGCTGGCGGCATTCATGATCACGTATCCTTCCACTCATGGTGTATTCGAAGAGTCGATCAAGGAAATCTGCGACATTATCCACCGGCACGGTGGGCAGGTTTACATGGATGGCGCTAATATGAACGCCCAGGTTGGCCTTTGCAGGCCAGGAGACTTTGGGCCCGACGTATGCCACCTCAATTTACACAAGACTTTTAGTATACCCCATGGCGGTGGTGGGCCAGGAGTTGGACCCATTGGTGTCAAATCTCACCTGGCGCCTTATTTGCCTGGACATCCGGTTCTGGAAGGTGATGCGAAAGATGCCATCGGGCCGGTTTCAGCCGCGCCGTTTGGGAGTGCCAGTATTTTGCCGATCCCTTGGATGTATATTCGCATGATGGGGCCGCAGGGATTAAAGCGAGCTACTGAAGTTGCGATCCTTAATGCGAACTATATCGCGACTCGCCTTCACCCGCATTTTCCCGTTCTATACCGCGGCAATCGCAATCTGGTCGCACATGAATGCATTGTCGACCTGCGGCAGTTCAAGGCGACAACCGGAGTCGAGGTTGAAGACGTAGCGAAACGACTGATGGACTATGGTTTTCATGCACCAACCGTATCTTTTCCGGTGCCGGGTACATTGATGATCGAGCCGACGGAGAGCGAGTCTAAAGCAGAGCTGGACCGCTTTTGTGATGCAATGATTTCCATTCGAAAAGAAATCGATGAAATTGCCGCAGGGAAAGCAGACAAAAAAAACAATTGCCTGAAGAATGCCCCCCACACGGCTTCGATGCTGGTCAATGAAACTTGGGACTATCCCTATAGCCGGGAAAAAGCGGTTTTCCCCGCTGCATGGGTTAAGGATAGGAAGTTCTGGCCGCCAGTGGCGCGCATTGACAATGCACTTGGTGACAGGAATCTTATCTGTACCTGTCCAAGTGTGGAAGATTATG
>Ga0154020_10004621_pt1 | contig 16397 bp, 14 predicted proteins | sample Klosneuvirus_201_FD_109709 | JGI IMG/M metagenome (GOLD analysis project Ga0154020, IMG submission 109709) | Active sludge microbial communities from wastewater, Klosterneuburg, Austria - Klosneuvirus_20160825_MG | ecosystem: Engineered > WWTP > Aerobic digester > Activated sludge | place...
ACCATCCACAAAACCGAGCAGCACCGGCTGCGCGTGCAGGGGTTTATGCGGGAAGAAATTGCCAAAGGCCGGCAGGTGTATGTGGTGTACCCCATGATCGAGGAAACGGAAAAAGCGGACATGCTCAACCTTATGGCCGGCTACGAAGCACTGAGCCGCGATTTCCCCGCGCCGGAGTACCAGATCAGCATCGTGCACGGCAAAATGAAAGCCGCCGACAAGGAATTCGAGATGCAGCGCTTCGTGCGCGGCGAAACGCAGATCATGGTGGCCACCACGGTGATCGAGGTGGGGGTGAACGTGCCGAACGCCTCGATGATGATCATCGAAAACGCCGATCGCTTCGGGTTGAGCCAGTTGCACCAGTTGCGCGGACGCGTGGGCCGGGGCGCCGAGCAATCGTACTGCGTGCTCGTGACCGGCTTCAAACTCAGCGCCGACGCCCGCGAACGCCTCCAGACGATGGTGCAAACCAACGACGGATTCGTTATCGCCGAAACCGACCTGCGGCTGCGCGGGCCCGGCAACATGGAAGGCACCCAGCAGAGCGGCATGCTGCGGTTCCTGCTCGCCGATCTGGGCCGCGACGGCCAAATCCTGAGCGCTGCGCGGGAAATTGCGGCCCGCATCCTGGAGGCCGACCCGGCGCTGAGCGCCCCGGAGAACCGGCGGTTGCTGGAGCATTTGGCGACGACGGGGAAGGAAGCGCGGGTGTGGAGCAGGATTTCGTAAATGCCTGATTTCTGGATGGCTTCGCTAGGACAGCACCTTCCCCCGCACCTCCCCAAACCCCACCCGCAGGCCGTCTTTCCGCGCCCAGCCGCGTATGGCCAGCGTATCGCCGTCGAGCAGGAAGGTACGGGTGCCGCCACCGTTCAGGGCGAGCGGGTTTTGGCCTGCCCAGGAGAGTTCCAGCAGGGAGCCGAAACTGTCGGGGGTTGGGCCGCTGATGGTGCCGGAAGCCAGGAGGTCGCCCACGCGCAGGTTGCAGCCGTTTACCGTGTGGTGGGCCAACTGCTGGGCCATGGACCAGTACAGGTAGCGGGTGTTCGAGCGGCAAATGACCGTTTCCGGGCCGTTTTCGGGCTGGAGGGACACTTCCAGTTCGATGTCGAGGTTGCGAGCGCCGGTGCTGCGCAGGTAGTCGAGCGGCGCCGGGTTTAGTTTCGGGCCTTTGACCCGGAAAGGCTTTAGCGCTTCCAGCGGCACGATCCAGGGGGACATGGAGGAGCCGAAATTTTTGCCGAGAAAAGGCCCGAGCGGCACGTACTCCCAGCGCTGGATGTCGCGGGCGCTCCAGTCGTTGAACAACACCAATCCGAAAATGTACTCCTCGGCCTTGTCGGCAGGGATCGGCTCACCCAAGGGATTTTCTTTGCCGATCACAAAGGCCATTTCCAGTTCAAAATCCAGTTGTTTAGAGGCCGAAAACACGGGCGTTTCTTCGCCCTTGGGCAGGATTTGTCCATGGGGGCGGCGGATGGGTGTGCCGTCCACCACAATGCTGGAGGCACGTCCGTGGTATCCTACGGGCATCCAGCGCCAGTTGGGCAGCAGGGGGTTGTCGGGGCGGAACATCTTGCCCACGTTGGTGGCGTGTTCGATGCTGCTGTAAAAATCCGTGTAGTCGCCCACCCGAATGGGGAGCAGCATGTGCACGCTGCGGCGCTCCACGAGCATTTGACCGGCGTTTTCGGGCCGGGCAGGCAGGCAAAGCCATTCCTGCACCTTGCGGCGCACGCGGTTGGTGGCGGGTTTGCCGAGGGCGATGAACTCGTTCAGGACGGGTTGCTCGAACAGTTTTTTGAAAAAACGCCGTTTGCCGAACAGGCCGGCTTCGGCGGCGGCGGCGAGGTTGACGATATGGTCGCCGATGGCGATGCCGGCGCGGGATTGACCGTCGCCGGGGTCAAAAACCCCGAATGGCAGGTTGTGGATGGAAAAGTCGGAATCGGCGGGAACAGTGAGCCATGTTTTCATGGCCGCAAAAATCGCAATTCTTCTCGTGTGCTTGTCCTAAACCTTGCAAATCACGACCAGTTTTTTGGTTTACCTTTGCCGCCCCGCAACGCCGGGATAACGACCATTTACCACGTAACATCCAACATTCTTCGTCATGGCAGAAAATACCAATACGCAACCGGCCATTAATATCGAAATTTCGGAAGAGACCGCAGAAGGCGTGTACTCCAACCTGGCCATCATCTCCCACTCCAATTCGGAGTTTGTGGTGGACTTTATCCGCCTCATGCCCAATGTGCCAAAAGCCAAGGTCAAAGCACGCATCATCCTCACCCCGCAACACGCTAAACGCCTGCTGTACGCCCTGAAGGACAACGTACACAAGTTCGAAATGCAGTTTGGCAAAATCGAGGAACCGGAACACCCGCAGTTGCCGCCGATGAACTTCAATACGCCGCCGGCGCAGGCGTAATGTCTCCACTGCATGCACCCGCCGCTCTTCAAAATCCGCCAAAACGGTTTCTTCGGTTTCATGGACGCCGAGGGCAGGGTGCTCATTGAGCCTCAATACCTGGAAGTCGGCGATTTTCACAAGGGTTTCGCACGCGTGCGCCTGAACGACCAATGGGTGCCCATGGACACCCTGGGCCGGCTGTTGCTCAAGCGCATGTACCGCACGGTCGGGCCGTTCGAGCAAGGTCTGGCGCGGGTGCAGGTAGTGCGGTTCTGGGGATTCATGGACGAGCGCGGCAACGAAGTTATTCCCGCCCGCTTCGACGCGGCGGATGATTTTTCCGAAGGCCGCGCAGCTGTGCAGTTCAACGGCAAAACCGGCTACCTCGACCACGAGGGCCGATTCGCGCTCAAACCGGTGTTCACATCCGGCGGCGCGTTTCGGGACGGACTGGCCCCCGCAGGCAAAGACGGGCAGTGCGGATTTATCGGTACCGATGGCCGGTTTGTGATCGAACCGGCCTGGGACGCGTGCAGACCGTTCGACGGCCCGGTGGCCGTGGTGGTGCGCGACGGGCGCTGGGGCCTCGTCGACCGGGAGGGCCGCGAACGCGTGGCGCCTCAGTTTGAATTCGTGCCCGGACACGCCCACGGCGATTTTTTCGACGGCATGGCCCTGGCGTTCCGCGACGGCAAGTACGGTTTCGTGAACGGGCAGGGGGAAATCGCCGTGGAGCCTATGTTTGACCTGGCGGGCGATTTCGGCGAGGGCCTGGCCTTAGTGGAGATCAACGGCGCATACGGCTACATTGACAAAGAAGGCAAACTCGTCATCATGCCCAAATTTGAGGACGCCGGCGTGTTTTCCGACGGCCTCGCCCAGGTGCGCAACAACGGCCGCTGGGGTTACATTGATCCAGAGGGCAAGTTCGCCATTCCGCCCACGTACGATGCCGCCACGCCATTCCGAAACGGCCTGGCCCGCACCATCCTGAATCGGAAGTGGCAGTACATTGACCGGGCCGGCGAAGTGGTTTGGCAGGAACCGTAGCCCCACCAAAACACTCTTAAAAAAACAACGCATTGGCGAACAACATCTTCCCTTGTTCCCAGAAACACCGGTACAGCGGGTTATCCACAAAATAGACCACATCGCCGCTGCCCATCCGCTGCACGGATACTACGGGCGTGTTATTCAACTTTGGCCTCAAGCGGCTGCCGATAAAACCGTACGATTGAAAACCCTCCCCCAGCCAAATTGGCGTGTGTGCATTGGCCGGCATTTCAAACAGGTTGGACGTGGTTTTCAGGGAAAAATACCGGCCCGAGAAGCCGAAGGTCAGTGGGTGCGTCGTGTCTACCCGGGTTTGGATCACGGCTCCCGGTAACTGGTCGCTGATACCCTCCCGTTCGCGTGCCTGATAGGGTTTGGGGGAAGCCGCAGTAGTTGTATCTTTTTTCGCTTCCGTTTTGCTTTTCAGTTCAAACCCATCCTTATCCGCAAAGGCCCGCACACCGCCCTCGAAGGCAATAAGGCGACCGCCCTGGCGCACCCATTCCTGAATGGCTTTCAGCGTATTTTCCGGCAGGTTGTAGGTGCCGTGTGGGAAAACAAGGGTGGTGTAGTCGTTCAGGCGAATGCGGGACAGGCGGTCCAGCGCCACAGGCGTGACGGGGTAGCCGAGCTCCTGTTCGAAGAAAAACCACGTGTGGCCGTAGGTGTTGTCGTCCACTTCCTCGCCATAGACGAGGGCCACTTCGGGTTTGTTGATGAGCGTGAAATTATCTGAACCAAGATCGTTGCCTCCTCTGGACCAGCCGCTGAAAATCGGGTGCAGGGGCACGTTGGCGGCAGCGGCGGCAGCCTGCACGATGGCGTCCAGGTCGGCGCTCATGGCGTGGTTGTCGGCGCGGGTGATGACGAGTGCGCCCGCGTCGAACTGCTGGTCGGACAGGGCAAACGGCTTCATGGAGTAGCGCACCTTCAGGTCGGCATCGAGCACCTGCGCTAAAAAACGCGCTTCTGCGAGCGATTTCCGGTGTACGCACCAGGCATACGGCGAAGCGGCCAGTTTGACCTCCGGAGCTTTGTACGGCTCGTAGCTGCGCTTGGGTTCCAGACGTTGTTTGAGCGCGAAGGCCTCCAGTCCGTAGGCGTGTGGCAGCGCCCATGCCGTAATATCATACGTCAGCGAATCGCTCAGGTGGTGTTCCGGCTCGAACAACACTTGCAGCATCACCGAGTGGGGCTGGTAGGCGCTGATGACCAGGTCTTTTTCGCTGAGGTTGAACGATGCCTCCTTGCCCTGCACGTAGTCGAATCCCTTTAGCCCGGAAGCTGTAGCGCCTGCGCGTCCATACGTGATGTGGTGCCTGTCGAGCAGCCGGCACAGGGCATTCACGTTGTTGGGATCATTCGTGGCCGGAATTACGAACGACAGGTACGGGCCTTGCGGTTGGGTGGCACTGCGTTCGAAATATTTTCGGAAGTTGTCCACCAGGGTCGCCGCGTTTTTGCCTGCCATTTCAATGGTGGAGCGGCTGGTCGTCAGGTGGTGCAGGATGCGTTCGTGCAGGGTGAGCGTGTCGCCGTTGGCTTTGATGACGGAGCGGCCTGCGGTGGAGTGCCCGGCCTGCTCGTAGGTCATGCCGATAGCGCCGTTGAACATCGGGTAGGTGTCGCCGTACGAGGGATAGAACAGGTCGAACACTTCCTTGGTGAAGTACAACCAGCCGTTGCGGTCGAAATACCCGGCGTGGTTTTGGCCGATTTGGGACTGGAAATCGCGTTGCCAGGGTGTGATGTAGTCGTGCATCGGTTCGGCGGCGGGCGCGAAATAGTAGGGGTTGTCCACGTATTGTTCGTGCAGGTCGGCGTGCACGTGGGGCAGCCAGCGCTGATACAGGGCAAGGCGCTGTTGGGTTTCCACCTGGGTAGCCCAGGCCCAGTCGCGGTTCAGGTCGAAGTGGTAATGGTTGGTGCGGCCGCGGGGCCAAGGCTCGGCGTGTTCACGGGCTTCGATACGCGGGTTTTTGAGCCGGTTGCTCACACTGCGGTACCAGTGTGTGTAGCGGTCGTAGCCGTCGGGGTTGAGCGAGGGGTCGAGGATGACTACAGTGCTTTTCAGCCATTCGCGCACATCCGCTTCGGATTGGGTAGCCAACTGGTACGCCAGGAGTGGACTGCACTCTGCGCCGGAAGGTTCGTTGCCGTGTACGCTCATGCTGAGCCACACGATGGCAATTCCTTTTGAAGTCACCCCTCCGGCACGGGTTGGATCGGCCAGACGTATGTTGTTCAAGCGAATTTGCTCCAGGTTGGCGATGTTATCCGGGGAAGAAAAATACGCCACCTGCAAGGGTCGGTCCTCGTTGGTGGCGCCGTAGCGTTCGAGCCGCATGGTGGTGGGTGCGTTGGCGGCAAGGTATTCGAAGTAGTTGGTAAGCAAATGGTGCGGTGTAAACTGCTCGCCCAGCCGGTGGGGGAAAAACTCGTCCGGGCTTTTCAGGGCGGTTTGAGCGGAAAGCAGCGCGGTCAGGCAGACAAAGGCCGGAAGGATGACAAGGCGGAAGTGGCGCATCGTATTTGTGATAGAATTTTCACCGCAAAGACGCGGCATCTTGTTTTTTCACCGCGGAGACCCAGAGGCGCGGAGTCCTGTTTTTTTAAAAAAATCCGCGCCTCTGCGTCTCCGCGGTGAAAAAACGAGCCGGCAAACATCCGTCTTTTTCGGAAAAAAATTGGATTTGGTAGCACTTCGCGACTGTATCTTCGTGGAAATTTCAAACGCATCGTCATGACAGCACTCGCAAAAGTGGAAGGCCGGAGGAAAATCACCTGGGAAAAATTCCGCGACATGGACTTTCCCGAAGACGATACCGCCATTTATGAACTGATCAACGGAGAAATTATGAAACGCGCCTCCCCAAACACCCCACATCAGCGTACCTCGTTCAGGCTCAGCGTCAAGTTCGGCATTTATAACAAAAAGAAAAAAGCAGGCGAGTTTTTCACTGCGCCTTACGACGTTTTTTTCGACGAGGAAAACGCCGGTGTGCAACCCGACGTATTGTTTGTGTCCAAGGAGCGGGACTTCGTCATCAAAGACGGCAACGGCATTGTCGGCGCTCCCGATTTGATCATCGAAATTGTATCCCCCGGAACGGTATCCCGCGATCGCACCACGAAAAAAGACCTGTACGAACGTTTTGGTGTGCGGGAATACTGGATCGTTGATCCGGCCTACCAGAGCGTTGAGGTGTTTCGCCTCGAAAACGACCGCTATCAGTTGTTTTCTACGGTCGAAAAATCCGGAAAAATCGCCTCTTCGGTGTTGCCGGGTTTCCATCTGGAGGTGAGCAAAATTTTTGAATAAATTATCTTGCAAGCCCCTTCGAGCCTCCCATGCGCGTCGTTTTCAACCTCTACCCCTTCTCGGAAAACCTCTACCTGCCCTCTGCCAACATTGTTGCGGTAGACAAAGGCGGGCAACTCACCCACCTGTTGCAAAAAGCCACTCCGGCCACCATCGGTGCGTACGGTATCGAACGCACGCCGGTGCTGGACACCCTTTTTGAAGCCATCGAGCGGCTATCGCCCAAGGCACTGGAAACCCGGTTCAAAGCGCCCAAAGCCAAATCCGCCGCACTGCTTGCCCAATTGCTCGCGCACACCGACACCAAAACACCCGTGGAATCGTACATCCACCGCGAACTGGATCAATTCCTCGCAGAAATCGTGCGCCACCGGCTGCCGCTTACCCTCGATGCCGAGCGACGCACTTTTGCCAAGGACGTGCTGCTGTATCCCGCAACCGACGATCTGTCGCCACACCTGTTTTTCAGAAAAACGGAGACTGGTATTGAGTACCGGTTCCAACTCGGCACCGAAACAGAAAAATGGAGCATCCGCGAGCGCGACGCCTTTCCGCTCACCAACACCAACCCTGCCTGGGTGGTGGCGCAGTACGCGCTTTTTCGCGTGCCGGGCATCAATGGCAACATGGTGCGTCCGTTTCGCAGCAAGGATGTGATTCAAATTCTGCCCGACAAAGTGCGCACGTACTTCCGGCAATTTATTGCCAAAAATGCCGGACGCACGCAGATCGAAGCCGAAGGGTTTGCCGTGCAAACCGCCGACCGGCTGCTGGCCGTCCGCCTCGAGCCCATGGAACATCTGCTCGAAAAAACCTGGCTGCTCAAGCCTGTGTTCGTGTACGACGGCGCCGAATTCCAGCACGGCGAACGCCGTAGCCGGGTGACCACGCTCGATATTCCCGACGATGACGCCCGCGAGATCACTGTGCACCTGGTGTGCCGCGACCCGTCCGCCGAACACTCATTTTTGGACAAATTGCCGGCCTTCGGGCTGGAGGAAGACCACCGCATGTTTCGGTTGCCGGCCGGTGGCGGCCTCACCGACATCCTGCATTGGCTGACCGAACGGCGCCCCGCCCTCGAAGCAGCGGGTTTTGTGCTCGATGCCCCGCAGGTGGAAGGCCGAACCCTGGCACTTTTGCCCCACGCCGTTGCGGTGCGCTCCGAGGCCGTGGGCGACTGGTTCGATGTGCGCGGGCAGGTGGAAATCGGCCCGCACAAGTTTCCGTTTCACACGTTCGTGCCGTATTTGCGCAGCGGCAATCCGTATTTCCCGCTGCCCGACGATACGTTTTTCCGGATTCCCGACGAGTGGTTTACCCGCTACGCCGACCTCGCCAAATCCCTGCGCACCGACGACGAGCACCTGCGCCTGCCTAAGGCATTGTTCACGCTGTTGCAGGCAACTGAGACGGATATCCCAACTGCCGATTTCCAGCCCATTGATCCCGACCAAATTGACTATCAGCAGCCCGCCGACCTCAAAGCCACGCTGCGCCCCTACCAACTGCACGGCGTGAAATGGCTGATCGGCCACTACCGCTACGGTTTTGGCGCTTGCCTGGCCGACGATATGGGCCTGGGCAAAACCCTGCAAACAATCGCGGCGCTGTTGTACGTGAAGAGCAACCCCACCCCCAACCCCTCCCCCCGGGGGGAGGGGGGCCTGTCCTCGGTTCTCCTTGAAAAATACGGTATGGGGAACGAAACGACATCCCAACCAACAGATCATTCCACAACGCGGAATGTAGCCCCCCTCCCCCGGGGGGGGAGGGGTTGGGGGTGAGGCCCAACTCTCCCTCTTCCAGACCTATCAAACCGAACTCCGCCCCCTGCAGGCCCTCGTCATTTTGCCCGCTTCGCTGGTGTTCAACTGGCAACGCGAACTGGCGCAGTTTGCCCCCGGGCTGTTCGTGTACGCCCACGCCGGCCCCAAGCGGCTGAAGGATATCCGCGCCATTGCAGGCCACGATGTGGTGCTGACCACCTACCACACGGCGCGGCAAGACCTGAATTTGCTGGGCAAATTAGAGTGGCGGGCTATCGTGCTCGACGAGAGTCAGCAGATCAAAAACCGCGAGTCGGAGCTGTCCAAAGTAGTGCGGGCGCTGCGGGGGCAGTTCAAGGTGTCGTTGTCGGGCACGCCCATCGAAAACTCCTTAGCCGACTTGTGGACGCAGATGGAATTCATAAACCCCGACACGCTGGGCAGTTTCCGGGAGTTTCGGGAGGCGTTTTTGTTACCCATCGAAAAGTCGAACGACGAGGCGGCCAAGCAGCGGTTGTTTGCCCGTATCCGGCCGTTTTTCCTGCGCCGCACCAAGGAGGAGGTGGCGCCCGACCTGCCGGCGCTGAGCGAGCAGGTTTTTTATTCAGAAATGACGCCCACGCAGCACAAGCAGTACGAAAAGACCAAATCGGCCGTGCGAAACGAAATCCTCAGCCTGTTCGATGACCCGAAAACGCGGGTCATGGCCCTGCAGGCGCTCATGCGACTCCGGCAGTTGGCCAACCACCCCGCGCTTGTGGAGCCGGAAACGGACCTTGGAAGCGGCAAATTTGACGACGTACTGGCCCAATGGGACACCGTGCAGCGGGCCGGGCACAAGGTTTTGTTTTTCAGCAGTTTTGAAAAACACCTGCAACTCTTCCGCCGCGAATTCGAGCAGCGCCGCCAACCCTACGCCTGGCTCACCGGCGACACTGCCGTGCCCGAACGCGCCCGTGAGGTTGGGCGTTTTCAGGACGACCCTGCGGTGCAGGCGTTTTTTATGACGATAAAAGCCGGAGGAGTGGGCCTCAACCTCACCGCTGCCGATTATGTGTTTTTGCTCGACCCCTGGTGGAACCCTGCCGTGGAAGACCAGGCCATCGCCCGCGCGCACCGCATCGGCCAGACGCGCCCGGTGACGGCATTGCGGTTCATCGCCCGCGATACGATCGAGGAGAAAATCCGGCAGTTGCAGGAGCGGAAAAAGCAGCTCGGGCTGGAGTTTTTCGCTGCCGGGGAAGAGGCGCCGAAGTTGACCCGGGAAGAATTGGAAACGCTGTTGGGGTGACGGGTTGATTATTCCCGCACCAGGTCAAACCGCAGCAACATCCCTTCCCCTTTTTTGCCTTCGCTGGCGAGGTAGAGGTTGCCAGCAGCATCGAAGGCAATGCCTTCCGGCTGGGGCAGGTTTTTTTTGTCGAGCCGCGCGGCGAAGCGGATTTTCCCGGTTTCGTAGTCCAGCACCACCATGCGCTTGAGCGCGGTGGAAACCACGTACACGTCGCCCGTGACGGGGTTGACGGCCACCCCGGATGGGCTGAAGAAATGTTTTTTGTCGTTGTCGTTGTAGGGGACGAGCGCGTTCACGTCGAGTGGGTTGATCGAGTAGGCAGGCGTTTCGGCCAACTGGTTTTTGCGCAAGTCGAAAGCGTAGATAGGACGGGTGTAGGCACTATCGGGATCACCCTTGCAGGCGAGCAGCAGGGCGTGGCGTTTTTTGTCGTACCCGAGTCCCTCCACGTCGTCGGCCTTGGTGAGGGAGGTTTTGTAGGACGTGACTTTCGGGCTGTCTGTTTTCCAGCGGTCAATCTCGAACACCTCGCCGTTGCTACGCACGGCATACAAACATTTCCGCACCTGCTCTACGCCCTCGAAGTCGCCTTTGTCCCGAAAAGGCACCCGACGCACGATGGCTCCCCCGCCTCCGCCGTCCAAAAAAAGCACTTCTCCGCGTTCGTCCGAAATGGCGCAAAAGATACCCGGCTCGTCGGTAGGACCGAGGCCGGACACTTCGTAGAGTTCTTCGCTCACGAAATTGATGACTAAAGACGGCTCGTTCAGCCGGTACGGGATGCTGTCGGAAGCGAGCAGGCTTGCCGGAGACAGTTGAAATACAGCAAGCAGCAGGGCGGGGATGAGGTATTTGTGCATGGTTGTTTCGATTAGAGCGTTACGATCAACTTGACGTAGCGGCGGCTGGATTATTGCCTTCGCATCACTCTTCGCGGAACACTTCAATTTCGTGCGTGCGCACCACCAGATCGGTGAACTTGCCTTTGAAACGCGTGGCCCGCACAATATGGTTGTCTATCCAGTGGTAATTTCCGCCACGCGGCTTGCCGAAAATAATGCCGTGGTACTTGAATCCATGCTTATCAAGCCATCCTTCTGTGACGGGGCGGTGCGCCTCGGTGCGGCTGGTGAAAAAGAAAATGATATGGCCCTCGTCGTACCATTTGTTCAGCATATCCAGCGCGTCCGGGTACGGGAGCACGGTAGCCATACGGTCAGGCTCTTCGTTGGGCACGTCGTCGCAGATGGTACCGTCTATGTCTATCAAAAAATTTCGAATGTTTTCGGGAAGCACAGGGCTGATCCGTTCGCCTTTTTCGTTAAAAATTTCCCGAAGGCCGGCCCCGGCCCCTTGACTTGCATACTCCATGATTGTGTGTGTTTTACGCAAAGGTAAGGACGAAAAAACCGTACTTTACCCTTTGTCGACAGGTTTTCCGGTAAAACACTTACGTTTGGGCGGAATAGGCGCGTTTGAACGCAACAAAAGCATTCCCGCGCACACGTTAATTTTTTTGCACCATGACCCATTTCGACACAAAAATCGGGGCCGATCCGGCCACTGCGGCACAGTGGCTGCTCGAGGGGGAGTGCGTAGGTATGCCAACAGAAACGGTCTATGGCCTGGCGGCAAACGCCCTCAATCCGGCAGCAGTCGTACGCATTTTTGAAATCAAAGATCGCCCGGCGTTTGACCCGCTGATTGTGCATGTGACGGGAATCGCACAGGCTGAACGGTATGCGACCGAGTTCCCCGAATCCCTGCGACGACTGGCTGAACGGTTTTGGCCGGGACCGTTGACGATACTCGTGCCGAAGCACGACGCCATACCCGATCTCGTCACGTCCGGGCTGCCACGGGTGGCGTTGCGGGCGCCGGCGCACCCGGTTGCCCAGGCACTCCTGCGGGCGTTGCATTTTCCGCTGGCTGCACCCAGTGCCAATCCGTTCGGGTATATCAGCCCGACCAGGGCGCAGCACGTGTACGACCAGTTGCAGGGTAAAATCCCGTACATCCTCGATGGCGGCCCCTGCATTGTGGGGGTTGAAAGCACCATCGTCGGCTACGAAGACGGGCAAACCGTCGTGTACCGACTCGGCGGGTTGGCCCTGGAAAAAATCGAGGAAGTCGTCGGCCCTGTTCAGGTGCTACTCAACCAAAACAGCAACCCCGCTGCGCCAGGCATGCTCCTAGCGCACTACGCCCCCCGCAAACTGCTCCGGGCGATGGCCGATGGACGGTGGCCGGCGGACGAAAACCAATCCGTTAGGCCCCAAATCGGACTTCTGCTGTTTCAGGATCGGGAAAATTTGCCCGGGCACGCGCGAAAAATCGTGCTATCGGCTACGGGCGACCTGGCCGAGGCGGCACAAAACCTGTTTGCCGCCCTGCGCATGCTGGATCAGGCCGAGGATGTGGAAGAAATATGGGCGGAACTGAGTCCCGAAACAGGGCTTGGTCGCGCGATTAACGACCGGCTGCGGCGGGCTGCCGTACGGGAATGACTGGCCGTTGGCTGTTGGCCCTTGGCTGTTGGCTTCCGAATAAGAGAACACCACAAGAGATCGGTATTGCGCTCAGGTGTTCTCTTATTCGGAAGCCAACAGCCCTCAGTGGGGCAGCCGATCCCGGAAATACCCGTACACCCAGGTGCCGGCAATGGCGCTCAGCAGGGTGACGGTGATGACCATCGCACCGGTACCGATTTGGGCAAACAAAGGCCCCGGGCAAGCGCCCGTGATTGCCCAGCCGAGGCCAAACAACAAGCCGCCATATATCTGGCCTTTGTTGAAGGTTTTGTCCGTGAACGTGATCCGTTCGCCGTAGATCGTGTGTGCATTCAGTTTTTTGATCAGGAAAACCGAAAGGGCGCCAACGACGACCGCCGTGCCGATCACACCGTACATGTGAAAGGACTCCAGGCGGAACATTTCCTGAATGCGGAACCATGAAATGATCTCGGCTTTCACGAAGACGATGCCGAAAAAGATGCCGACGAGCGAAAACTTGAAATTGTGCCACCACGGGTGTTGTACTTCCGATTCATTGATGCACATAGCGTGCAGCGAGCGCACTTCGGAATCGGTTTCGGCGGTTACGGTATTGGTGAATGCAGTTGTATTTTCCATGATGTAAACGGAGTTTTTTAGAGTGCCAAAAGGTGCGGAAGAAGCAAGTGCGTCATCAGAAATCCGCCGACCATGAAACTGATCGTGGCCACCAGCGAAGGCCATTGCAGGGTGGACAAACCCATGATGGCGTGCCCGGACGTGCAGCCGCCCGCATAGCGCGTGCCGAAGCCTACCAAAAAGCCGCCGACAACGATGAGCAGGAAGCCGCGCAGGGTCAGCAAGCTATCCCAACTGAACAGATCGGAAGGTACCAGCCCGTCAATACTTGTCACGCCGACAGCAGCCAGGTCACGGACCAAATCCGGGTGAACCTGAAGCGGGTTGGGGTCTTTCAACCACAGGGAAGCGATGACGGCCCCGACGACGATGCCGCCGGCAAAGAAGAGATTCCACGCTTCTTTTTTCCAGTCGTATTTAAAAAATTTGATGTCGGCGGGGAAACAAGCCGCACAGATGTGGCGCAGGTTGCCCGAAATGCCGAAGTGTTTGTTGCCCAGCAGGAGTAGAATCGGTACGGTAAGTCCGATGAAGATGCCGGCGACCCACCAGGACCAGGGTTGAGTTAGAAATTCCATGTTATTGTTGTCTGTCTGAAATCGAAATAAGTATCCAATAAATTGACATTAAACTCTGCGAAACGTCTGTGCAGGTTGTCTGCGAACGTCTGTGTGAAACAAGTCTTATTTGGCAGAACAAACCAAATTTCACACAGACGTTCGCAGACAACCTGCACAGACGTTACACAGAAACTTACAACAGCGTACTCGGGCAAACGTAGTCCGTCACCTTGAACTTTTCGCTTTCCTTGAGCGCTTTGAATCCGCCCTGTACATCCACAAGATTGTCGTAGCCGCGGGCGCGCAGAATGCTGGTGAACACCATGGAGCGGTAACCGCCGGCGCAGTGGATATAGGTCGTTTTGTCCTTGGGCATTTGCAGCATGGAGTCGTTGACAAAATCCAGCGGGGCATTTTCGGCTACTTCGAGGTGTTCGCTGTCGTACTCGCTTTTTTTGCGCACATCGAACACGGGGGCGTTCGGGTTGGCGGCGAGGCGCTCGGCGAATTGTTCCGGCGAAATGCTCTCGATGGTGTCCACTTCCATACCGGCATCGCGCCAGGCATCAATGCCGCCGGCCAGGTAGCCGAGGCAGTAGTCGTAGCCCACGCGGGCAAGGCGGGTGACCACCTCTTCCTCGCGTCCGGCATCGGTCACGATGAGCAATTCCTGTTTCACGTCGGGAATGAGGGCGCCTACCCAGGGTGCAAACGAACCGTCAATGCCGATATTGATCGCGTTGGGCACGAAGCCTTTGGCGAAGGTTTGCGGGTCGCGGGTATCGAGGATGAGGGCGCCGGTTTCGTTGGCGGCCACCTCGAAGGCGCGGGGCGACAGGGCTTGGGTTCCGCGGCGTACCACCTCGTCAATGCTATCGTAGCCATGTTTGTTGAGCGCCACATTGAGCGGGAAGTAGGCCGGGGGAGGCAACAGGCCTGTGGTCACTTCCTTGACAAACTCGGCCTTGGTCATGTTGGCGCGCAGGGCGTAGTTAGTGGCTTTTTGGTGGCCAAGGGTGTCGAAGGTTTCCTTGGACATGTTTTTGCCGCAGGCAGAACCCGCGCCGTGGGCGGGGTACACGATCAGATCGTCGGAAAGCGGCATGACCTTGTTGCGCAGCGAATCGAACAGCGTTTCGGCCAATTGCTCCTGCGTCATGTCGGCGGCTTTCTGGGCCAGGTCGGGGCGGCCTACGTCGCCGATGAAAAGCGTGTCGCCGGAGAACAGCGCTTTTTCCACGCCGTTTTCGTCGAGCAGGAGGTAGCAGGTGCTTTCCATGGTGTGGCCGGGAGTGTGCAGCACCCGGAAGGTCAGTTTGCCCACCTTGAATTCCTCGCGGTCAGTGGCGATATGTGCATCGAACGTGGGATTGGCATTCGGGCCGTATACGATCGGGGCGCCGGTTTTTTTGCTTAGATCCACGTGGCCGCTTACGAAGTCGGCGTGGAAGTGTGTTTCAAAAACGTATTTGATCTTCGCGTTGTCTTTCTCTGCTTTTTCGATGTAGGAAACCACTTCGCGCAGGGGATCAATCACGACGGCTTCGCCTTCGCTTTCGATGTAATAAGCGCCCTGTGCCAGACAGCCTGTATAGATTTGTTCGATTTTCATGCTGGAAACAATTTTTGATTTGATATGTGTCATTTATTGTGAAACGATGCAAAAGTAAGGAATGTAGTTTTGAAAAATTCGTGACTGTTGTCACAGAAGGGAAAAATTTGCTGCCGGCCCATCGTCCGACGAATTTGTCGTCGGACGAGTCCCTGCGGCTCCGCATTCGTCCGACGACAAATTCGTCGGACGATGCTCAATGCCCACCCATGGCCGCCGGGTTCAGGAACAGTTCCCGCACCAGAATATAAATGCCCATGACCAGCACGAACCAGCCGAATGCCTTTTGGAGTTTTACGCCGTCAATCTTGCGGCTGAGGCGGTTGCCCACGAAAATGCCGGCAATGGCCAAGGTCGTAACAACACCCAGCAACAGCCAGTCCAGGTGGTAATGCGTGATATCGCCGAGGAAGCCGAACAGCGACTTGGCGGCGATGATGAGCAGGGATGTCCCGACGGCTTGTTTCATCGGCAGTTTGCTAAACAACACCAGCGCGGGAATGATCAAAAATCCGCCGCCGGCGCCTACCAAACCGGTGAGTACGCCCACGATCGCTCCTTCGAGCAGAATCATCGGGTAGTTGAACTGCTGCGGGCCGGCCGGCTCCGCGTCGCTGCCGTTTTTCCTGGCCCGGATCATGGAAATGGACGCAAATACCATGAGCACGGCGAACAAGGCCATGATGAACATGGGCTTGGTGACGGCCAGGCTGCCAACAGTAAAAATCGAATCGGGGATCAACGGCACCAGCCAGGCCCGCGTAGCGTACACGGCCAGGATGGACGGTATGCCGAAGATAACGGCGGTTTTCAGGTTGACCAGGTGCTCGCGGTACTTGGGCAGGGTACCCACCAGGCTGGTGGAACCGACGATGAACAACGAGTACGCCGTGGCCACGATGGGATCCACGCCAAAAAGATACACCAGCACCGGAACGGTCAGGATGCTGCCGCCGCCGCCGATGAGGCCGAGTGAGACGCCGATGAGTGCCGATGCGAAATAACCTGCGATTGCCATTGCTTTTTTTGTTTGCGGTAAAAACTGGCGCAAAGGTGCAGGCGGCAAAGGCGGGCATTTCGTGATCTATGTCACGGTGGGGGCTAAAGTTTCAGAATCTCGATCCCATTCTTCAACAACCGCACCTTCCCCGCTTCCGACAGTTTTTTCATCAGCCGGGAAATGACCTCGCGGGAGGAGTTCAGTTCCTGCGCTATTTCGGTGTTGGTGATTTCCAGCACG
>Ga0154020_10004623_pt1 | contig 16392 bp, 17 predicted proteins | sample Klosneuvirus_201_FD_109709 | JGI IMG/M metagenome (GOLD analysis project Ga0154020, IMG submission 109709) | Active sludge microbial communities from wastewater, Klosterneuburg, Austria - Klosneuvirus_20160825_MG | ecosystem: Engineered > WWTP > Aerobic digester > Activated sludge | place...
ACGAGAAATCCGTAGAAGTAGCGTCTCCGCCGCGCTGCGAACGATGAGTTCGGTTGCAGCCGCAGTCTCGCTGGTTACGTTGCCAGCCTCCCAGTCATGTCGAACTACGATCAATTTCAGATCGGGCGCGTGCCGATCAAAGCGTGGACACGCGGCCTCGAGATCGAGGACAGCGCGAGGAAGCAGCTCGGGAACATCTCCCAGCTGCCGATCGTGTATCGCCACGTCGCCGTCATGCCCGACGTGCACTACGGCATCGGCGCGACCGTGGGTTCCGTCGTTCCGACGGAAGGTGCGATCATCCCCGCGGCGGTCGGCGTCGACATCGGCTGCGGCATGATGGCCGTGCAGACATCGCTCGATGCAGCGCAGCTGCCGGACTCGCTGAAGTCGCTGCGTACGGCGATCGAGAAGGCCGTGCCGCACGGGCGCACGAACTCCGGCGGTCGCGGTGATCGCGGTGCGTGGCACAAGGTGCCCAAGCCCGTCGACCACGCGTGGCGAGCGCTGAAGATGGAGTACGCGCAGATCGCCGACAAGCACCCGCGCGTCGGCGACGGCAACGACCTGAACCACCTCGGCACGCTCGGGACCGGCAACCACTTCATCGAGGTCTGCCTCGACGAAGCAAACAAGGTCTGGTTCATGCTGCACTCCGGTTCGCGCGGCGTGGGCAATCGCATCGGCACGTACTTCATCGCGCTCGCGAAGAAGGACATGAAGATCCACGTGCGCAACCTGCCGGACATCGACCTCGCGTACTTCACCGAGGGGACCGAGCACTTCGCGGACTACGTGCAAGCCGTCGATTGGGCGCAGCGCTACGCGATGGCAAACCGGCAGCTGATGATGAACGCGGTGATCGCCACCGCGAAGGACGAGCTACCGCCGTTCGAGCTCGGCGAGACCGCGGTCAACTGCCACCACAACTACGTGCAGAAGGAGCATCACTTCGGCTCCGACGTGTACGTCACGCGCAAAGGTGCGGTCAGCGCGAAGCTCGGCCAGCTCGGAATCATCCCCGGCTCGATGGGCGCGCGCAGCTACATCGTGAGCGGCCGCGGCAACGCCGAGTCGTTCCACTCGTGCAGCCACGGCGCGGGGCGCGCGATGTCACGCGGGGAAGCGAAGCGACGCTTCTCGCTCGCGGACCACGAAGCTGCGACCGAGGGCATAGAGTGCCGCAAGGACGCCGATGTCATCGACGAGACACCGATGGCGTACAAGCCGATCGACAAGGTGATGGAAGCGCAGTCCGACCTCGTCGAGATCGTGCACGAGCTGAAGCAAGTCGTGTGCGTGAAGGGCTGACGTGACGGCGGTCGACATCGATGGCTCGCGCGGCGAAGGCGGCGGCCAGATCCTGCGCACGTCACTCGCGCTCTCGATGATCACGGGCAAGCCGCTGGTGATGCGGAACATCCGCGCGGGTCGTGCGAAGCCCGGCCTCCGCAGGCAGCACCTCGCGTGCGTCCACGCCGCGCGCGACCTGTGCGGAGCCACGGTGCATGGCGACGAGGTCAGCTCGAAGTACCTCGAGTTCACGCCGACGGCGCTCGTCGGCGGTACGAGCACGATCGATATCGGCACGATGGGATCGTCGACGCTCGTCGTGCAGACGGTGCTGATGCCGATGATCGTCGGCGGTCACGCGCTGCGCTTGGTCATCCGCGGTGGCACGCACAACCCGATGGCGCCGCCGTTCGAGTTCCTCGATCGCGTGTTTCTACCCGTGCTCCACGCGATGGGCGCGCGCGTGTCGATGACGCTCGATCGCCACGGGTTTATCGGCGAGCGCGGCGATCTCGGGCAGCTCACCGTCGAGATCGAAGGCGCGCGGTCCTTGCGCGCGATCGACATCATCGAAACACCGGCGGTCACCTCGCGACACGCGACCGCGATCCTCGCGCGCCTGCCCACGCACGTCGCCGATCGCGAGCTCGGCGTCGTGCACGAGCGGCTCGGCTGGACGCGCGCGGAGTGCGAGGTTCGCGAGACTCGCTTCGGTGGTCCGGGCAACGCCTTGCTCCTCGAGGTCGAGCGCGGTGACCTCGTCCGCGAGCTCGTCAGCGAGATCGGCGAGAAGGGCATTCGTGCGGAGCTCGTGGCCGCGCGTGCCTGCGAGCAGCTCGAGCGCTACCTCGCCGCGAACGTGCCGGTCGGCGAGCACCTCGCGGATCAGTTGCTCCTTCCGATGGCGCTCGCCGGTGGCGGACGCTTTCGCTGCACGCCGCTGTCGCTGCACGCGACAACGAATATCGAGACCATCGGTCGCTTCCTCGACGTGCCGATCCGCGACGAGCCCGACGGCGACGCGGTCCTCGTGACCGTCGGCGCGTGACCATCGGCGCGGGTCATCGTGACCATCGACGCGGGTCATCGTGACCGCCGGCGCGTGACCGCGTGGCGATGCGCGCACGATGCGTCGCGGTGGCGCATGGCGAACACGTGCGTCGCGGCGTAGGGTCGGGCATGGCGAACAAGCTCGTCGCGTTCGGCGCACTCAATGGTCTGATCTCCGTCGCCGCGGGTGCGTTCGGGGCGCACGCGTTGAAGCAGCGACTCGATGCGCGCTCGCTCGAGATCTTCGAGACCGCGGCGCGGTACCAGATGTTTCACGCGCTCGCGATGGTGCTGTGCGGCGTCCTTGTCGCGCGCGGAGCGACGACTGCCGGCTGGGTGTTCCAGGCCGGCATCGTGATCTTCAGCGGCTCGCTCTATGCGCTCGCGCTGACCGGCACCAAGGGTCTCGGCGCGATCACGCCGATCGGCGGACTCGCATTCCTCGTCGGGTGGGCGCTGCTCGCGTGGAGCGCACTCCGCAGCTAGCTCGACGGGCCCGCGTGGAGCATCAGCGACGCGACACGTACGCACCGAGCGCAGCGCCGCCGATGATGCCACCCAGTGCGACGAGGAATCCCACCTCGTACGGCGTGTTCGACTTCAACTGGATGGCGAGTTGCAGAGCAGCATAGCCGGCAGCGCCGATGGCGATCGAGACCACGGCGCGTGGCCCCACCACGAGTTGGGTCGCGGCGCCCGCGATGCCCGCGAGGACAAACATCTCGAGCGTTACCGCGGTAGTGGTTAGAGGAACGCCGACGAGACTACCGAAGCGAAGGCCGAGCTGGACGGCGCACGTCGTGACGAATGCGGCAAGCACACCGATCCAGAGCTGCGTCACGTTCGCGGTGCGGAACAGCCACGCACCGCCCATGCAGGAAAGACCACTTCCCGCGACGACGATCGGCAGGATCGTGTAGCGGTTCGCCGGGTCCGCCGCGGTGAGGAGGAACGCTTTCGGTAGCGTCCACGTGATCACGGCGAGCGTCGCGATCGCGACGATGCCGGTGATGAACGCTTCGTGCAGCGAGAGCTGCGGCGCGGCACGCACCATCGCTGCCCCCGCGAGGAACGCCCCCAGACCATGCGCCACGTATGGGAGCCACGCGACCTCGACCTTCGCGAACCACAGGACCTGCAGGATCAGGAAGAACGCACCGACGACGGCGAGCAGACCGGTGGCGATGCGCATTAGCCCGAGCGCTCGAAGTGAACGGTGTCGATCAGCACGGTCGCGCTGAACAGCAGCGCTTTGAGCGCGGGATCCTGGATGCGATCGAGCTCGACCCAGAAGTTGTCGGCCTCGGTGAATGCTTCCTTGAGCAGACCGCTCCACTTCTTCTGCACCACGCCGACTTCGATGTCGCTGCCGGGCATGCGGATCTCGAACGTCCATGGACGGAAGATCGGGCCGAACAGCGTCGCGACCTCCTGGCCGTCAGCGCCTTCGACCGTGTACTTGCGACGAAAGAACGTCCACCGGCGTTGGATCGCGCCGATCAGCGTGCCCTCGCTGTCGCGGACCTCGAGGCGGTGAAAGAAGAACCGGAACGGACGCCGCAGCGAGAGGACATGGCCCTGGCCGCCGGCGAGATCCTCGACATGCGACGTGAAGGGACGGAACGCACCGAGGAAGACCCGCTTGAGGAAGTTGCCGAAGCCCGAGCCCTGCTCCTGCACGTTGAACACCGGGTTACCCATCTCGTCGTAGACCACGTACGTGTTCCTCGCGTCGAACGACGTCAGGATCTCGAGCCACCGCTTGCGCTGGCGGACGGATAGACGCGTGGACTTCGCGAACACCGCAACAGCAGCGGATGGTTGAGGAACGAGTGCGTTGCTCATGGCCGGCGCAGCGTACACTCATCGCGTGTTGGCGGTGGAACGAACCCATCGACTCAAGGACGATCTGGACTGGCTGCCGCCGAGTGTCCGTCGGACGCGGAAGGTCGTGACTGGAACCGTGTGGGGCGCGGCGTCGGCGGCGATCGTCGGCGCGTTCGCACTTTCGCCCGCGCTCGTCGGCGTGTTGTGGAAAGGCTTCGCCGCGGGCGCGGCTGGCGCGGCGGTCGCGGGCGAGCGCATCGGGCAGACGATGCTGCGGCGCAAGCTGAGGAAGATCGCGAGTGGCGAGATCCAGCTCGCAGCGCTCGAGGAGCGGCACGAGGGAGAGCTGGTCGTCGTCGAGGGAATCGTCGAGGCCGAGGACACGCTCGCGGGGGTGATCACGGATCGGCGCGGCGTGTACCGGCGGATGATCTTCGACCCGAAGGGCGCGAAGTATGTCTACGAAGCAGCGGTCGACTTCGCGCTCGTCGACGATGCGGGCAATCGCATCCTGATCGAAGCCGCGGGCGCGCGGTGGATGACGCCGATGCGCGAGCTCGTCAGCTACCCGCGTGCTCGATTCGAGCAGCCCGACACGCCGGCGCCCGTGCGCGCGCTACTGAGGGCCAAGCCGCAGATCGAGGCGATCGAAGACGTGCTCGCGACGGGTATCCGCGTGCAGGTGGTTGGCTACAAGACAGCGAGCGCGGACGTCACCGGGCGCGTCATCGATTATCGCTTACCACCGCAACGCGCGACGCTGCGATCGGGGCCTGCACTGCCGCTGGTCATCACGGCCGTGCAGGATCTGCATCGCTAGGCTGCGAGCGCGATCGAGAACTTGATGCCCGAGCGCGCCATCGCATCCTTGAGCGCTTCCATCGTTTCGGTCGCGACATCACCGACGTGATCCGATGCCGTCCACGGACGGACGTGGAGCTTCACCATCGCGTCGGTGATCTCGGCGACGTCGATCGACGGCGGCGGCGACGACTGCACCCACTGCTCGGCGAGCAGCGCCTTCTCGATCAGCGCGCGCATCTCGCGCAGATCCGCGGCTTGGTTGATGCTGACGACGAGATCCACGCGGCGCCGACCGAGGATGGTGAGGTTCTCGATCGGCGCGATGATGATCTGTCCGTTCGGGATCGTGATCTCGCGATAGTCCGCGGTGATCAGGATCGTGTGGAAGATCTTGATCGCCTCGACGCGGCCCATGTACTTGCCGATCGTGACGAGGTCACCGACCTTGTACGGTCGCAGCACGATCAGCATGACGCCCGCTGCGAAGTTCGATAGCGAACCCTGCAGTGCGAGGCCGACGGCGAGCCCCGCTGCACCCAACACCGCGACGACGGCCGTGGTCTTCACGCCGAGCGTGTCGAGCGATGCGATCACGATGGCGACGAGCGACACCGCATAGACGAGATCGCTGAGAAACTTGCGCAGCGAGACATCGAGGTTCGAGCGCTCCATCAGACGATGCAGTCCACGGATGACGGTGCGCGCGACGAATCGACCGACGACGAACACGGCCAGCGCGATCAAGATGCGCAGTCCGAGCGGTAACAGATGGTCTTCGGCGAACTGAGAGATATCCGACCAAGTGACGTCCATGGCCGGACGCTATCTCAGCGGCAAGAAAGCCGCGATACATCCCAGGGCGGCGGCGACATCGATTTTGCGAGGTGATCGAGGAACAGCGACAACCGCGGCGGCAGGTTCTGGCGCGCCGGGTACACCGCGTTGATCTCGACCGGCACACCGCTCCACTCGGGGAGGATGCGCACCAGTCTCCCCTCGTGCAGATCGCACGCGACGACGAACTCGGTCATCACGCTGACTCCGAGGCCGGCGAGCACCGCCGCATGCACGGCCATGATGTTGTTACTCGAGAACTTCGCGGGACGCGCGAGCTCGTACGTCTGATCGCCATTGGTCAACGTCCAGCTCTGCGTGCGCGCGCTCGGCGTGAACAGCACCTTGTCGAGATCCTCGAGCTCCTCGACGTTCGTCGGCGCCTTGCGCTTCGCCAGGTACTCGGGCGACGCACACAGGACGGATTGCACGGAGCCGAGCTTCTTCGCGATCAGCGTCGACTCCGGCAACGGCCCGAACCGGATCCCGAGATCGAAGCCCTCTTCGATCAGGTCCACCACGCGGTCCGTACCGTCGAGCTCGACGTAGACCTCGGGGTTGGCCACGTTGAACTCGGCGATGATCCGCCCGAGAAACAGCGACGAGAGATCGATCGGCGCGGTCAGGCGCATGCGCCCGCGCGGTGTGGACTGCATGTCCATCACGACCTGCTCCGCTGCCGCCAGGTCCGCCACGATCCGCGCAGCGCGCTCGTAATACGCCTCGCCGATATCGGTCAGCGCGAGCTTGCGCGTGGTGCGCTGCACGAGCCGCACGCCGAGCCGCTCCTCGAGCTGCGCGAGCTTTCGACTCACCGTGGACTTGGGCAATCCGAGCTGCTCGGCAGCGCCCGTGAAGCTCTTTGTCTCTACGACTTTGGTGAACACGACAATGTCGTTGAGATCCATGGCGACACTGATTCTACGCGCGTGCTATCCGAAGTGCGTGAGTCGGTTGCCCGAAGTGCAGGCCAAGGTGGACACGTTCTTCGAACGTGTGTCGCAGCGCCACGGTGACGACATGCAGTGCGCCACGGGCTGCTCCGATTGTTGTCACGTGCGCCTCACTGTCACGCAGATCGAGGCCGACGCGATCCGCGCCGAGCTCGCGGCTTGGTCCCTCGAACGCCGCGCGCAGCTCCGCGCGAACGCCACGTCGGCGCCGCCCGATCGCTGCACCGCGCTCGATCCCGACGGGCGCTGCCTGGTCTACGCCGCGCGCCCGATCACCTGCCGCTCGCACGGCGCGCCGATCCGCATGCGCCAGGGCTCGCTGCCCGTCGTGCAGTCCTGCTTTCGGAACTTCACGCACACCACGCCCGATCCGGACTGCGTGATCGACCAAGAGACGTTGTCCGCCCTCACGCTCACCGTCGACAGAATGGCCGGCCACGCCGGAGAACGCGTCGACCTCGTCACCCTCTTCGTATAGAGTGCGCGGCTCGATGGACGCCGTACCCGAATCGCTCCGTATCGATCACCCGCGCTTCGTCACGGTCGATCCCGCGATCTTCACGAAGAAGCTCGTCGGCGATTGCATGACTCACGCGTGCCAGTTCCTCGTGCCGCACCAGCACGAGAAGCTCGACGCGTGCTGCCAATACGGCTGCGACGTCGATCTCGCGGAGCGCGACGCGATCCTCGCGAAGGCCGCTGACATCCGCCCGCTGCTGCGCGCCGACCTGCAGGACCGCGAGTGGTTCGAGTCCGAGGTCGAATACGACAAGGACTACCCGTCCGGCGCGGTGGTCCGCACGCAGGTCGTCGACGATGGCTGCTTGTTCCTCCGTCACGATCTGCGCGGCTGCGCGATCCATCGCGCCTCGATCGAGAAGGGCTGGGACTTCCGTGGCGTGAAGCCGGCGATCTGTCGCTTGTTCCCGCTGTCCTACGAAGACGACGCGATCGTGATCGCCGACGAGTACGAGGAGTACTCGTGCGCGCACGTCGATGGCCCGACGCTGTACCGGATCTCGCGCGATGCTATCGCCGATATTTTCGGGGACGAGCTCGTACGGGCGCTGGATGCCGCCGAAGCGCAAGTCCTCGGTGCGCAGCCGAAGCGCCTGCCCGTCCTCGGCTAGCCGTTCTGCCGGCGGAGCTCGTCGACCTGGCGCGCGTACCCTTTGAGCGCCGGTGCTGGATCCGCTTTGCTGCGCACGCGAACGATCGAGCCCGGCGCCTCGACGACGCCCGCGGCCATCGTCCAGCCCGGTGGCACCTGCGGATCGCTCCAGAAGTAGAGCCAGCGCGCGTCCTTCGGCGCCGCGTTCACGCACCCGTGCGAGCGCTGCTGGCCGAACGCGTCGTGCCAGTACGCGGTGTGGATGGCGAGATCCTCGTCGGGATAGAAGAACTGCGTCCACGGCACCGTCGCGACCGAGTACGGATCCTCGGACTTGAGGTTCTTCATGTCGGCCTCGGACTCCTTGACCCACATGCGATAGATGCCCGTCGTCGTCGGCGTGTCCTTCTTGCCCGAGGAGATCATCGTCGCGTAGACCGCGAGGTCGCCTTCGAACGCGACGAGGATCTGCGTGTCGAGATCGATATCGATCCAGCGCTCGCCCTTCTGGAGCGGCGCGGGCGGAGCAGCGGGCGCGAAGATGCGCACGTCGTTCGCGCGGATCCACTCGGAGCCCGGCACGATCGGCGGCGAGCCCGGGCCGGGTCCCGGCACCGTCGACGGAACGCCGATGCGATACGCGACCGGCTTGCCCTGCTTGTCCGAGGACGTCTCGAGGATCGCGATCGGCGTGCGCGTGGGCACCGAGCGCGCGATGCCACCGCCCGTGGCTTTGTTGAGCGTGTATGCGGACGCGTAGCCCGCGGCGCGCGGGTACACGAACGCGATCGGCGCGGCGAGGTTCGTGTCGTCGCCGAGTCGCGCGCCGTTGTAGAGCGATGGCCTGTGCTGCGAGATCGCCGAGCGCAGCACGTACTCGTTGTCCTTCTTGCTGACCTTCCAGTACTGCTTGCCGCCGACGGTGATCTCGTCGTACTGGCGCACCGTGATGCTGCCGACGAGCGGCGCACCTTCGACCATCTTCGGTTGCGGGCCTGCATCGGCAGTGGCGACCGGATCGACTTGCGATGTCGACGTGACCGGGCCGTCTGACTTCTTCGGCTCCTTCTTCTTCGGAGTCTTCTTGGGCGGCTCGGGCTTTTGCAGCTGGTAGGTCACCTGATTCGCGACGGTGACCTTGCCGTAGACACCCGGCACGAGCTCGCCGCGATCGAGCATCGGGACCTCGCGGCCCATCGGTGCCTTCTTGCTCGGCTGCACGTAATCGGAGCAGACCCAGCCACGCGGGACGATCTGGACCCAGGGCTTCTTGCAGCCCTTGCCCTCGGCGGTTTGCGTCCAGCGCACGCGCGTATCGACCGCGATCGTACCGATGCGCCGCGCGTCTTCACCCGGCTCGAGGCGAACGCTGACCGTTCGGGTGAGCTCGAGCGAGCGCGTACCCTCGGGGAAGGCCGGCGCTTCTATAGGTGCCGGCTCGGTCCCCGTGGGCGCGATCGTCGGTCGTTCCGCCACGGGCGGCTCGGGCGGCGTGTCTTTCTTGCCGCCGCATCCGAACCCGAGGCTCGCGATGCCCACGAGGGCCGCCCACCGTTGGCGCATTTCTGGTGCAGTAGCACGTCCGTGATACGTTCGCTTGCAGATGAAGCTCGGCGAGATGCTCGTACGAGATGGGCGGCTAAACGAGACCCAACTCGAATCGGCACTCAAGTATCAGGCGCGTGATGGTGGGCGGATCGGGACGGTCCTGTTCGAGCACGGGCTCATCGATCTCGAGGCGTTGACCGTCTATCTCGGTCTGGAGCTCGGCATTCCGATCGCCACCGGCGCGATGCTCGAGCGAGCCAAGCGCGCGGCCGTGCGACTTTTGCAGCCGCAGCAAGCGTTCAAGCACAAGTGCGTGCCGCTCGTGGTGCAGGACCGCCAGCTGATCGCGGCGATCGAAGACCCGCACGATTTTGCGACGCTCGAAGCGCTGAACCAGATCACGGGCTATCGCGTCTTGCCGCGCGTCGCGCCCGAGGTCCGCATCTACTACTACATCGAGCGCTACTACGGCGTGGCGCGTCCGCCGCGGTTCGTGAAGTTCAGCGATGCACCGCGCGGCGATGAAGGCGCCGTCGATGTCGGCCTGCCCGCGCCGCCGCTTCCCGGCTTGCCTCCCGTGCCCGCCGCACCGGTCGCCGCGCCCGGCCCGCGCCCTCGTCTACGCAGCATGAAGATGGCGAAGATGTTCGACGACTCGGAGGCGATCGAGCTCGATGCCTACGATCTGATCGACACGCTCGACGCCGACGACGCGCCACAGGCCGAGGCCGCACCCGCGGTCACCACGCACTCGCGCACGCGCACCGGGCCGTCGACGATCCCGCCGATGATCGCGCCGACCGCCGTTCCCGCGATGACCGGCGATGTCGTGATGCGGAACCTCGCGACCGCGACCGATCGCAACACCATTGTCGAAGCGCTGCTCGGCTTCGCCGCATCCACGTTCTCCGCCGCGGTCGTGTTCACCGTGCGCGACAACATGGCGTTCGGGTGGAAGGCGCACGGGAACCTCGCCGGCTACGCGAACGTCGAGCACTTGCTGCTCCCGCTCGAAGCACCGTCGGTCGTGCAGTCCGCGATCGCGGCCGAGAACGGCGTGTTTCACGGCGCGCTCACACCGTCGACAGTGAACTCGTATCTGTACAAGGTGCTCGGCTGCAGCGATCCCGCGTTCGTCGCTGCCGGCACGATCTCGATCGGCAAGCGGGTCGTGAACATCGTGTACGGACATGGCCCGGTCGATCTGTCGCCGATCCAGGTCGGCGTGTTCCAGCAGGTCTGCCACAGCGCGGCCGAGGCGTACACGCGCCTGATCGCCTCGAAGAAGCGCTAGGCGCTACTCGAAGTTGATGCGGTTGGTCGCCAGATCGTGGCAGCCGCCGCGGTTGCAGTTCAGATCCGCTGCGGTGCCGAGCTTCGTCACCATGTGCACGGGATTCGTCGGACACCCGCTCGCATCGGTTTCCGCGGGGTACGTCGGCGTCAGCGTCGACGAGAACGTGAAGCTTCCGGAGCTGTCGGTGATCGCGACCTTCGTCATTCCGCCGTAGGCGATGCGCACGGCAGCGCCGGGATTCGGCGTGGTGCCGTCTGCCTTGTAGACCGTCCCCATCGCGCCGTACAGCGGCCCTGTTCCGCCGGCGATGTGACAACCAGCGGCCATGCATGACTCGCCGGCGTGCGTGACTCCGGCGCCGTGATCGTGCGCCGTGCCGGGCGTGCCGCGATCGACACACGCGAGCGCGACGTTGCCATCGCCTCCCCCACCATCGGTCAACGGGACATTCGCCGCCGGCACTTCACCGACGTCACACGCGGCGAGCGCGAGCAGGATGGGAGCAAAGCGAATCATGGGGCTCCGTACATGTCGATCCACGTGGCGATCATCGCCTTCTGAGCCGCGTCGAAGTAGAGCACGCCTTGGTGCATGTTCGTGGCGGCGATGAGCGATGCAGGTCCGACGACGAGCTTGTTCGACGTGCTCGGCTTCTTCACGTAGGTGTAATTCGCGTTCGCCGTCAGCGTCTCGAACGACGTGAACACCGGTGGCTGCACGTTGCCGTGGCACGCGCCTGCCGCGCCGCCTGCCGTGCAGCCCTTCGTGTCGACGAGGGGCTTGATGTTCGCGGCGAACGTCGAGCTGGCCATCGGATCGGGGCCACTGCCGCCGCCATCGGCACCACCACCGCCACCGATGGGTACTTCGCCGACGTCGCATGCAGCGAGCGTGATCAGAGAAGCGAGGAGGGCGACTCGCACGACAACCATTGTTACAGGAACCCTGATGCAAGACCTAGGGCATGTGCGCGCGCAGCACGATCCTCCATGCGAAGTCGTTGAAATCGCGGATCTCGTCGACGGAGTGGGACTCATGTTCCCGAGGGGGGCGAGGGCCTCGGTCCCAGACCGGGGATGACTGTCCCCAAGGGATTCGTCGCGGCGCGTCGAGGTAGGACAAGGCTCACACATCGAGGCTCACGAAAATCACAAACGAGGGCCGATTCTCGACGCTCGAGACGCGCGTCGACGGTCTGCGATGCTCACAAGGCCGCGAGTAGTGCTTGGTTCTCGGCGGGAGTTCCGACCGTGATCCGCAGGCATCCCGCCAGCGGACCGACGGTCCCGAAGAAACGCACGACGATGCCCGCGGCCAACAGCGTCGCGTACAGCGCAGACGCGGCGTCGCTCGCGGACGATACGCCGATGGACACTGCGCTCGACGTCGAGATCGCGGACGATACTGCGCTCGCATACGACGCGGGCACGCGAACGAGCAGCAAGTTCGCCGCCGAGGGAAACACCTCGAGGCCCTTCGCGGCGAGCGCGTTCGCGAGACGGCCGCGCTCCGCGACGACATGGCCCGCTTGCTCGTCGCACCAGTCCATCGCGTGCTCGAGCGCGAATTCGGCGGCGCGCTGATCGAGCGACGACACGTTGTACGGCGGCCGCACCTTCTCGAGCACGTGCGCGATCGCCTTGGATTGGATCGTGTAGCCGACCCGCATACCGGCGAGGCCGATCTTCGAGAACGTGCGCATCACGACGAGGTTCGGGTGATCGCGAAGCCCGGTGATGTTCGAGACCGCCGCGTACGCGAGGTATGCCTCGTCGGAGACGATCACCGTGTCGCGGAACCGCGCGGCAAGCTCGAGGGCGATCGCGGGACGCCACAGCGTCCCCGTCGGGTTATTCGGTAGCGCGAGAAACACCACGCTCGGTCGATACGACTCGATCGCAGCGATCAGCGCTGGCTCGTCGAGCTCGAAGCGATCGGTGAGCGGCACTTCGATCGACGGTAGTCCGCGCGCGATCGCGGCGAGCTTGTAGTAGACGAACGACGGCGACGGAAACAGCAGCGGCCCCGGGAACGCGTTCGCGAGCAGCGAGATCAGCTCGTCGCTGCCGTTGCCGAACACGAGCTGCTCGCCGGTGACGTCGACGCCCGCCTCGCAGTTGACGCGCTCGACGAGGAGCGCGCGCAACCGGCGCGCGTTGGGATCGGGATAGCGCTCGAGCGCGACCTCCGACAGTGCGGTGGCGAGCTTCTGGCGCAGCTCGAGCGGAAAGCCGTACGGGAGCTCGTTCGCGTCGAGCTTGGCGATCACGCGCGGCGGTTGCGCGACGTGATACGCGCTCGATCCGCGCAGCACCTCGGGCACGCGCGCGAGGAGCGGGCCGAGATCGTCGTCGATCATTTCTCGCGCGCTCGCATCATCGCGGAGCGACCGTGGCCCTCGAGCCCTTCGCACGATGCGAGGGTCGCGATCGAGCTCGCGTGCGCCGCGGCGGTGGCTGCGTCGTACTCGATGATCGACGTGCGCTTGCGGAAGTCGTGCACGCCGAGCGGCGAGGCATAGCGACCCGCGCCGCCGGTGGGCAGCACGTGGTTGCCGCCGGCGAGGTAATCGCCTGCGGCCTCCGACGAGTACGGCCCGACGAAGATCGCGCCCGAGGTGGTGCAACGCGCGGCGTGCTCGCGAGCGTTCTCGATCTGGAGCTCGAGGTGCTCCGGCGCGTAGGCGTTCGCGAACGCGATCGCTTCGTCGATCGAACCGACGACGATCGCCGCACCGTGGGCGCGCAGCGAGGCCTCCGCGATTTGCCGCCGCGGTAGCGTCGCGACTTGCGTGAACAGCTCGGCGGAGACGTACGACGCCATCTGTGCGCTGGTCGTGACGAGGATCGCGCGCGCCTCGGTGTCGTGCTCCGCTTGCGCGATCAGGTCCGCGGCGACCCACGCGGGATTCGCGGTGTCGTCGGCGATGATCAGCACCTCGGACGGTCCGGCGATCGAATCGATGTCGACCTCGCCGTAGACCTGGCGCTTCGCGGACGCGACCCACGCGTTCCCCGGGCCGACGATCTTGTCGACGCGCGGCACCGTCCGCGTTCCATACGCGAGCGCGCCGATCGCCTGCGCGCCGCCGATCTCGAACACGCGATCCACGTGCGCGAGCCGCGCGGCGAGGAGCGTCTCGGGCGATGCGCCCGGGGTCACCATGATCACCTCGCCGACGCCAGCGACCTTCGCGGGGATCGCCGTCATCAGCACGCTCGACGGATAACGCGCGGTTCCGCCGGGTACGTATAGTCCGACGCGCGCGAGCGGAGTCACGCGCAGCTCGAGGCGAACGCCGTCGAGCGTGATGTCGACTTCGGGATCGAGCTGACGCTCGTGAAACGTGCGGATGCGCCGAGCCGCGAGCTCGAGCGCATCGTGCACGCGCGCATCGACCTGGCCGGCGATGGTCTCCCACCGATCGCGGGTGATCTCGTACGAGCCATTGGTCCCGTCGAGCGGCTCGCGCTTGTCGAAGCGGCGCGTGTAGTCGCTGACCGCGTTGTCACCGCGCACGCGAACTTCGGCGAGGATCGCGGTGACCTGCGCATCGATCTCCCCCGCCATCCGCGTGGTGCGATCGAGAACCGCGGCCGCTTCGGCCGAACCGTGGCGCAGCTGCTTCAGCACTACTTTTTCTTCTTCTTCTTGTCGTCGGACTTCTTGTCGTCCTTGTCGTCGTCGTCGGGATCCGCCGACGTCTCGATCGGATCGACCTTCTTCTCTGGAATCTTCACTTTGTCGGGATCGTATTTATCGAGGTCCGGTCGCGGGTTCTTCGGATCGTAGGGCTCCTTCTCGTTGCCCTTCTTTGGCAGCTCCTCGGGTCCGGGCGGTAACGGTCCTTCGAGCGAGCCGCCCGGCAACCGCGACGCGAAGCGATCGCCGTAGTCCTCGATCAGCCCCTCGGGAACGTTCGAGCGCCCCTGCCCGCCGATCTTCACGACGTACCCCTTCGACGGCCACATCACCCATGACTCGCCGGGGCCTTTGATCTGGAGGAGGCGAACGCCTTCGACCTTCTCCTCCTCGACCTGATAGCCCTTCTCGGAGGCGAGCCGGCGCGCGAACTTCACCGTCTCGCGGACGATGCCGTCGTCTTTCTCGTATTTCGTGACGGTTACATTCACGAGGTCCTTGTCCGTGATCTGCCCGCGCTTCTCGGACTCTGCCGTGATGTAGCTCGCGCTGTGAGCAACGCCCTTGTTGCCCTCGATCCAGACCTCGACGTCCAAGAGTGGTCCCTGGAATCGTCGGAACTTCCACGATCCGAGATCGCCTTCGACGACACCGCGTTTCGGGACCGGCGCTCCGCCGCCGCACGCCCCCCAAAGTCCGATGACAAGCATCGAAAGGAGCACGACCCTCATCCGCTATATCGTACCTCTTATCCGTGTTGACAGCGCTCGCCCGTCGCTGAATAGTCCGCCCAACTTTATGGCCAGCTACCTGTTCTCCTCCGAGTCCGTTACCGAAGGTCACCCCGACAAGCTGTGCGATCAGGTGTCTGACGCCATTCTCGATGCGTGCCTCGCGGCCGATCCGTACAGCCGCGTCGCGTGCGAAACGGTCACCAAGACCGGCTTCGTTCTCCTCGCGGGCGAGATCACCACGAAGGCCACGCTCGACTACCCGAAGATCGTGCGCGAGGTCGTTCGCGACATCGGCTTCGTCGGCTCCGACACCGGCTTCGACGCCGATACGTGCGCCGTCATGGTCGCCGTGGCACAGCAGTCGCCTGACATCGCGCAGGGCGTCGATCGCGGCGACCCCAAGAAGCAGGGCGCCGGCGATCAGGGCCTGATGTTCGGCTTCGCGTGCGACGAGACGGAGGAGCTCATGCCGCTCCCGATCCAGCTCGCGCACCAGCTCGCATCGCGCATCGCGCTCGTTCGCAAGAACAAGATCGACGGCATCGACTGGCTTCGCCCCGACGCGAAGACCCAGGTCTCCGTCCGCTACGACGGTCACGACGTGAAGGGTGTCGAGGCGGTCGTCGTCTCCACGCAGCACGCGGACTCGGTCTCGAGCGAGACGATCCGCGAAGCGGTCATCGAGCAGGTCATCAAGCCGATCATCCCGGCGCACCTGATCACCAAGAAGACGAAGATCCACGTCAACCCGACGGGCCGCTTCGTCATCGGTGGTCCGTACGGCGACGCCGGCCTCACGGGCCGCAAGATCATCGTCGACACCTACGGCGGCTACGCTCGCCACGGCGGCGGCGCCTTCTCGGGCAAGGATCCGAGCAAGGTCGATCGCTCGGCCGCGTACTACGCGCGCTACATCGCGAAGCACGTCGTGGCCTCGGGCCTCGCGAAGCGCTGCGAAGTGCAGTTCGCGTACGCGATCGGCGTGGCCGAGCCCGTCTCGATGCTCGTCGACACGTTCGGCACCGGCATCGTCGCGGACGACATCCTGACGAAGGCCGTCCTCAAGACCTTCGATGCGCGCCCCGGCATGTTGATCCAAGAGCTCGATCTCCGCCGTCCGATCTATCGCCCGACGTCGGCGTACGGTCACTTCGGCCGCGAGGGCTTCTCGTGGGAGCAGACGCCGCTCGTCGACAAGCTCAAGGCCGCTGCTGGCATCAAGGTGCCGAAGGCTGCGAAGCCGGCGAAGATCGAGGTCATCGAAGCGCCCGCCCCCGTCGCCGCGAAGGCCGGCAAGGC
>Ga0154020_10004624_pt1 | contig 16390 bp, 17 predicted proteins | sample Klosneuvirus_201_FD_109709 | JGI IMG/M metagenome (GOLD analysis project Ga0154020, IMG submission 109709) | Active sludge microbial communities from wastewater, Klosterneuburg, Austria - Klosneuvirus_20160825_MG | ecosystem: Engineered > WWTP > Aerobic digester > Activated sludge | place...
GGGGCTGAGCTTACAGCGGTGAATGCTGGCTATTATGGGGCTGGCTTACACTTAGTTGAGAATAGAACGGGCAACCTATCAACAGCTAGCGGCTATGACTATAACGGCTCATTAGTAAGTGAAGATTATTTAGGTATAAACTTTCCCTCTACGTGGAGCGGAGTGTACGGTCCTAACGTTACAGATATTAACGTACAAGTGGACCCCACCTCATTCTCAACCACTTATAATATGAGAACGTTTGCCCCGCGACGTGGGTTCTTCGAGCGTTTCAATGCGAACCGTATCCAACAATTTAGCACCAACTTATCTAAAATATCTAAGTTAATGAGAGAAGAAGACGCTGCCCGTAAACGCTTGCGGAGCGTGATGAACTCAAAGGGTACCGGCAATAATAGTGAGTGGCAGCCCTTCCTTTATGATGAACAGCGAAAGCCCTCTACGGCAGCCCCAGTTTTAGTGGGCGAGAATGTTAGAAATAGCGACCCCCGCAGTTCTATTTCAGTGATGCCCTTGATTAATTGTCAATTGGAGTTGGGAAGCGGTTATGCCAAAAAGGCGTTTAGTAGCTGGGACGTAGTCTTTAGACCTGTCTCACTAGATGGGGACGGTAGCCTGCCTCGCTTTGCACGTTACGCGGGCACGTCGGGCGTCCTACAAGACGATCTTATTCCGATGACTAACCCGTCTGGCAAAGCTCGTAGTCACGTAGCCCGTAATAGATCAGTATTGGGAGCATCTAACACCGTAGGACACGACTTTGAAATTTTAGGAAGAAGCGGCGGTGATTCACTAGGCTTAATGCATAAGCTAATTAGCGGGCAAAATAAATATACTAATGACTATAGATTTATGGCATTGCGGGGTCCGCTTATTGTTAATGGGTGGGGCTTCGACACTGAAGGTTATCCCATTCCCAATGAGGTGGACAACGCCTTAGCCGCCAGCTCGGGAGTGTACGAAACGGCTGGTCGTACGGATAAATTTATGTCTGGTCATCTTCAACGTCCTGATACTTGGGTAACCGCCCCCGTTGACTTGAGGTTTGATCGTAACCGGGGCGTTTGGGTTGGCGGCAGTGGATCAGCTCCTGCTACTACTACTGGGTCATCTGATCCTATTGTTGTTAGATTAGACACTGACCGCAATAGCTGCTGTGTATGGAAGGGGCATCATAAAAAAGTAAATGCATTTACTAATAATTTATGCTTACCATCTATAGAGCGGGAAGACATCTTACTATATAACCCTTGCAATATTTTATCAAGTGGAAATTGTATTGTAGCTCGCCCTATGGAAGGGAGCGGAGAATTATCAAGCGAATGTAATCCTGACAATTTACCCATTTATCGCTTCTTAACGATGGCTACTGGTCCTTCAGATAAAACTCCATGCGATTGTTGTTGCCCTATTAATGTTTCTGGTCAAATTATTGAGCTGAATATTCTAGAGCCAAGCTGTATTACTTCTAGCGGTCATCAACTTTACTATCAAAGCGGCATTGAAAATCAGGGTTGGTTTAGAGATTGTAATGGCGACGATTACGTTGCTTTAGATATTTCATTACCGCTAGATGGGTTTGCTTTACAGTCTGGAACTTTTATTAATATTACTGTTCCATATCCAGTTATATTGGTTGCCCTTGAGGGGTCTAGTCCAGATTCTCCATGGTCAGCAACTTATTGGGCTCGCACTAGCTATAGTACGTGGACTTATCAAGGCTTATATGTTGAAGACGAATTTATTAGCGAACAATTAAATGCGGCTACTAACGTTACTCTAACTGGAGTTAACGGTCAAACCACCGTTTTAACAGATGAATTTGGAAATGTCGTTACAGAAAATGTAACATTTAGATATAAAGCTTTTATCCAGTGTGATGATAGTGGCGGTGAAGTTGCTCAAGTTAAACTCTTCCACTTTACCCCATTAGGATATCCATTAAGCGGCATTATTGGTGATCACGTAAATATTATGTCGCAGGCTTTTTGTGCTTTCAATAGAGCTATTGCTAATTCCGCTACATTAGATTGGGGAAGTGGTGGAAGTTGCACTATTACAGTAACGGCAGAGGATGGTGTAGATTATGACTTTTCACCATTTATTCTACATTATTTTGGAATGTGCTCATGTTCTGGTGGAGAGTATCCAGTCACTAGATTCCCGGATATACCAGCAGCATTTGAAGTAGATCCATTCCCATGCGTTCTAACTGATCTAGAACCGATCAGGCTGGAGTTCATATGGGACTAATATTCCGATTTATTAAAGAGTATATTAAGTGGAACTTAGCCGGTAGACCGCTACGCACAGATAAGGAAATGGGGCGGATTTTTTCTATTTGTGAGAGGTGCCCCTTTTTTCAGAGGTACGCCCCTGGAGCCGACTTTGGTACATGTGAAAAGTGCGGCTGTAATCTAGATAAAACTGACAAGGGACGAAATAAGATTGCGTGGGGAACCACAGCTTGCCCTATGAAGAAATGGTAAATTCCTCTGGCACGCCCTTAGTCTGAAATTCATTGAGAAGAGTCAATAGGTTAATCCCATCAGTCTCTGTCAGGTTTGTTTCTCCGGCGTCAAACTCCACAACGTCTACGCCAGCATTAGCCGCCAAGAATTTCTTCCTGTCAATATCAAAGCGGTCGCATAGCAAGTTGATGCTTTTAATCTGCATCTTATTAATCTTCTTATAGCCGTTTTCACCCTCAAGCATTTCCTCGTGAGTGTAAATCTTAAGATTGAGCAACATCTTTAAAGCCCGCCCAATAGCCTTAGTTTCCGCCGTAGCAACGGGATGCTTATTAAATGGGCTCTGCGTATTATGTTCGGATACATCTGCTGATCCAGAAAAATAGCCAATAAAATCTTCGGGACCATTATTGGCATTTATATTTACTGATACCGTAGCTGATCTATCATTGGAAGTAGGCGATTTATGAATAGTGGTAGACGTATTAACTGTTTGATATATCATCCTTGCCACCCTCAATAAGCCTGGGGCAGAAGGAAAGCCGTCAATCATTTCGTCATTTTTAAGGAGGGAGAGGACAAATTTTTGCCATTCATCCGTATTAATAAGCGGACTAACAACTTCATTTCTCCACTCCTTTGAGCCAACTTTAATCTCAGAGACGTTCGACATTAATAATCCTTAGTTCATTTGACAATGTAGGTAATACGCTCTTCAACACTTCAAACATATTATAGTGGTCTCTCTTATAAAGCGTACGCCTATGTTGTAGCCTTATTATAGAGGCACCTAAATCTAATACAAGACCATTTTTACGATTATCGGCTCTCACTTGACCGCCCTGACTTTCTACGCCAAAGTTAGATTCAAAGTGCGAGGGACCATCAATTTCTACCACACAGTTATAATCTGGCAAATAGAAATCTACTTCCAGTTTAGTTCCCGGCAATAAGTTCTTAAAGTGGTGAATATACTTAATGTTATTATCATCAAACATTTTAGCTAGGGCGTGCTCCGCCTTAGAGCCCTCTACGGATGCCTTCCTAATAGCAGCCGACCCTTTACGTTGAAACTCTTTCTTATCGGGCATTGCCTCAAAATTTTCACGTTGCATATCTGCTCGCCGCTTCCTTTCTTCTTCTGAAAGGTTAGCCCATGCTTCGTGCTGCTTTTTGCCTAGATCTCGCTTGTGTTCTTCACTCCAATTTTTCCCCTTCATGTGGGGGTTTAGACGCTCGGACTCATAGCCAGCTTTTAAACTTTCGCTCTTACTAAGAACGGGTATGTTATGTTTATTGCAAAAACGGAGTAATCGCACTGCGTTTGTGTCTAATCGACGAGCCAGCTCTCTCAAGCTGATTTTATTGTTACAATGCTCTTCGCGAAGAAACTTGGCTAGATCATCGTCCGAGTAGTCTTTTAATGTCTTCATAATTCCAATTTCTTACTATTGCCGGCTCTTTAAAGGTCGCTTTCACGAGTGGGGCGAATGCCGGTTCGGAAGCCAACTTTAATGACGTTGCCGTTAAAACGTCCATAGCTGTCAATTGCTGGGTGTTCCAATCAATATTATTAATGTAGTAATACTTGTCCGTAATCAGTTTATACTGATCTAAATAGCGGGCACTAAATAAGTCACCAGCAATAATGGGTCCGCGAAAATCCCAAATGTTAAAAGACGGCAAAACTGAAATTGGGGACGAGACATCAAGTGGACCAAAGTTATTTAAGAATAAAACCACATCCGTTTGATTGGCTAACCTAAAAACTGATTCTGCCCATGGGTAGCTTAAATTATCTAAATAAACGCCTATCACAGTGTAACTCCTACCAATTCAGAAAGATGCCCGCAAAATTGACTATAACTTAAAATCTTCTCTTCATACTTATTAATCACCGGCTTGGGCTCAGCCAGCACCCCCTTAATAACTTCATTAATATTTGAAGGTGTAAAAACTGGTACGCCAATATTATTGGGGGTATCCGTAATAACTCGACAGCCCAACTTTAATAGGTCTAAGGCGGTCTTAAAATCAAAGTCTATACAAACACCGGCTGACTTGCAAAGTTTAGACGACTCTTCTGGAGAGTGTACTCGTCCGATATAGCTAACGTGCGGCACCGGAACGTTACCGGCAATTCGCCAAGTAAACCCATTAGAAATGGGATCTACCATATTTAGAGCCTGCACCTGACTTTCCTTCTCTAATGGATAGAGGGATAAGAAAAAGGCGTCTACGGCAAACGATCGATGATAATAGGCGGGGGGAAATAAAATGGTATCAGCCAGATCGGGCAAATTTTCGATCTTCAGCTTTTTTTCAGCCTTGCATTCAGCGGGGGCATCGCACTTCACAAATAGATTAACTGACTTAGCAGTAGACCCAAATACACGATACCCTAACTTAGAGCTATCTGTAAAAATGGCAAGGTCAGGTCTGAACTCTTTTAAGTCCTGTTGGGGGTCCCACCACAAAATATCATGGTGACGGTGCGTGAGGGCATTAAATAAGCCAACTATATCTCTATCTTGTGATTGCTGTATAGATATCTTCATAGCGTAATTTCTGTAATCCTAAAACTTCAACTTCCTTCAAAATTTCACGTAAGGGTAACGGTCTTAACTGATAAAGCCCATTTGGGAAAATCAGCATATTATCTTCTTCAATACAACCAAATCTTAGATCTTGATAATTAATTCTATCAGATAGAACCTCAAAAAAGTCTGGCGGTAAAATAATGGGCGGCTTCACAAACACGTAAAATTGTGTTTTATGTTGTACCATTACATTATCTCGCCAATCCTGCGGGGTATCTAAAAATTCTTGATGTGACCACTTAGCCTTGAGCTGGCTCATATTCATAATATCATAATTTATTTTAGTCTGCCCGCTAAAATCTATGCCCACAATCTTTTTTGGCTGTAGGGTTTGCCGATTAAATGTGAGTAGGGCTTGACCAAAGTTATCATAAATAGGGCTAGTCTCAATAAATACATTATATTGAATCTGGACCTCTTTGTCCAGAAGATCGATTTTATCGTCCATTTCAAGATCGGGATACCATTTGGCGGCATCTCTCTTAAAGTGGCACATTCTATTGATCACTCTAAATTCCCTATTACCATCATAGGAATAAAAATAGGAGTCTTCTTCCATAGGGCGAGCCAAACAACCTATCTGTTGATCGTTTTCGTAATCTGCAAAGCAGCAGTTTTTACAGGATGTTGTTGAGCTGTCTTGCGACTGATTCATAGCTAAACTTCTCCTTAATATTAAAAATAGAGCTTGAACTTAATTTATTCTCATATGCTTGTCGCATAAGTTGTTGGGCGTGTGGCAAGCTAGGCTTCATCCAGGTTTCCCACGAAGTATATAAAAATGGCAGCGGCGGATAAGCTGTAACGCAGGGCATTTCCATCGAATCTACCTTAGAGATAGCGAGGGCAGAGTCTATTGCCCCAATGCCTTTCGTACAAATAACGGGCTTCCCTTTATAGGCGGCATCAATTAGCGGGCGGCAAGTTGACTCTCCATAACTTAGTGTGATAAAACAATCGCAAGTGTTATGCAGCTTAACCATCCCCTCGTCTGATAGGCGGTCTAACATAAAGATAACTTCTGGATAATGATGTGCATAATCATACATTCGAGCCGTAGCCTTAATTTGATTTAAGAGTTGCTGGACTTTTTGAGTGGCAACCATAGGGTCAACATTATCAGCTACACTAGTCTTAATAACTAAAACAACATCATCATTCCTTGTAAACTCTCTCCAGTAAGCAGTCAATAGATCAAATACATTTTTTCTATCAACTAGCTCTCCTATAAAATAAAAGGCGTACCTATTATTAATGGCGGAGGCAAGTCCGTCCAGTTCTCCGCTAACATCTAACGTGGAAAAGTCCATTGGCATAGGCACAACATGAATAGGTTTATTTACCCCACTATCGAGCAAATTTGCCTTTTCTTGTTCTGTTGCCATGATTAGCTCGTCCATCTCGTTCATGCGGTCTACCCAGCCAGTTTGTTCAAGGTGGCGGGTTTCCGTAAAACAAGACCCAATATGTCGTCTTACATTGGGGAATCTCTCAAAGTACTGAGGCAAACATTGCTGGAAAAAAATGTCCGGCAGCTCGCTTTGTACTTGTGGGGGAATCCAATCCGGCAATTGTTGTAGAAGCACACTCCCCAAAACAATGGGCTGCACTTTAATATCTTGTCCAGTAAGAGTAAAAGCCTTCAAATAATCTCTGGCGGCTTTACCCCATCCATCATTTTGAGGGTACGTACTTTTTACAACAATCATGTTAAATAATCCTCAGCAGGGACATTTTCTAAACCGCAACGAACTCTTTCACACCAATTGAAGTGTTCAACAATATTCTTATATTTTTCCATTACACTTTGCGGCGTAACGGCAGACATCGTTTTCCCCTTTAGTTCGTACTGGCAATTCAATGATTTAATATTAAGTAAATTAAATACGTTCCAGCTAATCTCTGGTATGTGCGAAGTCATAGCATGAATAAATTGAGTTACGCTCATCTCCCCCTTTAGTTCGGGAAAAGTGTATTGGCGAAAGTTTGCAGTCCAATTCTTTTTAGGCATTTCCGACTTATCAAGAGCTTGCACCCATTTATCAATGATATGTTGCCATGTATATTTTTGCAAAACGACAGCTCTACTATTTACTACGGGCTTCCGCAAAGCATGATCTAGCATAACGTCAGCCCACAATTCAATATCTTGAGTGGCTCTCTTAGCATCAATATTATGTTCAACCGTAAGAGCTGCCGGTTTAACTGGCGTTCCACTAAATTCTCTAACTAGCTCTGCCATAGCTGAATAATCAGTTGCCATAATAGGAATATTAGAAGCCGCTGCCTCAATTTGAGGATAGCCCAGCCCCTCACATGTACAGGGTTGCACATAATAATCCATTACATTATATACTTCATTCAGTAATACGTCAGATGGGGAAAAGATGACATTAGGGCTGAAGGCGGACACGTCCTTACCTAAGGGAGAGTAGCAGCGTTCCCCCTTAAATGTGGAAAAGAAAATGCCGTTAGTTTTCCTACAGTGGTACGTGAATAGGACTTTATTAATTACGTTATGCTCTAGCAAAATTGGGATTAAGTTCCACCCTTGATCGACAAAACTAGTATGCAGGAGGAGGCGGGACCGCTTCGCGACGTCTTCTGGAGCCTTTTTCAAGTAAAGAGCGAAACTCTCGATGATGTCAGGGAACCGCTTTCTCATTTGATTGCGAGCGACGAAACCAAAAATGATAGCGTCCTCTGGTAAATTATACTTCCTGCGCAAAGCAACTTTATCAAGCGGCTTCATTACGTTGGGGTCAATACCCATTCCGATAGAGTCAATAGCTGGGATATTTTGTTCTCTCAAATAACGTTTAGCCCAATCTGTGTAAGTATAGACACTATCAGCCTGAGCGATAATTTGAAGAAAATCCGTCCTTTGAGGGAGAGAGTCAACAGTAGGAGAAATCATCCAATGATAATACTGTCTTAGCGGAGAAGTCTGCTCATGAGCAAATTGCCAGGGGTCCGCCGAAGATACTACGTGAGTCGGCTTATAATGTAAGCAAATCTTATCCCACCTCCATACGCCATATTCATTAAATGGGTTAGAGTTAAATTCTTTAAAGCGGGGGTCAGTTGGTGGAACATTAGTTGGATAATACTTCCATGGAACCTTATCTCGCTGAGAAATATCGCCACCAAAACCGACTTCTGCTACTGACTCAAAAAGACCTGAATCCATCAAGCCTTTTAGGAGGTTCCTCTTGTAAACAGCGAATCCGCTATTTGCAGTTGAGGTATCACCTCCGATGATGATACGCTTTCCCATTACTAAATTTGTTGAATCCTGTTAATTAATAGCGAGCCTTCTCGCCCCTTAGTGCCCCGCGTACCCATAACGAGGACTTTGTTGCCTTGGAATAATTTCGAGCGAAACTCTAGCCACATTTCTGGAAATGCAACCGCACTCAATTTTTGGGTACCATCTTTCAATTCTATAAAAGCCATCTCTCTACCGGCATCTTTGCCTTTAGTAAGATACAACTTAACATTATTGATTGTAGCAGCTATTCTGTATTCGTCAAGCTTTTTCTTTTCAAGAAATTCCTCACAGGTACAATTTGCCATTTCTCCGCCATCTACTTCTGAGCAGGTAAAGGCGTAACCTAAAAAGTGATTTTCCCATTCGAAGATCTTACTCTTAGGGTCCATCATAGAGAAAGGCGGCTTTTCTAATTGGCTGGCAGTCTGCATAACCTTATTTAAGGTCACTTGAGTTGCACATAGCTTGCCCTTTCCCTTACCTTGATCGATAACATCTTGAAGGGCTCCCGAGAATGACCCCTGATGACTCCCTATAAAGTCTTTAATGCCTTGATTAAGCTTAGAAAATTTGCTTGACTCATACAGCATTTTAGTGCGGGTTTTACCAACAAAATCGACAGCCCCGCTCTTTATTAAAGCCTCTGCCGCATCTGACGCGGTCTTATCTAAATACCACATTAGTTGATTCCACGTTAAATTTGGAATAATGGCGGGATCTTCGATAGCTGCTTTTAATTTATCTAGCTTGGCAGCCCCAACGCTCTTAATGCGGGCTAACCCAAAGTGAACAGTTCCCTTATCTAGGGCGAAATCCGCATTCCATTTACGTAAATCTGGTTTAACAATCTTGACTTTAAAATTAAGAGCATCATCTATAACGGCACCGATATCCTCAATGCACTTGGCATGCTCTAATTCTGATAAAAAGAATACGCGAGGAAAATGAGCTTTAGGATAGGCGGAAAAATAGAGGGCATTCAAGGAGTAAGCGAGAGAGTGGCTTTTGTTAAAGCTATAACGCTGACCAGCTTCAATAATGGAGAAAATAGCTTCCGCTTCCTCTTGAGTTAGCTTCGCATGAGATTTGCACCCCTCTATAAACTTACCTTTGAACTTAGCCATTAGCTCTGGCAGCTTCTTCGCACAAGCTTTCAAAAGGGCGTAAGACTCACTACCATTAAAGCCCGCCAACTCTGTAGCTATCTTCATGTAGTCTTCTTGATAGAGACCAAGACCGTACCCATCTTTCAGAATTTCAGATAGGCTAGGATGGATTGGGACAACAGCGTCCACCCCATTTTTTCTATCAATATAGTGTTTTTTAAGAGTCTTCCCGTCCATCTCCGCATCGCCCACGCCTGGACGAATAATCGAGATCACATCACTTAATTCTTCCTCAGTAATGGGCTTACATTGATAGGCGGCATTTTGACCTAGGGGGGTCTCCAACTGAAACACCCCCTTTGTCAGACCTGTAGAGATTAGACCCCAAATACGAGGGCATCTGATATTAGCTTGCTCTGGCTCATAATTCACGCCGATAATCTCGCCGTCTTTTTCAGCCACCTCCCATTGACAACCGCAATCAAACGTTTTTAAGTACTTGCGGACGCCATGTGACTCTTGGGGCAACTCGTTCATAAATTCCTAGAAACCTTTTAATGATATCGGCACAGTCTATAACATCTTTTTTAGCGTCGTGAGCCCCAAATTTATCAATTCCGAAGAAGTCTCGCAAGCTGTCTAGGCTTAAACTTTTTGGGCGGTCGTCAGCCCACATAAACCATTGAGTGGACAAATCTAACAAGTCAATGATTTCATTCTCTCTTCGGGAGAAAGGGATCTTCTTTTTATATCTCTCTCCAAAGCGGGCTGTAATGGGAAGATCAAAGCCGCGAATATTCTGCCCACCCGCCATAGGGGTTTCATCAAATCTGCTGCTTTTAGCGTAACTCTTAACGTATTTATAGAATTCTTCCCACGCCTCTTTTTCGGGGACGCCCTTATCCCAACGATCTAAGACGTCGGTTACAGAGCAATTTTGCTGTTTAGAATGCCACTCTATCGTTTGCTGATGAGCGGCAACATACCCTTCTTCGTGCATGTTATATGGGTGGACATCAATATTAAAAATTTCATCTATGAGAATATCAAGATTTCTCAAGTCCACTGGGACTGCCGCTATTTGCACTATCCCCAATTCGTTGATTTCCTTCGGGGACCAGTCCGTCTCGTAATCGAAAACTATCAAGTAACGGTTCCTGCTCATTTAAATCTTCTTTCTTTTTCTTTTTTTTAGGTTTATCAATCTTCTCAACATATGTCATGGTAGGAAATTTCTTGACTTCCCCCGTATGACAATTCTCGCAGGCACCCTTACGGATGTCTTTTAATATATATTCATTATCGGCAAGGCGAAAACAATCTCCCACCTTTAACATGCATAACCTAGGCTTCAAGTTTTTCTACCTCCTGATTGGCATCAAATGTTTTTTTGATATCAAGATTTCCATCTACATGAGCATTATAAAGAACTTTGCAGCAGCTCTTCTTAACTGGCACAACTTTTAGCCAGATCATGTCTTGATATTTAAACTTACTGCCCAACGCGATAGAACTAAAACGCACCATTTTTAAGTCTCCTTCTGATATAATCAGCCTTATCTAAGAGGTCCAACCCAAGTAAATCTAGCTTTACAAGCCCAAGCTTTTCAGCATCATCCATATTTACGCCAACGACATATCTGCCCGCTGAAACGTCCCATATGAGTGGGGCTTTCTTGTAGATTGGCTCGTTAGCTAAAGCGTAAGCACTCGCATGACGCCCTCTACCTTGGATAACCTTATCTATCGCGATTGCAGCTTGAAATTCTTGACCATAAGGTCCGTCAAATTCCTTGCTACACCATTGGGCAAATTCATCCATATTATTGATACACCATAAAATGAGTGAATCGGTGCCCGTTTCATCCTTCTGGACCTTCAAGTCAGGTGCAATTTGAGCCTCTTGAGGCATCTTTTTAGTGATAAAATTTTGCTCGGAAGCGTCTACTCCTAAAGCCCGAAAGACCGTTTTTAGACCTGCCGCCCCTTTTAAAGTGTTAAATGTGGCAAGCTGGGCAAACCTTTCTGCACCGTACTTTTCCTCTATATAGGAAATGATTTGATCTCGCTTAGACGGTGGGACGTCCGTATCAATGTCGGGCAAACCGCCACGATCAGCACTATAGAATCGCTCAAAGAGCAAATTATATTTAATGGGGTCTACATTCGTAATGCCAGTTAAATAGGAGGTGAGGCATCCACCAGCACTTCCACGACCCACGCCAATAAGAATGCCCTGGCTTTTTGCCCAACGGATAATGTCTTGCATAATAACAAAATAGCCAGAAATATCAGCTTTACCGATAACGTCTAGCTCTAGTTTAATGCGGTCAATATACTCTTGAGAATTTAGCCCCTTTGCTTTATAGCCATCCCTACATAATTGACGTAGGAACCCCTCTTGAGTCACACCGGTTGGCGTATCAAAGTGAGGAAGCTCTTGCTTATAGGTAATTGAGAATTCTTCAATCTGGTCATAAATTTTGCCAGTATTGTCAATTTCTTCCTGTGAAAGCCCGCGATCTCTCAGCTCATTCTTTGGTAATATGTAATATTCATTAGAGGAAAATAGTCTATGAGAGGACGCCTTAATCGTTGTCTTTAAATAGTTTGCAAAGATGTATCTATTAATATTCCAATGATCAGGTGACAAATAATGATTGGGAGATATTGCCACTTTTGGCAGACAGGACCCGCGAAGCTCCTCAAATTTCTCAGGATAAGAGATTGGGTCTAGCCCAATATAAACATCATCCTTATCACAATGTCGCTCAAAAATATCAATGAATTTATCACGTACAATTACAATAAGGTTGCCCCGTAATCGTTGGACAAACTCAAATGCGTCCATGCGAGGTCCCATTTTATAGTTAGCTGGATCATTCGCCTTATAGACAATATATAATAGCTCTTCCCATCCAGCTTTATTTTTTGCATACACATTAACGTACGTTTCTTCATCACCGCCAAAAAGCTTGAGCTGGATTCCCAACATAGGCTTCAGCCCAGCCTTTTTCATAGCGGCATCGTACTTAACGCACATGTATAATTGGTCTACGTCGGCTAGCCCAATAGATAAATAGCCAGCTTCCTTAGCAAACGTCGCAACCTCATCTGGGAATATTTGTGAGACGAGTGGCGTACCATGCGTTAAACACATCAAAGGAACGTACATTAAGTTAATCCTTAAAAGGGGATATCTGCATCCAGTTCTGCATCAATCTCTACTGGGGCATCTTCCAAAGTCTTGCGGGTTTTACCGCCGCCCCCACCAGAAGAAACCTTCTTATAGTCATTAACCTGCAAACCTAAATACTGCTTGCCCTTATATTCGCGGAAAGACAGTGCTCCAGTTGCAAAAACTAAATCGCCGTCTGCAAGAATCTTAGCGGCAGTTTCACCTCGCTTACCCCAAAATGATAAAGTAATCTCAACATCTGATCCATCCTTATAAGAATAAGAATGCGTTGAAGATAGCTCGGTAACCGTACTGCTGCCAACCTCTCTTTCCTTAGCTTCGCCGTTAACCCTAAAAAGCCCATTAAACGAATTACACACTTTTAAATCTCCCATTTTCTATTGTGGCTTCTAAACCACGGTAATCAAGAAATACACGAGTACTATCGCAGACACAGCCCTTCCCGTCAACATCCCCAAAGTGGGGGTCAGTCATCTTACTATGTGAAATATTAAGATCTGATCTACCCCAACTCTCAAAGTTTGTCTTCTTAAAGGGGCACATATTACATTTCCAAGTATAGCGTGGTTGCGGCTTTTGCATACCCTTAATTCGGGCAATTGTTGCCTCGACTTTCGCCATCAAGTGTACTTCTTGATCAGGGCTAAAAATATGGGTAAACGCCTTGCCCACTTTGACGAACCATAAATTGGCTACAATATCTTCATTGGGAAATTGGTGGCGGAGTGCCCAATAATACATACAAAGCTGTGTATCATAAATAAGATGGGCTGTATCTTTTTCTTTATCTGTCGCCCAATCTTTAGTAGATGAGCCAAACTTATAATCGATAAAATTTAAGGTGCCCCGTCTGTCCCTAAATACTAGATCGATAAATCCATTTAATTGAATATTACCCCCCTCAATCTCACCCTCATTCATATAAGAATATTTAGCCCAAGACTTATCAATAGGGAGAAAGAAATCGCTTTCTGGCTGGATAATTTCGGGATGCTTTTCAGGAAAAAGTTTATGGGCTTGTGCCTTCTTAATATTGAGGCAAACTTCCCTATAGTCTTTATCTACAAAAGTTAAATGTGATTCAAGTTTTGTATAGTACTCATATATAATGTCGGTCCACTTTTGAATGTCATAAGCTGCTTTAATGTCGCCAACTATTTCATCCTCCATGTGGGTTAGACCGTTTTGCCGTACCAGTTTAGATTTAGCAATACACTCTAAGACATAATGACAGATAGTGCCCAAAACCGCCGCTTTACCAGATGGATCACGGTAACCTAATGTATATTGGAGAAACCATTTTAGCTCGCAAGAGTCAAAAGTATTAATTGAGCTTGCACTTAATTTTTTTAACTTAATCATTAATCTTAGTAAAAACCTCTAGATCTTTTAATGATTCATATAGAACTCGATTTAAACAGCGAACATCTTCACAGTCTTGATTGTCAATCATGGCATCCCACTGATTAAAATGCACAAAGCCATTCTCGCTGGCATGCTCACTAACGCTCACTGGGATATGCCTTTTCAAATAAAGACAAAGTCCGCCCTTTTGCTTAATGGCATCTACCTCATTATCAAAACGACAATCATAAATAATGGCAATCTTAGGGGCGTCCCGTTGAATCTGATTCATTAAATAGTTGATCCAGCAATTACCATAAATTTTACGGCAAACTTCGGTTCCAAAATACTGGAGAATATCTCTGACAGACATAGGACCCGGCTCATGATAATAGACGGAAAAACCATGATCTCGCATCCCTAATAAACTTTCTCTTTTTTCTACAAACTTTTTAGTGGCTTGAAATAGGTCTTTCCTCGTCATAATCCCTGGCATATTTTCCCAGCAGATATGAGTTAGTTTATTTTTGTCAGCATCACTACCAAAAGCGTCTGCGATGTTTAGATTGAACAAATCGCAAACAATATGCTTAAGACCGTCTGCGTATCCATACAGCTTAACAAATGAGGGGGCAATATCATTGACGTTGACTCTTTGGTTATCCACAGAAATCGAACCGTCCTCATTAGATTTAAACTCCTCTATAATGCCGTGTGTTACTAAGTTGATACCGGCAATAAAATTGGCTGCTGAATTTTTTCCTGATTTAATTCTGCCGCCTACCCCAATAAGTCGTTTAGTACTGGGACTATTTTCTCTTTCACATGCTGAATCGGACATTCGCCTAAATCCTCATAATCTATCTTTGGAATAATGATATTATATAAGCCCTTGAGCTTTTTTACAATTCTTGATGTGGCGTTTTTTCCAGCTTCTCCATTATCCATAATAAGAATGAGGTTCAACACGCCGTATTGGCTCAATAGTCTCATTTGCTCAAAGCTAATTTCCGTGCCAAATAAGGCTAGCCCGCAATGAATGCCAGCCTCTTCCAATCGCCAAATATTGCCGGGACTCTCAACTAAGATGCACGTATTTGTTTTTTCAATATGCTTTTTGGCAAACCAACTATTATAGAGAGTTTTACTTCGCTCAAATTCGCTATGGAGCCATTTAATTTTACTATGATTAGTTACATCACGACCAGTATACCCTACAACGAATTCATAATTATCATCATAGATTGGGACCACGCACCGATTGTAAAAATGGGACTTTCTATTAATGCATAAGCCAACATCATACTTATCTAATACGTCTAGGGTATAGCCCCGCCCTAAGTAATATTCCGCTGGTATCACTAATCGTTTACGCACTTGCTCGCGTGTCGCTTTTGAGGGGGGTCGCTTATCATCTCTTAAGAAGAAGACCTTATTAATGGAGTCAAATTCAAGTTTGAACTGTCCGTCCATTAAATCGTTAATAAACTTATGGGCTTCTCCGAAAGAGATCGCCTTGCCGGTCTTTTTCTCTAATAGACATTGAACGAGCCCAAAAATCCCAGCCCCGTATTTTTCATGGCAGCCCATAGTAAAACATCGCCAACCGCCACTTTCTTTATAAATAGAAAAAGCGGTCTCATTGTCGCCATCGTGTACGGGGCAGTTACAGCTATACCTATTGATATACTCTTTAGGCTCAAGATTAAAAGCTGCAAATATTGCCTCAATCGCCTTGGTGTAATCCATGCTTTTTTGCCAGTCTTAACTCCTCAGAAAACGCTACTTCTTCAATATACGCACAATTACGGCGAGCATCACACGCAATATACTCACCTGGAGGCAAGCCGGGTCCGTGACGACAGACTAATGGGGCTAGCTTAAAATTCCCTCCAGCCATTCCATCTTCAGCAATCTCCTCAGCCGATTTTGGCTTAAGAATAGAAAAATTAGAGCATAGCCAGATAATACGATCAGATTGAGAAACGGCGGCTACACTTTCTTTGTCTAGCCCCTCTCTATTTAATTGGACAAAGCTTAATATTGGAATATCGTACATGACAGCAAAGTTTTGAAGTTTTGTCATCATGAACCCCAATAATTGATGTTCGGCTAGTTTATTAAGCCCCTCAGAGTCCATCAATTTTAAATAGTCATATATAATAACACAGGGGTTCGCTTTTCTATCTGGGGTCACTCCGACTTTCTTAAAAAGCCACCGTCGCATAACCGCAATCTGTTCTTCAAAAGAAAAGCCCGCAATGCTTTTATAGTCGAGTGACTTGCCCTTAGTAGCTAAATCTTCAGCCGCCTGTAAAACGTTGGAGGCGACCGATTCATCTTGCCCAAAACTGCCAGTTTCAATATCGCGAATTGGGGTCTTGGATTGACATGCAGTA
>Ga0154020_10004625_pt1 | contig 16390 bp, 12 predicted proteins | sample Klosneuvirus_201_FD_109709 | JGI IMG/M metagenome (GOLD analysis project Ga0154020, IMG submission 109709) | Active sludge microbial communities from wastewater, Klosterneuburg, Austria - Klosneuvirus_20160825_MG | ecosystem: Engineered > WWTP > Aerobic digester > Activated sludge | place...
AAAAAGACTTCATAACATCTCCTGTTTCAGGGTTAAGTCTCGTTATAGTGATAAGTTGTTAAAAGTCTGCCTTTTAAAATACCCTCAATAATTTTGTTTTTTTAGTGATACCTTTATCTTTGTGCCAAATTTAAATTCTTTATAAAATGTCAGACATAGCAAACAAAGTAAAATCAATCATCGTTGATAAATTAGGTGTTGATGAAAAGGAAGTAACTCCAACAGCAAGCTTTACTAATGATTTAGGAGCAGATTCTTTAGATACTGTTGAGTTAATTATGGAATTCGAAAAGGAATTCAACATCGCTATTCCGGATGAGCAAGCTGAAAAAATTTCAACAGTAGGCGACGCTATTTCTTATATCGAAACAAACGCTAAATAAGCTAACCACTTAATTTTATGCAATTAAAACGCGTAGTTGTAACCGGACTCGGTGCTATTACTCCATTAGGCAATACTGTACAGGATTACTGGACAAACCTTGTTAATGGTGTTAGCGGAGCGGCTCCAATTATGCGTTTTGATGCTTCTAAGTTTAAAACCCGTTTTGCTTGTGAAGTAAAAGGCTTTAACGCAGAAGATTATTTTGATAAAAAAGAAGCCAGAAAACTAGATGCTTTCAGTCATTATGGTATCGCTGCTTCAGTTCAGGCTGTTGCTGATGCCGGATTAGAGAAAGAAGGAATTGATAAAAACGAAATAGGCGTTATTTGGGGTTCCGGTATCGGAGGCCTTGATACTTTCCAAACAGAAACTTTTGCATTTGCGAAGGGAGATGGTACACCTCGTTTTAATCCATTCTTTATTCCTAAAATGATTGCTGACATCTGCTCAGGGCATATTTCCATGCGCTTTGGCTTCAGAGGTCCTAACTTTACAACCGTTTCCGCATGTGCTTCCTCAACTACAGCTTTAATAGATGCATTTACTTATATAAGAATGGGTAAAGCAAATGCTATTGTTGCCGGTGGTTCTGAGGCTGCCATTAACGAAAGTGGTATGGGTGGTTTCAATGCTGTTCAGGCAATGAGTACCCGTAATGATGATCCTACAAAAGCTTCACGTCCTTACGATAAAGACCGCGATGGATTTGTTTTAGGTGAAGGTGGAATTGCAATTATCCTGGAAGAACTGGAGCACGCAAAAGCACGTGGTGCAAAAATTTATGCAGAGGTGATTGGTGGTGGTATGAGTGGCGACGCTTATCACATTACCGCACCGCATCCTGACGGATTAGGCGCAACCCTTGTAATGCAACGCGCTTTAAAAGACGCAGGTATTACTCCTGATAAAGTAGATTACATTAACACACACGGGACCAGCACTCCATTAGGAGATGTTGCCGAACTAAAAGCCATCATCAACGTGTTTGGTGAGCAGGCTTATAAAATGAATATCAGTTCTACAAAGTCAATGACAGGCCACTTGCTTGGTGCAGCAGGCGCAATAGAAGGTTTAGCTTCTATTATGGCTATTACAAATGACATCGCCCCTCCTACAATCAATCTTGAAAATTTAGATCCGGAAATTGATGCTAAATTAAATCTTACCCCTAACAAAGCCCAGAAACGCACAATCAATGTTGCTATCAGTAATACATTTGGTTTCGGAGGTCACAATGCGGCAGTGGTAATTAGCAAGTATAAACCTTAAATTATCCTGCTTGTTAAAGCTATTCAAGGGATTCAAATTAAAAAGTACTTCTGAGAAACAGCTTGAGAAAAGTCTGAAAAATTTACTGGGATTTACACCTGTAAACATTTCACTTTATAAACAAGCATTCATGCATAGCAGCAAGCGGGAGACCGTTAATAACGAGCGCTTGGAATTTTTGGGTGATGCGGTGTTAGGTGCTGTAATTGCCGAATACGTTTTTAAACTTTACCCTTATAAAGACGAAGGATTTTTAACGCAATTGCGTTCAAAGATAGTTAACCGGCAATCCTTGCAACACCTGGCAGTTAAAATTGGAATTGATAAATATTTGAAATCTGTTATCAGGGAAAACGAAAAAGGAAAATCATCAGCTTATGGTGATGCACTTGAAGCTCTTATTGGTGCTGTTTATCTCGATAAAGGTTTTCCGGCTTGTAAAAAATTTATTCTTCAACGTTTAATCAAAGTTCATCTCGACATGGATGAGTTGGCTAAAACAGACACTGATTACAAAAGTAAATTGCAAATTTATGCCCAGAAAAATAAGTTTACTTTGGAATACCGTTTGTTAAGTGAAGAGCACAAGGGGAAGGATAAGATTTATACCGTTCAGGTATTTATTAATAATGAACCTTACGTGATATTTGAACATTACAGTAAACGTTCGGCAGAACAGAAGGCTGCTCAATTAACCCTGGAGCAACTAGACATCTAAAGCATCTAATTCGTTTTGATAATCGTATTGCAGATCGGGATGTAAGGCATCAATTAATGCTTTTATCTTTTTTATTTCGCCTGCTTTAAGATTCACCAATCGGACGCTTTTCTCTACTGGAATGCCTGATTCAATTAATTTTTTGCAAAAATAAATATGCAATTCTGCAGCTACAGCTTTATCGCCAATGTATTTGATGTATTTGTTAATGATGCGCAGTATTTTCCGTAAACTTTTTTTAGCGTAATATAAATTGGTGTTGGCATTAAGTTCGGTAAATTGCTTATCCACTTCTTCTTTTACTTGTGCAACAAATCCTGCTTTATCGTGGCTTTCGAATAACAAATAATCCAGGTATTCCTTATTGTCTTTTTTGTATTTAGCTAAGCTAATACATAACTCTGCTAATCGATTGGGCTCGAGTTCTTGTAATTCTTTTTTTATTTCGTTTAATGAGCCGGATTTCATTAGGTTATTTGAAGATTAGTAAAATAGAAAATAAATAACCGTTAAACACGAAGCCCAATAATACAAATGTCGTCAACTTGGGTGTGTTCTCCTTTCCAGTCTTCAATAGTTCTATTTAATCGTTCGTTTTGTTCACTTAAGGAAGTGGGGTAAATGGATAATAAAAGTTCTCTTAACTTTCCGTACTTAAATTTTTTTCCATTGTTTCCACCAAATTGATCAGCATAACCGTCACTGAACAGATAAATAGTATCTCCTTTTTCTAATTCAACTTCTTCTTGAAAATATGGGTTTTTATCAGTGAACCCGCCAATAGATTGACGGTTGGAATTAAGTTCGCATAATTGATAGTTACCGAAATCTAAAACAGTTTTACCAATTTGTTTCTTAGATTTTTCACGAACGATCCAACATGGATTGTGTGCGCCAGAAAAGCACATTATTTTTTTCGCACCCTTTTTGCTAAATGAACATAAAGCTAAATCCATACCGTCTCTAACAGTAATAGATGATCGCTTTAGAAGGTCCTCCAATTTTTCATCCATGCAGGTTAAGATTTCAGATGGTGATTTGCATCCAAATTCATTTATCGAGCGATTCAAGAGGTTATATCCGAGCAAGGAGATGAAAGCTCCCGGGACCCCATGCCCTGTGCAATCAACAACCGAAAGGTAAAGCGTATCTTTCTTTTTTTCGGCCCAATAAAAGTCGCCACTTACAATGTCTTTAGGCTTAAATAAAATAAAAGACTCGGTAAAAAAATCATCTAATAATTTGGTGTCGGGTAAGATAGCATCTTGAATTCTTTTGGCGTATTGAATAGAATCAACAATTTCTCTGTTCTTTTCTTCTATAACTTCTTTTTGCTGATTGATGGCAATGTTTTTACTTTCAACTATTTCCTTCTGTTCAGTAATAATTTTATTTTGATGAGAAAGAGTGTCGTTAATTTTTTTCTTATTCCTGTAATTTTTAAATGTAACTGCAAATAAGATAAACATAAGAAGAGATACCAGAACTGCAGAAATTGTGAAATATTTTTGCTTGTCTTGTTCTTTTTCAAATAGCAAAACATCTAATTTTCGTTGTTCCGAATTTCTTAAACTATCTGCTAAACTTTTCTTCTCATACTCGTATTCTAAGGTTTTGGAAATTAAATCCTCCTTGTTTTTTTCGTTTTGAAACGAGTCCCTAATGGCTATGTGCCTATTAAAGTAAGTATAGGCATTCTTATAATCTTTTTTGTTAAGATATCCTACCTGCAAGCATTGGCAAGAGGCATCTTCTCGGTCAGGAACATTTATTTTTTTACCAATTTCATACGCTTCTTTACAATATGCAATTCCGGCATCAACTTTTCCTCTCAAAATCATTAAGGATCCTAGGTTATTAAGTGCGGATGCAATACCGTTGAGGTCATTTATTTCTCGCCTCATTTTTAGCGCATTTGTTAAATATTCTCCCGATAATTGGAGGTATTTATTTAATTCACTTTGGTTGTTGTTTCGTTTAGCCGAATCAGCTAAAATATTATATATCGTTCCAAGGTTGTTTAATGAGGAGCCAATACCGTGTTTGTCGCCAATTTCTTGCCTAATTTTCAATGCTTTTTCATGGGTCTCTATAGCTTTCTCATAATTTTTATCTAATTGAAAATACAGGTTTCCAATATTATTATAGGCAACTCCTTCGCCTTTTTTGTCATTAATAGCAATATCTATTTCCAATGCTTTTTCATAATATCGTAATGCATTTTTTCCATCATCTTGTTGAGCGTGTAATAAACCTAAATTATTATATGTTTTGGCAACTGCCTTTGTGTCTCCCAGAGAATCTTTAATTTTCAGACTTTCCAAATAGTATGTTGTAGCAGATTTAAAATCTGAACGTTTACTTGCAATTAAGCCAAGATTATTGCATGCTGCGGCCACAATTTTGGTTATGCCTAATTTCTCTCTGTTATTATAATTGGATTTGAAATAATTTTCAGCAACATCTAGCTTTCCTAAATTTAAGTGTACATTACCAATTGTGTTATTGCAAGTTGCAACACCGTAATCATCTTTAATACTACTATATAATTCAATGCCATCATTAGCAGCTTGAATTGCCAAATCGTTTTTGCTGATTGTGTAATAGCAATTTGCTCTGGATAATTGGGCTATTGCTTGTAGTTGCGTTCCTTTTTTCTTTAAAATTGAATTTGTGTTTTTTTCTATTTGTTTGCCTAACTTATCATAAATGTTTATGTAATAAAGTGCGCTATCTATGTTAAATAGCAGGTATTGTTCTCCTATTTTGGTATAAGCATTAGCTATGGTGGAATCGTGGACTTTTGATTTTGTTATTGTAAATAGACTGTCTAATATTCTTCGTGAAGATTGACCCCTAAGTTGTGTTGTTTGATATACACAGGCATTTATAACTATTAATGCGATTAATGTTTTTTTGTTTTTCATTTTCACTATGCCTAACAAATATACAATTTTTGTATGATATGCTTTTACTTTAATCGTCTCTATTTAGCATTGCTAAATGACGCATTTCCATCACTTCAATAGATGTAAAGTCAAATTCTTCAACCACCTTACCCTTTATCAAATAACAGCCGCGCCCCTTAAAGGGCCATGCTTTAGCGGCAGGAGGGAAGTGCACGGTATCGATCCATCTCCCTTCTATATCAATAAAAGTTCCAAAACACATGCTATCACCTTTACTTGTGCGTGTGCCTTTTACAGTAACCAAATACCCAATAATTTCAATGAAGGCATTAATATGTTTGTTTAAATCTTTTGATGTAATTGTGGCTTTTAAGGGATCGCGCAGTAATTTAAATGGAGTACATAGTGTAAATCCTAATAACTCCATTTCATCAAAGGCATCATCTACCCACGAAGTGAATAATTGAGGCAAAGTGTATTTTTTAGGCTCTACTTGAAACAGGTTCGAAGAATTGTTGTGTTTTTTTACAGGATTAATAAGTGAATGCGCGTCCCATAGCAATTGTTTTTTATTTTTCCCTGTAAAATTAAATGCGCCTACGCGTATCAGTAATCTGATTTGTTCAATGGAAACAGGTACGCGGTTTATAAAGTCGTATAAGTCGGTATAAGCCCCTTTTGTTTCACGTTCGTGAAGTATCTGTTTAATGGTGTAATGTTCCAGCTCGCTAATCATACCAAGCCCGAGATAAATTTTATTTTTTCGAATAGAACTTAAACCGGTACTGTTATTCACACAAGGTGGAATTATTTCGGCGCCATGCATGCGTGCTTCATGAATGTATAATTCCTGCCGGTAAAAACCGCCGCCGTTATTTAATGTAGCTACCATGTATTCAAGCGGGTAATAAGCTTTTAAATAAAGTGCCTGAAAACTTTCTACCGCATAGCTGGCGGAGTGCCCTTTGGAAAATGCGTAGTTGGCAAAGCTTTCTATTTGCATCCATATATCTTCAATGGTTTGTTTTTCATAACCTTTTTCCAAACAGTTGAAGAAGAATTTTTCTTTCACTTTATCGAATTCATTGCGTTGCTTAAACTTCCACGACATGCCTCTCCGTAAGTAATCGGCCTCTGCTAAGGTTAAGCCCGCAAAAAGATGAGCTATTTTAATAACATCCTCCTGATATACCATTACGCCATATGTTTCCTCCAGCAACTCATAAAGCTGCGGCAATTCTTCTTTAGCTTTTTTTCTTCTGGCTTCATCCCTGAAACGTAATATGTATTCGCGCATCATACCGCTTTTTGAAACACCTGGACGAATAATGGAGCTGGCTGCTACCAGACGTAAATAATCACAGGCTTGTAGTTTGGCTAGTAACATGCGCATTGCAGGCGACTCCACATAAAAACAACCGATACATTTTCCTACACGTAATAAGCTTTTTACTTTTTCGTCTTCGTAAAATGCAGATACATTATGAATATCAATGTCAGTTCCGCAATTATTTTTAATTATCTCGAGGCTGTCTTTTATTTTTCCTAAGCCGCGCTGACTTAAAATATCAAATTTGTATAAACCGATATCTTCAGCTTCCTGCATACTGAATTGCGTGGTAGGATAACCTTTAGGCGGCAGAAAAGTAGCAGTATAAGTTGTTATTGGTTTTTCTGAAATAAGTATGCCGCTTGAATGGATACTTAAATGACTGGGAAAACCATGAATGAGTTTGCTATAATTTAAAACCAGTTCGCCGAGTTTATCATCTGGCCGTTGCTGTTTTTTTGTAGCCTGCAGTGCATCAATTTCATTAGGAGGTAATCCAAATACTTTTCCGAGTTCGCGGATTACGGCATCGCTCTGGAAAGTGGAGTAAGTGGCTAGTAAGGCGGTACGTTCGTTTCCAAACCGATCAAAAATATAACGCGTTATATCATCTCGGTCGGTCCATGAAAAATCAATGTCAAAGTCAGGTGGATTGGTTCGGTTCTCATTTATGAAGCGTTCAAAATACAGATCAAGTTTAATGGGGTCAACATCAGTGATGCGCAGTAAATAGGCTACCATACTGTTGGCACCACTCCCACGGCCTACATAATAATAATTTTTACTTTGTGCATATTTTACAATATCCCAATTAATTAAAAAATAGGAAGCGAAATCCATCTTTTCGATGACAGCTAATTCTTTTTCGATGCGGTCAATCACTGCTTGATCAGGGTTGCTATAGCGGTAGCTTAATCCTTTCAAACATTCCTGCCGGAGTAATTTAATATCTTCTTCAACACTGTTTGTGTAATGCTTTAGGTTTTTATTGGAGAATTTACCGTATTTAAAATTGACTTCACAGCTATTAATAATGTTAAGTGTATTCGAGATTATTTGAGGATATTCTGAAAATCCATTTTGGAGTTCCTGATAGAGAGGCATTATTTCATCAGCGGAGGCTTGTTCTGAAATTGGCAACTTGCTTAGCAAAGTGTTTTTATCAATGGCCCGCAGTAAACGGTGCGCATTAAAATGTTTTTTATAGATAAATGTAACCGGCATTAATATTACCAGTTTATGTTTTTGATCTTTTGCTATTGAAAACGGAAGTGACTTGAGTTGTTTGGCTGTTATGCCTATAAATTCATGTTCGCGTAAGGGCCAGCCTGTATAGGCGGTTAAAGGATATATTGTAAAAGCATTTGCAAATGGAGGTGCTTGTTTTTCAAAATCAATGTTATCATGAAGATGCGTACTTAAATGTTCATTTAGTTCTTTAAAACCATTATTGTTTTTTGCTATGCCAATATATTTTTGATCCACCCCATTTCTGAAATCTATTCCGGGAATAACTTTTATTTTGTGTTCGTCGCTTAGCCGTAGTGCATCTAAGACGGCTGAGGTGTTGTTAATGTCAGATAACACAAATGCTTTGTGTCCTTTTGCTTTAGCTTCTTCAAAAAGCTCTTCAATACGCAAAGTCCCGTAGCATAAACTGTAATAGGTATGGCAGTTAAGTAACATTGTTTTTAAATTTGTTTGTTGCTTCTCGACTCCGCTCGAAGTGACAATACTTATTTTTTGTTGCCGTTGAACGGATTAAAATCATTTCGCGACATACCAATACCTGCGGCACGTATTACAGCGTCTGTTCCGTAGCGTTTCCGCATTTTATCCATGGCCTGATACAATTGAATTTGTTCAGTCATGTCATTAAATAAGTCGAACTGATAAGTGCCTTGTATAAGGTGACTGAACCGGACTCCTATTAAGCGGATGAGCATGCGTTTTTGATACAGTTTATCAAACAGTTCTTTCACTTTATCTATCAATGTATTGTCGAGTGCGGTGTAGGCAATGCGTGCCTGAGTAGTATAGGTGTTAAAGTCGGAGTAACGGATTTTAATGGTTACACATGAAGTAAGTTTTTCTTCGTTGCGTAACTGATAGCTTAATTTTTCCGTCATGCTTACGAGCATATTTTTTAAATGAGCTACATCAATAGTGTCTTTATCAAATGTGCATTCTGTTGAAATGGATTTCCGTTCGTTATATTGTTCAACAGGTGAAGTGTCTATACCATTTGCTTTTTTCCAGATAACTGTTCCGTTTTCACCTAATACCTGTTGCATCAGTTCAACCGGCATTTCCTGAACAGTTTTTATTTTTTCGATGCCCATGCCACGCAGCAGGTGATAGGTTTTGTCGCCCACCATTGGTATTTTTTTAACCGAAAGTGGCGCCAGAAAACTTTTTTCATCACCAAAAGGAATTTGTATTTGTCCGTTTGGTTTTGCCTGATCGGTACCGATTTTAGAAACGGTTTTGTTGGCCGACATGGCAAAGGAAATAGGTAAACCTGATTCCCGCATTATTTTTTGGCGGATCTCACTGGCGAGTTTGTAGCAACCAAAGTAACGATCCATACCGGTGAGGTCGATGTAAAATTCATCAATGGATGTTTTTTCGTAAACAGGCACACTTTCTTTAATGATGTCGGTAATCTCGTTAGAGTGTTTACTGTAGGCTTCGTGATCGCCGCGTACAATAATGGCTTCAGGACAAAGTAAGCGTGCGGTTTTCATGGGCATAGCTGAGTGCACGCCAAAAGCACGGGCTTCATAACTGCAGGAAGCAACAACACCTCTGTCGCCGGTGCCGCCAACCAATACAGGTTTACCAATTAACTTGGGATTAATTTTTCTCTCCACCGATACAAAAAAGGTGTCGAGGTCCATATGTACAACGCTGCGATCCATGCTAAAAACTCATAGGAAAGTTACCACAATAAATAGCCGGGCCTTGCTATGAATTGTAGCATTTAGATAAGGGCTTGATTGACAGGAGTAGTGGGGTGTTGTATCTCTTCGCTCTGAAGGGCGAAGTTTTTGTGTTCCGTTCCTCCTGTTCTTTTTCCGCCCTGAAGGGCGGAGGTGATGTGATGGCGAGCCTTACCGCCCTTCCTTTCTGTTCACGGCACCAGTGCTGAAGAGTTGAGTTAGATGTGACGGGGGTATCACCGCCCTTTAGGGCGGTGTACTTCAGGCGTATAGTAGATGGGCTTTAGCCCTGAAATATGCCGGATTGATCTACGAAGTTCTTATACTCTTCTGAAAAGCTTAGTTTTCGGTGATGCGCCTCTTGGTTATCAATATAGGCTCTAACTCTACTGATGCCTGATTCACCTACAGAAGCGGCATAATATTCATCAGCCCATTCGAATTTTAGTTTTGTGATGCTGTTTTTGTTTATCCAAAAGGCAGATTCACCCTTGATCAAATTGAGGGTTTTAGCAATGCTCATATCAGCATTTAAAGCGATTAAGCAATGCAGGTGGTCATTCGCCCCATTAATACGATCAATGTGAATTTGTTTGGCGATCGCATTTTCTTTAATGTGATCAATTACTTTGCTTTTAATTTCTGAAGTTAAATATGGGTAACGATTTTTGGTTCCCCATACCGCGTGTACATATATTTTGACGTATGCCATATTATCAGGGCTAAAGCCCGGTTTGGTTTTTATGTTTAGGTTCTTCTTCGCCCTAAAGGGCGAAGTTGTCGAAGGGTAGAGTTGATCCCCCTCAAAAAATAGTTACAAAATTATAGCTGAAAATCTAATAGTTGTTGCTATGAATAATAGCAATTTGACTAGATAGTGCCGGTCTTATAAAAGTTATTGTTGCGAATAGCAAAATTGTAAAAGGATTAATACATTTAACACGAAATGTTAATTCCGGCCATATTCAAAACACATCGTCTCATCGCTGCGCAAAGCACGCGCTTAAATGATTTGCTTCAGAAAACGGGTAAAACTCCTATAGAAGAATTTGCAGATACGGATGATGCTTTTGACCGCGCACACACCCGCGATGAATTTTTACGACAGTTGGGATTAAAGATAGATAAATTGGCCTACAGTCATCAGGTGCACAGTAATAAAGTGTTGGTAACCGATAAGCCGTTATCTGCCGAAGGTTATGATGCGATCATCACAAATACAAAAGGCGTGTATGTGTGTGTTACGATAGCCGATTGTACACCGGTGTTGATCTATGATGCAAAGAACAAAGCCGTAGCGGCGATACATGCGGGGTGGAGGGGAACGGTGGCTAAGATCGTTAGTGAAACATTAAATGCTATGCACAAACAATACGGTACTAAGGGCGAAGATTGTGTGGCGTTTATTGGTGCCTGTATATGTAGTAAGAATTTTGAAGTAGGCGATGAAGTGGCGGAACAATTTTCGGCGGAAGAAAAAACATATAATACCGAAAAGAAAAAATATTACGTTGATCTGAAACTAGCCAATAAAAAACAGTTGATGAACTTTGGTGTGAAAGAAAGCAATATTGAAATATCAGAATATTGTACTGTAGCGGATAACGATAAATTTTACTCGTACCGTTATGAGAAAGGAAAGACAGGACGAATGTTGGCTTTGATAGGGATGAAGTAAATTCAAGACTAGAAGAATGGATGAAGATAATTTAGATAATGAAGATTTTATGTTTGACGATGACGACGATGATTCGTTTGAGCGGGAAAGAAAGCGACGGAAAAATCTGCCTGTTTATAAAAAGGCAATGGAAATTTTGAAAACTGTTGAGTCATTAGTTGAAAGTTTGTCGGAGACCGATAAAAAAATGTACGCGTCTCACTTGTCAGAATCTTCATTAATAATGTGCGCAAAGATAGCCGGGGCGGTTGGTAGTGACAGTTGGCTTATTTGTATGCAGAATGCTGCTATTGTGCGGCATCATGCAGAGTACCTGTTAACGGCAACAAGTGGAATGAGACACATGACTGCTGCAGACAAAAATTACATTATGGTTCTTCGAACTGAGATAGAAGAATTCAGAATGCTGTTTAAGGAATGGGTTTCGGGATTTAAAGAAATGGATGCTGATGGATTTGACGATGAATGGGGATTGTTTTTAAGATAAATGACTTTACCTCGAAAACATATCATTCTAAAACCAGAAGTGGTTATCAGTGAGATCTGCGGCAAGCTTACTTCAATTCCCTTAAATACATCTGAACAGTATTCTCCAAACCAAAATAAAGGGCATCGCTGATCAAGGCATGACCAATCGATACTTCTAATAAACCCGGCACGTGTTGTTTAAAGAATTTAAGGTTAGCAAAATTGAGATCGTGTCCGGCATTAATGCCTAATCCTAATTCATTAGCTAATTGGGCGGCAGCGGTAAATGGTTTTATCACCTCTTCTTTTTTTGAATTAAAGTAATGCGCGTAGCTCTCGGTATATAATTCAATTCTATCGGCACCGCTGGCTTTAGCACCTTCCACCATTTTTAAATCAGCATCCACAAAAATGGATGTACGGATCCCTGCCTTTTTAAATACAGCGATAATATCTTTTAAATAATCTTTATTAGCAATAGTATCCCAGCCATGATCGGAGGTGAGTTGTCCTGTTGTATCGGGTACTAAGGTGACCTGCGTTGGCTTTACATCTAACACCAGATCTATAAATTTTTGTTCTTTTGGATTGCCCTCAATGTTGAATTCGTTTTTTACTACCTTTTTTAACTCATAAACATCAGCATAGCGGATGTGTCTTTCGTCGGGGCGGGGATGAACTGTAATGCCCTCTGCACCAAAGCGGTCAATATCCATGGCCGCTTTAATTAAGTCGGGCATATTACCACCTCTTGAATTACGCAAAGTGGCAATTTTATTGATGTTTACACTCAGTTTTGTCATAATAAATTACCTCACAAATCTAAACAATATGCTTAAAAATGCCACGTTTATCAAATATTAATTATTCATAAAACGCTGAAACTACTTGTAGGATTATACGTTTAAGATATATATAAATGATTAAATTTGACACATAATGCTGGTATCTGATTTAATAACTGATGAGATTCCGCCACTCAAACTAACTGACACAGTTGAGATGGCTTTAGACTGGATGGAGCAGTTTAAGGTATCGCATTTGCCTGTTGTAAATAATCGCGAATTAATTGGTGTAGTTTCAGAGAGTGATTTGCTGGATTATAATAAACCACACGAAACATTTGAGTCGGCAAAAATTCCATTATTAAAACCGGTAATCCATTTCAATCAACACGTTTACGATTTATTGAAATTAATGACTTCCTTAAACTTAACGATTATGCCTGTGCTCGACGAGAACGAACACTTTAAGGGCAGCATCAGTTTAAAAGGGTTTGTACAAAATTTGGCGAATCTTATCGCTGTACAGAATCCGGGTGGTGTAATTGTTTTAGAGTTGAATGTTAACGATTATTCGGTGACGCAAATCGGCAATATTGTAGAAGGAAACGATGCTAAAATATTAAGCTTACATGTTGCTTCAGTTCCTGAAAGTACCAGAATAGAAGTGACCATTAAAGTTAATAAAGAAGATTTGTCGCGCATCATTCAAACTTTTAACCGCTACAACTATACAATAAAGGCAACCTTCCAGCAAGGTGGCTATCACGACGATCTGAAAAATCGTTTAGATGAGTTCATGCACTTCTTGAATATTTAGGCTTTCTTCAGTTGTTTGTGTTTAGCCCGCAGCTGTTCATAGTTTCCCATCAGTTATTCAAAATCTCCATTGAAAGCAATGATTTTTTTATATTTGGGATTGCATGCGATATATGAAGGGTATTATTTTAGCGTTTAGCTTGCTTATTTGGTACGAATCAAAAGCACAGCAACCTTCCTATATTCAATTCAATGTGAGTAATGGTTTGCCAAGTAATAATGTGTACTATATTACACAGGATAAGAAAGGGTATTTCTGGTTTGCAACCGACAAAGGTGTTGTGCGTTTCAATGGTTATACTTTTAACGGATATACTACTAATGATGGGCTAAGCGATAACGAGGTGTTCGATATTTATGAGGACAGTAAAGGACGTATCTGGTTTTCGTGCTACAACGGTGAACTTTCGTATTACGAGAATGGCACGTTCTATAACCGGTCCAACAGTGCTGCTTTGTCCAAACTTGGTCATTTTAATATTGGCTTGAAGGTTATGGAGGATAAAAATGGCAACATCCATTACTTATCTCAAAAGGATATAGCAACACTTAAAAATAATGGCGATCCGCAGCAGAATTTTAACAATGAAATAATTGCCAATTCTACACTAATAAAGAACGGCCTTAATGAAGTAATTAGCATTAGTTACGACACTTCTAATGTGCTTTTGAATAATCTAACCACTGGTAAAACCACCATCTTTTCGCATCAACGAAAAAAAGTGATGCCGATGTTGAACACTAAGGCTGAGGCAATAGACCTGTCGGTTTATTATAGCGTCTCTAATAAACTGACTCTTAAAAAAAGCACAAGTGAGACATTCGAGGTCATAGATGAATTCGATGGCATGATCCAGTTTATTAAGAAGGAATCGAATACGACATTGTGGATCGGCACACATAAAGGTTTATACTTGTACGATGTGGTTAAACGGATGGTTATGAAAAAGATCTTTGAAGGGCATTCTATTTCTTCGGTGTTTACCGACAATGAAAATCACATTTGGATAAGTACATTAGATAATGGCGTTTTCTTGTTATTGAATCAGGACGTTGAACTATTGAATCAATCAAATGGCCTAGGTTTTAATAACAGTTTGTATTTTACTTCTGTTGACCATCATGCTCTATTAATCGGATCTAATAAATTCCGGTTCGCCGTATTGGAAAATTCTTCGCTTAAGAATTTTACACTCCCCGAATCGCAAGGAAATGGTTTGATCAGAAGCGCACGGCCTGACAGGTTTGGTAATATATATATTGTAACAGCTGTTAATGTATTAAAACTTAGTAATAAGTATGAATTATTGAAAATATATAAAACAGCAACAAGAGACCTTCTATTCACTAATACTGATTCGGTTTACATTGCGCGTATCAACGGTGTTTTTAAAGTAAAAGTGAGTGATCTGGATAAATACGCCAATGACCTTGATGCCTTTTTTATACGAAATAGCTTTTTAAAACACAGCACCAATTATTTTTACCGAAGTGATGCAGGCGTTGTTTACTGTATCGGTAATAAAGGCATTCGAAAATTAAACAGAGATAGCGACAAAGCATTGGAGAATGATACCTTGTTTAAGAACAATGTTACCGCTGTGATCGAAAATAAGAAAGGCGTGGTTTTTGTGTCGTCAGATATAAACGGCATTAAAGTGGTGTTTAAGAATAAGATCACCTATATTAATAATAGATCAGGATTACCATCTAACTTTGTAACAAGTCTAGCTTTAGATAGCGAAGACAATTTGTGGGCCGGAACCACAAATGGCGTCACAAAGATCGAGTACAGTGCAGATCAAGGAACGTTTAACTATAAAACAAAAAGCTATTCGACAATTAATGGATTAATTGACAATTCAATAAACGACGTTGCGTTTTTCAATGGTAAATTATGGTTGGCAACAAACTTTGGGGTTTGTTCTTTTAGGGAGAAGGACCTGCAAAAAAGCAGTTTATCGCCTATCCTCAATATTGAATCCTTAGTGATCAATGATTCGGTTTATAGTTTGAATAATAATTCTATCGTATCTGCATACAATAAGAATAATTTTAAGATCAGGTATGTTGGAATTTCATCCGGGTCACTGAATAACATTAAGTACAGTTACAGAATGAATGGCCTGGAAGACACCTGGAACACCACAAGTAACACGCAATTGCAATACCCGTCGTTGCCTCCCGGTAATTATACATTTGAAATTAAGGCTTTAAACCGGCAAGGTGAAGCCTCTAGTACAAGTTATTTGTACATTACTATTGTGCCGGCTTTCTACCAAACTATCTGGTTCCGATCACTGGTACTGCTCACAGTATTACTACTTGTTTCTTTAATAGTGATATATCGCATAAGGGTACGTGACAGAAACCATTTATTAAAAGCAAACCTTTTACGTTCGGAGAATAAGCAGCTTGAAATGGAAAAGGAAGAGATCAATATGCAAATGAAATTGATGGAATTGGAGCAAAAAGCTTTGCGTTTGCACATGAACCCGCATTTTTTATTTAACGCCATTAACGCCATTAATGGATTTTATGCAAGCGGGGAGGCGGAACTTGGTAAACGTTACATCACTAAACTATCGCAACTGCTAAGGATGCTGTTAGATTACTCAACACAAAAGATCATTTCATTAAAGCAGGAAACTGACCTATTACATAATTATTTTTTATTGAATCAACTCCGCTTTCAAAATAAATTCGATTACAGTATTGAGATCAGTAACGACTTAAATCCGGAAATTGTTGCTATTCCTCCAATGGTCATTCAGCCTTTTGTTGAGAATGCCTTAATTCACGGCATTGCGCCATTAAAAACGAAAGGCATAGTAAAAGTTAAGATTGAAAAACGAGACAACTATTTAGTATGTACTATTACCGATAATGGTATTGGACGAAAAAAGTCAAATGAACTCAATGTAGATAAAATTCACAAGTCAACCGGAATAAAAGTGACCGAGGAAAGAATCAGAGCAAGTGGGGATGATGAACAGTATTTGAGTATTGAAGATGTTACTAATAGTGAAGGCGTTTGCATCGGGACAAAAGTTATTTTTAAAATAACTTTTGTCCCGATGCAAACGCCTT
>Ga0154020_10004626_pt1 | contig 16388 bp, 15 predicted proteins | sample Klosneuvirus_201_FD_109709 | JGI IMG/M metagenome (GOLD analysis project Ga0154020, IMG submission 109709) | Active sludge microbial communities from wastewater, Klosterneuburg, Austria - Klosneuvirus_20160825_MG | ecosystem: Engineered > WWTP > Aerobic digester > Activated sludge | place...
AATTTTACATTATTGGATTTTAATAAAAATTAATGAAAAAAATAACAGCAGTATATCCGGGCACATTCGATCCTGTTACAAACGGACATCTTGATATTATTGAAAGAGCATCTGACCTGTTTAATGAAGTAATAGTTTCCATCGCAGTAAATCAAAATAAAAAACCTTTATTTTCTACAGATGAAAGAAAGGATATGCTTGTTAAAGTTACAGGTAATATAAAAAATGTTAAGGTAGATTCATTCGAAGGATTGCTTGTAAGCTATGCAGATAAATTAAAAGCGAATGTAATGATAAGAGGTCTGCGTGCTGTATCGGATTTTGAATATGAATTTCAAATGTCGCTTACAAATAAAAAATTAAACCCTGAGATCAATACTGTTTTTTTAATGCCGAATGAAAAATATACTTATTTAAATTCTTCATTGGTAAGAGAATTGGCTTCTTATGATGCTAATGTAAAAGAGTTTATACCCGATTATGTATTACAAATGCTGAGAAAAAAATTTGGATATAAATAATATACAGATCAGTTTGTAAAGATCGTTGAGAGATCTGTATCTTTATATTTTCCTGCAGTAAAGAAATTTATCATTTCTACAAAATCATCCTCACTTAAGTACCCGGAAATATTTTTTACTTCATCACCGTTATAATTGAATTTGATTATTTCACCATCGGATGTCATAAAAGAAAATGAAGGATATCCTGTGCCTCCGAATAATTTTGCAAGTTCAGAAGAAGAATATGATTTACCATTGTAGTTATAATTGCCTGCCTGATCAATATTAAGTCTTATGAATACAACTCTGCCGAGTGCAGATTTTACTTTATCGGTAGAAAGTACTTCTGAATCCATCTTTTTACTCCAGTTGTCAGAGTCTGAATAAACATCAAGTAGAATCATCTTACCGCTTGATTTTGCATTCTTTAATCCTGAATCAAAATTTTCTGAATTCTGTGAGTGTGCAACGGATATTGAGCTTAAAATAAATACTGTGATTATGAATAGCTTTGCTGATTTCATACTAAATTAAATTAATTTTGATTTCAAGTTTTTTGTTAACTGTAAAAAATACTAAATGTTTCTTGTAATTTCAAACTGAATATAAAAGTAATTATTTTTTTAATTTGATTTATTTTCTAATAAAATCACTCAAGATTAGTCAGCACACCCTTTGAAAGCAAAATCAATATTAGTATTCCAAGTGCAATTCTGTAAATAACAAAGATCATATTGCTGTGCTTCTTCAGATAATTAATCAAAAAAGCTATCGCAAGAAATCCCGTAATCCCTGATACAACAGTTGCAATTGTAAGACTCAGCAGATTTTCATTCAGCAGTTCATGTCTCTCTTTAAAAAGTTCATACAATCCGCTGAGACCGATAGCCGGTATGCTCAGCAGAAATGAATACCTTGCAGCAGCTTCTCTTTTTAAACTTCTGAACAATCCCGCAGTAATCGTCACACCGCTCCTCGAACTGCCCGGTATCAGCGCCAGTGCCTGTGCGAAGCCGATTATGATGCCGTCCTTTAAAGTAATGTCTTCCATATCCTTATCTCTTTTTCCGACTTTCTCAGCAATATATAGTACTATTGCAAGTAGTATCAAAGCGCAACTTATGACATACAATCCTCTGGCATCACCTTCTATAAATCCCTTGAAAAGAAGTCCGATCACTGCAATAGGAATGGTACCGGTTACGATCAGAATAAAAATCTTTGAATCACTGTTTGTGAGGAAATCTCTTTTCTTAACAGCATTTAAAAAACCTTTTGTGATCTGCGAAATGTCTTTGCGGAAATATATCAGAGTGGCGATGAGTGTGCCAAGCTGAATCACTGCACTGTAAGCTGCGCCAATATCTTTCCAGCCCAGAAGTGCGGGTATAACTCTGAGATGCGCAGTGCTGCTGACCGGGATGAATTCCGTTGCACCCTGTATAATGCCGAGTATTACTGCTTTAAAAATTTGTTCCATTAAAATTTTTCAGGATTTTAATTTAAAAAAAATATAATTCTAATCCGAGCTTAACTCCCATTCCGAAACTGCTTATATCTACTTTACTTTCGTCACGTCCATTCAAAAAATTTCCATTCGAATTCTTCAGATCAGACATAAATGTTTTCTGCATAAATCCGCTGAAGTACGTTGCTGCATTTTTTCCAAGCTGAGCATTAAATACAATTTCAAACTTTACTGCAGGTCCGGATGACTTATAATCACTTTCATTATTTAAATATCGTCTTGTAAAATCCGAAAAGAAATAGCCACCCCCGAGTCCGAATTTAATATAACTGAATTTCTGAGGCAATAAATAATTTACTGTCAGCATCGGCTGATGAGTGTAATATGAATACTGATAGTTTGGATTATAAGGGACGTCGGTGGTTTTTATTAAATATGAATATTCTGCCTTCAAAGAAAAGTCAGTAAATATCTGTCTTTCAGCGCTTCCAAAAAAAGAAATACCACTTGTGAAGGTTGAAATTCTTTCATCAGTGGGAATTGAGTTGTAATCGGCAACGTCAAATTCTATATAATCCTGTAATGAAGAATTATTGGAATAAATGATTCCCATGCCAAATGAAAAAGAAGTGAAATAACTTTTTTTGCTCTGAATGCTGAAAGGTACCATTGCCGAATCATTAGCGGCAAAGATCTCATTACCTGAAAACATAAACATGTTCAGCAATATGAAGAGGTTATATTTAAATGAATTTTTATTGAAAATAGACAGTGCTGTCTAAAATAATTTTTTAATGAATAAATTCTAACATAATGTACATTAAATATTGAAATTCAATTCTTCATTCATTTCACTCCACCCTTGCCCTCCCATTGGAAAGGGGAAGGGTGGGAGGGGTTTTGATAAAAAACCGGATTAAAATATTTATAGTTAAAATTTAATTTATACTTTTTAAAAAGATCTTAAAAACGTTTTCCCGAATGTGAAAATTAAATCTAACTTAAGAAAATCCTGACTACCATTACACATCAAGATTAGCATACCTTGCATTCTCTTCTATGAACTTTCTTCTAGGCTCGACCTCTTCACCCATCAGTACTCTGAATATTTTATCTGCCGCTGCTGCATTTTCATTTGTTACCAGTACAATAGTCCTCGTCTCAGGATTCATAGTAGTCGACCAAAGCTGCTCAGCATTCATTTCTCCAAGACCTTTAAATCTTGATATTGAAACACCTTTAACAGATGTAGCTGAATTTATTTTTTCGTCTGCTTCACCATCCTCATCATCACTTACTGCAGGAGTATTTTTATCTGCCTTAAAAGATTTAAGTATTTCCTCTCTTTCATTTTCATCATAAGCATACAATTCTGTTTTACCTTTTTTGATCTTATAAAGCGGAGGTTGAGCAATATAAAGTCTCTCCGTATCTACTATCTCTTTCATGTGTCTGTAAAAAAATGTCAGCAATAATGTTCTGATATGCGAACCGTCAATGTCGGCGTCGCACATAATAATTATTTTATCGTATCTTATTTTTGACTCATCAAATTCATCCGAATTCCCAAGACCCGCTCCGATTGCAGTGACCATAGACCTGATCTCTGTATTTTCAAGTATCCTGTTAATTCTTGCTTTCTCTACATTCAGAATTTTTCCTCTCAAAGGAAGTATAGCCTGAAATCTTCTGTCCCTTCCCTGCTTTGCAGTACCACCCGCAGAGTCACCCTCCACAAGGTACAGCTCGCATTGCGCCGGATCTTTGATAGTGCAGTCTGCAAGTTTTCCCGGAAGACCTGAGATTTCAAGTGCATTTTTTCTTCTCGTTAGCTCTCTTGCTTTTCGTGCAGCTTCTCTTGCTTCAGCAGCTCTCAGACATTTCTCAAGTATCTTTCTTGAAATTGAAGGATTCTCTTCAAGGAAATTTCCAAGCTGCTCGCCTGTGATAGACTGAACAATTCCTTTTACTTCACTATTTCCTAATTTGGTTTTTGTTTGTCCTTCAAACTGCGGCTCAGGTACTTTTATGCTGATCACACAAGTTAGTCCTTCCCTGAAGTCATCGCCTGTCATAGTAATTTTATCAGATTTAATCAGACCGTTCTTTGTACCAAAGTTATTAAGTGTCCTCGTAAGCGCTGCCTTGAATCCTTCAAGATGAGTTCCGCCCTCATGAGTATTGATGTTATTTACAAATGTATAAATGTTGCTGTTGTAAGAATCATTATATTGAAATGCAACTTCGACCAATACATTTTCTTTCTCACCTGAAACAAAGATCGGTTTTCCTGAAATTGATTTTTCGGTTTCATCAAGATATTTTACAAAATCTACAAGTCCGCCTTTGAAATGAAATTCTTCAGTCTTGCCTGAACCATCTTCTCTTTCATCTTTTATAATGATTATAAGATCCTTATTCAGATAAGCAAGCTCCCGTAATCTCTCTTCAAGAGTTTCAAATTTAAAATTAATATTTTTAAATATTTCATGATCAGGATAAAATGTGATCTTCGTGCCTGTCTTCTTTGCATTACCGGTTGATTTCACCTGAGCTTTTGGAAGACCTCTTTCATATTTTTGATAATAAACTTTTCCATCTCTTACCACTTCAGCTTCCAGCCATTCACTCAGTGCATTTACAACTGAAACTCCAACTCCGTGCAGACCGCCTGAAACCTTGTAACTGTCTCTGTTAAATTTACCGCCTGCATTAAGCTGAGTCATTACGACTTCAAGTGCCGAAATTTTTTCAGTAGGATGAATATCAGTCGGAATTCCTCTACCGTTATCCGTTACCGTTACTGATCCATCCTTATTTAATGTCAGCGTGATCTTATCACAATGTCCTGCAAGTGCTTCGTCGATCGCATTGTCTATCACTTCATAAACAAGATGATGCAGTCCTCTCGACGAAATATCGCCGATATACATCGCAGGTCTTTTCCTTACATGCTCAAGTCCTTTTAATACTTGAATATCACCGGCTCCGTAGCCTGGTACTTCTTCTGATCCTTCTTTAGTTTTTGCCATATAATCTTATAGGGTTATAATTTTTTTTAAATAAATACAATTTCTCTGATTAATTTTTTGCCAAGTCTCTCGTTCAGCTTATTTATTATTTCTACTTTTTTTAATGAAAGCTCATATCTCCAAGCAGCATTTTCAGCTTTTACAAAAAGTTTGTTCTTCTTGAGTTCTACCGGATTCGAAAATCTCGAGATCGATTCACCGACACACTCATCCCATAAATTCAATATCTTCAGCTCGTGCAACTTTGCATCAAGTCCGATGTATTCCATAAAGTCGTCCATCTCTGTCTTGAGACAGACTGTTTTATTAAACCGGTCATTTGTGTTGATCTTTTTCATAAATCTATTTTACATTACCATCTTCTATATAAAACTCTGAAATTTCATCATCAGTATAAAATGTTTTTAATCTCTCCAGATAATCTTTATCTGTCGTTGTCAAAAATATCTGACCGTAGTCTTTTAAATGTGAAATTATCATTGACACCCTTTCTTCATCCAGCTCTGAAAGTATGTCATCCAGCAAAAGAACAGGACTCGTTGACTTGCTGTTTTTCAGAAAATCATATTCAGAAAGCTTCAGCGCCAGCAGGAAAGTTTTATGCTCTCCCTGTGATGCAAAGTTTTTCAGATCAAAAGAAACAGGTTCTTCATTTTCTAGTTTACTCAGCTTAAATACATATTCATCTCTCTGCGGTCCGACTAGCGTTACAGCTCTTTTGATCTCTTCATTAAATTTCTGTAAAAGAATTTTATCCGTAAGCGATCTCAGCTCATCCAATCCTGTCTCAGAATTTTTCGGGATTATTTCACCTGTTATATCCGAACTGTAAGTTATACTTCCCTTGTGATCCTGTTTCAAAAGGAACTGAAAATTTCTGTCAAAATAAGATTCAAATTCCCTGAGAAAATTTATCCTTTTAAAAAGTACTCTCGATGAAACATCCGAAAGTTTTTCATTATAAGAATTCAGCAGATCTTTCAGTTCAGAAAAAGTAAGTTTTCTGTGTAATGAATATTCCCTCAGCAAAGCACTTTTCTGTTTCAAAGTTTTTGCTAATTCCTTAAGATGATCGAGATACAGATTACTGGTCTGCGAGATCAGTATATCAAAGAATTTTCTTCTGTCAGAAGGATTTCCGTAAGTAATGTTCAGACTTTTTGGTGAAAGAAAGACAAGGGGAAATCTGCCGAAGACCTCTGCAGAAAATGAATTTACCTTCTGTTTATTTCTGTGAATGGTCTTGGACTTTTTATGTGAATCATAATTTATTACTATAAAATCTTTATTGCCAAGGTCATTAATAAAATCTGATTCGACAAAAAATTCAGTTTCGCCGAATTTTACACAGTCAGCTTCAGATGAGCCGAGAAAACTTTTTCCGTATGTCGAATATGAAACTGCTTCAAGTATGTTGGTCTTTCCCTGTCCGTTATTACCGTAAATAAAATTGAACTTGTTGTTGAAATTAATTTCCTGTCCGGAATAATTTCTGAAATTTTTTAATACAATGCGCTTTAAGATCAAAACCCGATATAGTTAATAGTTAGTAGTTAATAGTTAATAATTATATTCTGCTAACTAATACGCTTGTATAGCCAGAAACGAAAAAGCATTATTAAACTGTTATTGTTCCTCCCTTTTGTGCAAAGGGGAGGCTGGGAGGGGTTTGTATAGCTGAGTTTAATTTTACCTCACTACTTTCAGTGTTGAGTTTTTGCTGTTTCTTTCTGCAACAACCCCCTTCGCTTCCCCTTTTTTTAGGGGGAATTTCTTATGAATTATTCTGAAACGTGCTCTTAGAAATTCAGACTTTATATCTAAAAAACCGAGTAAAAATTTTCTTACCATTTTGCGATTATTCTAGATTCAAATTGATTAATATTTTTACAGGCTTTTATTTGTGATTTGCAATTTGTAATTGCTCTTCACAACAACCCCCATTGCTCCCCCTTTTTTAAGGAGGAATTACCTATGATTTATTCTAAAACGTGCTGTTAAAAATTTTGATATTTATCTCAAGAAGATTCACTGAATATTTTCTTACCATATTGCGATTAATATAGATGTAATAGATTAGCTATTAAAGTAAATTACAAATTACTACAAGAAAATTCTCAATTTTCAATTCTTAATTCCTAATTCCTAATTCTTAATTCTCTCTACTCTTTCTCTTTCATCGACAACTGTATCCTCTTCCTCTCTTCATCTATACTTACAACTCTCACTATTACTTTCTGATCGAGCTTTAAAACTTCAGCCGGATCTTTTATGAATCGGTTACTGCTGATCTGTGAGATATGCAGAAGTCCGTTTTCCTTGATTCCGATATTTACGAACGCTCCGAATTTTGTAATATTGGTAATTATTCCGGGCAGACGCATTTCGATCTTAAGATCTTTTATGTCATTTATATCATCAGCAAAATTAAATACAGTGGTCTCCCCTCTCGGGTCAAGACCCGGTCTTTTTAATTCATTTATAATATCTACGAGTGTCGGAATTCCAACTTTATCATTTACATATTTTTTGATGTCGATCTGTTTAATTATTTCATTTGCGACTATTAAATCTTTTACAGGAAGCGAAAGATCTTTTGCCATCATCTGAACTATAGTATAACTTTCCGGATGCACTGCGCTGTTATCAAGTGGATTCTTTGCGCCGGGAATTCTTAAAAATCCAGCCGCCTGCTCAAAAGATTTACTTCCGACTCCGCCTACTTTCATCAGCTCTTCTCTCGAACTGAACGGTCCCTTATCATTTCTGTATTTTGTGATTGCCTTTGCAAGCTTCGGACCTATACCTGAAACATACTGGAGAAGATGCTGACTTGAAGTATTTAAATTCACACCTACAAGATTAACTGCAGATATTACTGTCTGATCTAAACTTTCTTTTAATTTCTGCTGATCGACATCATGCTGATACTGCCCTACTCCTATTGACTTTGCATCGATCTTTACAAGCTCAGCAAGCGGATCCATTAATCTTCTGCCAATAGAAATTGCTCCACGCACAGTCAGATCAAGTTCCGGAAATTCTTCTCTCGCAGCTTCAGATGCTGAATAGATAGACGCACCTGCTTCATTAACAAGATATACTTCTGTATCTTTTATTTCTTTTACAATTCCTTTTATAAAATTTTCAGTTTCTCTGCCGGCAGTACCATTGCCAACTGCAATTGCTTTGATGTTATATTTCTTTATAAGTTTAATTAATACTTCAGCAGATTCTTTCATTTGATTTTGCGGAGGATGTGGGTAAATGGTTGTGCTGTGCAAAAGCGAACCCTGTTCATCCAGACAAACAAGTTTACATCCGGTCCTGAAACCGGGATCTACAGCCATAGTAACTTTCTGACCGAGCGGTGCAGCAAGTAGCAGCTGTCTCAGATTTTCAGTGAAAACAAGTATAGCTTCCTTATCAGCTTTCTCTTTGTAAAGATTTCTGAATTCAGTTTCAAGTGAAGGAGCAAGCAGTCTTTTAAATGAATCTATTATAGCTTTTACTATCTGTTCTGCTGAAGAATTTTCAGAATTAATTTTATCAGGTTTTATAAATTGCTTCTCTAGAATTTTTACCGCAAGATCTGTATCAACACCTGCATTTACTCTGAGTATTCCTTCCTTCTCTCCGCGAAATATAGCGAGAAGTCTGTGTCCGGGACATTTCCTAAAGTCTTCACTGTATTCAAAATAATCAAGATATTTCTGACCTTCTTCTTTTTTCTTAGTTACTACTTTTGCTGTAATCACAGCCGAATGTTTAAATAAATTTCGCAAAGAATTTCTTGCATCCGCATCTTCGTTTATCCATTCTGCAATAATATCTCTTGCACCTTCCAGAGCATCTTCTATTGTTACTACATCATCATTTACAAATGCTTTTGCTTCATTGAAAATATCAGAATTTTCTTGTGACCAGATAAGCTTTGCCAGAGGTTCAAGACCTTTTTCACAGGCAGCAGCAGCTCTCGTTTTTCTTTTGGGTTTAAAAGGAAGATACAGATCTTCAAGATCGATCGAATCCCAGCATCCGATTATTTTTGCTTCCAGCCCGGGAGTCAGCTTTTCCTGATCGGAAATACTTTTCAGGATATACTCACGGCGTTTTATTAATTCAGTAAGCCGTTTTAATTCCGATGAAATATCCGATACCTGGACTTCATCCAGACTTCCCGTAGCTTCTTTTCTGTATCTTGATATAAACGGAATGGTTGCATTTTCATTAAGAAGATCGACAGTAGCAGTGACCTGTTTCAAACTGATGGAAAGAGAATTGCTTATATGCTGTAACAGTAAATTTGACATCAATTGAATTTTATTATAATTTGGAATTAAATTACTTTATTTCAAATCAATCTGAAATTTAAAAATTGAACTTTGTTTATAATTTAAAATTTATTTTCATTCTCATTAAATAAATTTATATTGAGTTGCTCAATCATCAAAACACTTTTCATATTTCTTAAAATAAACTTTTGAAATGGAATTACTATATCTTTTATTTGGAATTTATATAATCAGTTCAATTATAATAAGAGTAAGGAAAGGAGAATTTGATCATTCGCTTTCAGGAAGGATAGCAATGTCTGCAATGCTTTTGTTAACTGCTTCCGGACATTTTATTTTTCCGGAAGGTATGGCAAAGATGATACCGGATTTCATTCCATTCCGAATTTTTCTGGTATATCTTACTGGTATTCTTGAATTCCTGGCAGCTATCGGATTGATAATTGATCGTTACAGCAGGGTCACTTCTGTACTGTTAATAATCTTCTTTATCGCAATTTTGCCTGCAAACATTAATGCTGCAATAAATAACATTGATCTTCGGACCGGAGACAATTCCGGACCCGGTATTGAATATTTATATTTCAGAATTCCGATGCAGTTACTTTTTATTGGATGGACTTATTTGTTTGGATTAAAATTAAATCGAAAAGATTTAAAAGAAAAGGCTGAAACTTAATTCTATTAATTATTTCTCATTGCCATGCTTATAATAACCGGTAAGTTTTGCAAGTTTTAATTGTATTTTATCTTCATCCCCGCCCTTGAGTAATACTTTGAAATCTTCAAATCCCTTTCCTTTGACTGTTTTGATCTGTTTGTTATTTCTTGAAATTATTAATTTGTTATTCTTTGTGATAAAATATGTAAATGGTACTTCCAAGATTTTTAATTTTATTTTATAATTTTTGCACTGGTATAGCCAGAACCAAAAGCATTATGAACTGTTTTTGCTCCTCCCCTTCGTCCAAAGGTGAGGCTGGGAAGGGTTTGTAAATTTGAGTTTAAATAGAACCCACTGATTACATGTTCAGTTTATAAGAATTTGTTGCATCCTATTCTTCCGGCAACAACCCCCTTTGCTCACCCTTTTTTGAGGGGAATTACTTGTAATTTATTCTGAATCGTGCTATAATAAATTTATACTTAATTTCTAAAAAATTGAGTAAAAATTTCTTTACCATTTTTCAATTATTTTAGGTCGTTAACGATTACTGGAAATTTAGTAATTATCGTTTCTCTCATCAACATCATTGATAAATTCTCTTACAATATATTGGAAATAAAATATTAATTTCTATTTTAATTCACTTTGAAGTACAGTGGCTTCTTTATTGTAGGGATCAATTTCCAATACTTTATCTATAGTTTTTTTTGCAGATTTATTATCACCTGTATGAATATAAAGATCAGCCAGCTTAAGCATGGCTTCTATATTATCCGGTTCATTCTGTAGAGTTCGTTTTAGCACTGTTATTTTTTCCTCATCTGTCCATTCTTCGGAAGCTTTATCATCAATGGAATGTATGTGATCCGGAATCACAGTATGTTCATTAATACCGTTGACAATATATGCAACGAAAAGGATGCTGACTGCGAATACAAGTATCTTTAATTTATTTTTTTTAAAAAATTCTTTCATTTTATATTTTATAGTTTTATCGACAGGAGGATAATTAATTTATTTCTAATAATGGAATTACCCCCCAAAAGATTTTAAATATAAATTCTACTTTTCATCTTGCAAAATTTTTACAAATATAAAGAATTGAATTTAAAATATCATCTTATTAGATAAATAAATACTGAAAGGTAATGATCCGATTTAGATTTTTTAAAATCGGAAAGGTTTAAAAAGTTGATCAGTTAAGATTTTTAAAAAGTGAATGAATTTTAAATTGATATTCAATTTATATAAAAAATAAATTACTGCATTTTCAAAATTAAATTCAGTGCATTTATTTATTTATAGTGTTAGATTGTGAGGTTTAAAATATAATTTTTCAGGAATATTTTCTTTACTTATTCAGAATAAATAAAGTAAACTATAATGGTGCTTTATAACTTGCAATGATTTGGTTAATTTAAGAAATAAAGTCTGGTTTCAGTTTGAGATTCCTGTATTAGCGGGAATGACCAGTGTTTATGGGTGTTGTATTGCTGTTTGAAACATTTCTTTGCTGATCATTTATTTTGAAAAGTTAATATTTTTTAACAGAACTTCCCCTACAAATAATTTAGAACCACTATAATTAATGTAACAATAATAAATGTTTTGCGAATTAATTTAAAAATTTCTAAAAATTCTAATTATAAAAAACCCGAAGTAATTTAATTTTCAATTTTAAATTACTTAAGGTTTTGCTGATTTAATAATGAACTAAAATTTTATCCCCCTAATCTAAACTTATTTACAAACTCATTGGTATGTATTGGGGAGTCATATTAAAAAGAGTATGTAAATTAAGTTTTAATAATTAATAAATAAAAATTAAAATGAAAAAGATTACACTTTTTTTTCTTCTGTTTGCATTTAGTTTCAATATAAATGCTCAGGGAAATTATCCAAAGTTGCAAAACGTAAAAAGTCTTTCCAGTCTTAAATTTGAAAAAAAAGATTCACCTCTGGATAAGAATTTAGAGAAATTCAATTCTGAAATCCCTTTGAATTCATTATCTCTTAAAAAAGATCTAACAAATCAAAGTGCTTCAAAACCTAAGAAATTCAGTTTCAGTATCATTCCCTATGTATGGTTTACTTCTATAGGAGGAACAGTAGGATATGGTCCAAATGGAGAAAAATATGGTTTCAATAAAAGTTTCTCTGATGCTGTGAAATATCTGAAAATGGCAGCCGCTGTTACAGGAAAGATTAAATACGAAAGAGTAAGTTTTGTATATGATATTAGCTATTTAAATCTTAAAGGATTTGGTACAGAAATTCCTGTCAGTACACCACAAATATTAAGTTCTAACTGGACTGTAAAACAAGCAATTTATGATCTGTTTTTAGCATATTTATTTCCATCCACCAGCAGAACTGTAAGGGTGGATGTCTACGCAGGTGGACGTTTGTGGAATCTGGATGTTGAATCAACAATAATTGATAACACATCTACAGTTGCAAAAATGGGTCAATATACCAACTCCTGGTTTGATCCGGTCATTGGTATAAATGCTGAATATCTTTTAAGCAAAGATATGAAGTGGGCTGCATGGACTAAAGGAGATATCGGCGGATTTGGTGTAAACTCACAAATGACATGGCAAATGAATGCCGGATTTGCATATTTGTTATCACCTAATGTTCCATTATCTTTAGGATTTAAATATGTAGGTGTCAATTATGATAAAACTGCACGAAACTGGACAGTTAATGAATATGGTTTGACACTTGGAATTGGTTACAGATACTAAGATACTTTAATCAGAATCTATTAATTAATAACTTCTGATCAAAAAGAAAAATTTGATTCTGATATAATAAGTAAATAATTCGAATAGTATTTTTTAAACCGGGAGATTAATTTTCCCGGTTATTTATTTATTGTAATTTATTTTTATACAAATAAATGAAGTTTGAAATTGGTGAAATAAATATTTAAGTTCGGATATTGAAAAATCCGGGATTTTACAAGGATTTTCTGAGATTTGAAGTAATCGAACATGAATAAGGAGCTGTAAGAATGAAGTGTACTGATAAAATATCCCTGCTCATTCCATTTGGGAAAAAGAATGACAGAAAATTTTCACATAGTACAATTCCTGAATTTTCTTTTGATCTTTATGCAGATGATATTAAAGCAACAGTTGAATATTTTGAGACTTATAAAATAAAGATATTAAAACCTATTAATCATGAAGATAAATGGACAGTAATATCAGATCCCGACGGTCTTGCTAATGAAGTATTTCAAAAGTAAATTTCATTTTTAAAAAAGATATTAAATCATCAAATCCTTTTTATCAAATTTATTCTTTTGAATCCAGATCAATATGATGTCTGCTTAATACTCTGTGTAGAAGTGGAGTAATAAAAATAGCAATGCTGGTAAGAAATGTCACTCCGCTGAAAAGAGCATAACACCCTGCAAATATTTTTTCTGCATCAGTTTTTAATTCTGATATCTGTCCCATACCTCCCAGTATCATTGATGAGTTTAAAAACGAATCTACCCAGTTAAGTTTTACAATAAAATGAAATCCAAGCATACCCACTGTAATTGAAAAAATAAAAATCATAGTACCAATCATTGCCAATTTATAATATTTCATTTTAAATTCCCTGCGTGTGAGCGGACGCTTTTGTGTAATACTTTCCATTTTGTTAATTTATTTTTTGAAAAATTGTAATTTATATTTATACAGGATTATAATTTTTCACAAAATAAGTTAAACATTGAATCAATTCAACTCACAGTTTTTGATTTAAAGAACCCTGTTCTTACAAAAAAATCCCAAACCTTTCGATCCGGGATAATTTCAACAATCGGTCAGCATTTAAAATATATCTGATATTTGTATTTATAATAAAAATTATTTTATGAGAATCATTTTCTGAGTGGATACATAATCCCCTGCTGACAGTTTATAAAAATAAATACCACTGGATAGATTTCTAACAGAATTGTTGCTGTTAAATTCTATCTCATAAGATCCGGGTCTTTTAAATTCATTTACAAGTGTCTCAATCTTTCTACCATTTACATCATAAATACTTAATTCAGTAAATGAATTTTTCGCGATTTCAAATTTAATTTTAGTAGATGGATTAAAAGGATTCGGAAAATTCTGATACAGATTATACTGTACTGCTGTTATGTTCTCCTCATTTATTCCGATCACTCCAAAATCTTCATCAATAATAACAATCCTGTTTCCATTGACATATCCTGATCTTGTAACTGCACCAGACGGCCAGTTCACAATTATTGAATCTACTCCCTGATTATTACCAATTCCAAAATGCGGCCAGAGTGTGCTTCCAGAGTTATGACCATTACTTCCCAATAATAATTCTTTATACTGAGGTGTATTTCCGATTACAATTTTAATTTTTGCACCGACTCCATTTTTGTTACTTGCATGCCCTTTAAGCTGTATTGTTAGATAATTTCCTGTATTTCCAATATTGTTATATTGATAATTAAATGGGTTATCGAGTCTGTTGGCAACTAATAAATCAAGTTTACCGTCAAGATCTATATCTGTAAAAGCAGCAGTAGAGCTGTGTAGCCCTTCCTGTGATGGTATTTCATTTGAAACTCTTACAAACATTGATCCGCCCTGATTTTTGTATAAAGTGTTTGTGCCGTACCAGTCACAAAGAAACAGATCAGTTAAACCATCATTATCATAGTCGCCCCAGGTAAATCCCAGTCCATTTACTTTCTGACTGAGAAGTGAATTACTCAAAGTAAAATTACCATCTCCGTGATTGTAATATAATCTGTTTGCAGAATTATTATTTGTAACAAACAAATCAATCCATCCATTATTATCAAAGTCCACCCAGTGACAGGATGATCCCCATGCAGCGTAATTTACCATTGGCAGATTGAATATTCTCGTGAATGTCCCGTTCCCGTTATTGTGATAAAGAAAATCATTTTGTCCTCCAAAATTCACTACAAACAGATCCGGCCATCCGTCATTATCATAATCTCCCCATGTACTTCCCCTGCTCTCGCCGATATCATTTACAATACTGCCTGAAAGTATTTTTGTAAACGTACCGTCACCGTTATTTTTATATAGTCTGTTACTGTATATTCCGTAACGGTTTGTTACATAAAGATCTAGCCATCCATCTTTGTTATAGTCCACCCAGTTACAGCTCTGGCTTGAATTCATTTCGGTTACTATTACACCGGTCAGGATCTCAGTAAAATTTCCATTTCCGTCATTGTGAAATAATCTATTCCTTGCATTTAGTGTAGCGCAGATAAAAAGATCTAGCCATCCATCATTATCGTAATCTCCCCATGCCATTCCGCTTCCTGTTATAAAAGTCTGAGCAATAGGATTATCATAGATCCTGATAAAATTTCCGTTTCCTTCATTCCTTAAAAAAATTATCGGCATGTAACATGTAGAACACTGATCATTCAAGCCATTGATCATAACGTCCTGATCGTTGTCATTATCATAATCACCCCATGCCATTATATGATTAAAATTAAAATTTTGGACAATTGCGCCGGTAGTTTCTTTTTCAAAAAATGTTTGAGGGAATGATATTTCGGGTATGAATATTATTGTGAAAAGTAATATTAAAGTTTTCATATTTCCTTAGAATTTATTTTCTTAAACTTAGTTTATTTTAAAATTACAAACTACATATAAATTTATTACTCAAAATCGGTTAATATTTTTACTCTTTAATTATATTTAAATTTCACAAAAAAAAATCCCGGACTTTTCGATCCGGGATATAAACTTTGTAGTTAAAAATTATTTAAAATTTAATATTTAAAATTTAATATTATTTAAGTATTGTCATTTTCTTGGTTTCATTAAAATCCTGTGTCTTCAGATTATAAAAATAAGTTCCGCTTGCAAGACCATATTTTGCAGCATCAAATGAAACTTCATAATTACCTGCATCTCTTGTATCATTAAACAATTCAGCTACTTCTTTTCCGTTTACATTATAAATTTTCAAACTAGCCTGTGAATACTTTGGCAAAGAAAAATTTATTTTTGTAGATGGATTAAAAGGATTAGGATAATTCTGATTTAAACTAAAATTCTCAGGTACACTTGCTGATATATTACTTGAAATTCCTGTGAGCACTTCAGTTGATTTGATACAATAAAATCCGGTCTGTCTGTCAGAAGCCGCTATCTTTCCTGACGGGAACATGTACACTCCCCAGCATCCGTTATATGATTCATTATTGTTTAAAGGATAAGTATCATACCATGCAATTTCCTGCGGTGCATCGGGATTAGAAATATTCAGTATCCTGATTCCAGCTGAATAATGTGCCACTATAGCAATATCGTTATATGTTTCAATATTATGAACTATCGAATTAGTAATATTAGTAGGATTCCAACTTGTTATATAAGTAATATTATTCACATC